>Ga0315288_10007126_pt1 | contig 14166 bp, 15 predicted proteins | sample YL17G11_20_MG_FD_203454 | JGI IMG/M metagenome (GOLD analysis project Ga0315288, IMG submission 203454) | Sediment microbial communities from Yellowstone Lake, YNP, Wyoming, USA - YL17G11_20 | ecosystem: Environmental > Aquatic > Freshwater > Lake > Sediment | place: USA: Wyoming | collected... | reverse complement strand
AATGATGGAAGAGTTCCGCCTCGGCAAGGGCGTCCAGGGCGCTCGTCGGCTCGTCCAGGATGACGATGCGGGCGTCGCGGAAGAAGGCCCGGGCCAGCGCCATTTTCTGCCATTCTCCCCAGCTCAGCTCCTGGCCCCGGCGGAAGCGGACGCCGAGCATGGTGTCGTATCCCTGGGGGAGTTTGCCGATCCGGCCGTCGATCCCGGCCAATTCTGCGGCTTTCGCGATCCGCTCCCGGTCCGGCTCGGCCCCCGGGTCCCCCAGCCAGATATTCTCCCAGGCGGTGAGGGCGTAACGAAGATAGTCCTGGAAGATTACGGTGATCTCCTTCCTCCAGGCTGCCGGGTCCAGGGAGCGGAGGTCCAGGCCGTTCATTTGGATCGAGCCCGCCGAGGGATCATAGAGGCGGCAGAGGAGCTTGACCAGCGTCGTTTTGCCTGACCCGTTCTCCCCGACCAGAGCGACGACCTGACCGGGCCCCAGCGTGAAGTCCACCCCCTTGAGGTTGTCCCGCTCGCTCCCCGGGTAACGAAAGGTCAGACCGCGGCAGACGAGTGGACCGGTCTCCGGCACAGGACTTGGCGAGGCGGGGACGGGAACGCGCGGCTTCAGGGAAAGGAAACTCTCGAAATCGATGAGGAAGAGGTTGTCCTCGTATAGGCCGGCCAGGCCGCGAAGAAGCGATTGCATGGAATTCAGGGCCAGCTGAAAGCCGGAATAATAGAGGAAAAGGTCGCCCAGGCTGAGCGTCCCTCGCACCGTCCGCAGGGCCACCCAAGCCAGGGCTCCGAACAGGGCCGCGACCGCCAGCGTCTGGGCAAGGAAATCGCTCCAGGCGCGCTGGCCTGAGATGCGCAGCCGCCCCTGCCTGAGGGAAACGCGCAGCTCGAGGAAGCGCTTGCGCAAGGTCGCTCCTAAAGCGAAGAGGCGCACTTCCTTGGCGTGCTGTCCGTCCGTTAGTAGCCAGTGATAGTACCAGGCCCGACGTTCGTTTTCGGCCTGCGCCCGCTCGAAACGGAAAAGGCGCCGGGCAAAGATGACCCGGATCATGGCGCCTGGGATCGCGGCCAGGAAAAGGACGACGGCCACTTGCCAGCCCAGGGCGAACAAGAGGGCGGCGACACCTCCGAAGGAGACAACGTTCTGGCCGATCGATAGCAGTCCGTTGGAGATGCGGGTGGGGCGGTAGGGCGCCTCCTGTTGGGCCCGGTGCAGGGTGTCCTGATAACGGGTGTCCTCGTAATATTCCAGGTCGACCGCGACGGATTGGGCGTGGAGGATGTCCGAGACCTTGTCGGAAACGAGCGTGGACTGGGCTTGTCCGGCCAACTCCCCGAGCGACCGGCAGAGGGCGGCCAAGAGGACGCTTCCTCCGGCCAGCGCGACCAGCAGGAGGATAGATGAGGGGATCGAGGAGAGGCTGAGGGAAGAGGCGGCGGCGGAAACGGCGGGAGAGACAACGGCGCCTTTGGCGGCGGTGACTGCGTCTATGATCCGCTTGATGAGGTACAGAGTGGCCAGCGGCAGTAAGCCCTGGAGGATAACCAGGACCATGTTGAGTACGGCCCATCCCGGGGCGGATTGCCAGACCAGCCGGACGGCCCGCCCCAGACGGAAAGCCTGCCCTACGGCCTGCGAAATTTTGGGTGGAACGACTTTACTCACGCGGCGCTTTTCTGCCTTGGGTCTCGCATTCTGATCACGCCGACTATATCTTATCGGCCGCGGCGCGGTCAAGAAGTCCGCTTGACGAACGGACGCGCGAAGCGCCACGCCGTCCGGACGATCGGCGTCAACCAGCCGCGCCGGGACAGAAAAGCGACGGCGACGCGCTCGATCCCCGATCCCAGCCGCACCCGTTTGCCGCGGCGTTCCACGCGCGCGACGCGGCCGAGGATCCTTGAGCCCGGCACGTCCGCGTCGGATTCAGGCGAGTTGTCGCCTTTGATGATGTAGCCGTCGCTCGAAACGCGGACGATGCGATGGATGACGAGCTTGCCGCTCGACGGAAGTTCGAAGGCGACCACGTCGCCGATGCGGATCCGGGCAGGCGCCGGGGCGATGGTGATCACGTCGCCGCTCCGGATGAACGGTGTCATGCTGAATCCGGCCGCTTGAAAGCGGAACGGCGCGCCCTTGTGCAGGACCGCCGCCATCAGCTCGGTGAAGCCGGCGTTCGGCATCGCCAGCTGGGCCTGATCCGCCTTGACGTATTTTCCGATCATTCGGGGCCCGCCAACGGCTTTCGCATCACGACCCGCCGACTGCCGGACGGCTTCCGCTCGCGCTCCAACTGCGCCTCGAGCTCGGGGATGACGCAAAATTCGAACCCGAGCTTCCGGTAGAGTCGGATCGCCCGGGCGTTGTTGTCATCGACAAGCAGGCTCAACGCCGGAGCGCCCTCCTCGAGTGAGCGGGCGATCACGGCCAGGCTCAGCCTCTCGCCGATGCCGAATCCCTGTTGGCGCGATTTGACCACTAAGCCGAACAGCCAGTGCCCGGTGTACGGGAAATGCTCGGGCGGATGCCGGACCAGCTGGACGAATCCGGCCAGGTGTCCGCGCCGGTAGGCCACCCAATCCGTGACGCCCGGATTCTGATGCGGAGTCGGGTCGCCCTGCGGGTTGAGCCAACGACGCACGTCCACTTTATCGGCGTCGGTCGCCTCGCGGATCGTGACGCGCGCGGCGAAACGCTGCCCCAGCTTGCGGTAGAGGGCCAGGCACTGGATCCGGCGCAGGACCGCGCCGGCGATCCGGCGGAGTTGGGACATCGGGTGTCCCTACCGCGCGACGACCATCTTGCGCCGGACGAGTTCCGTAACCAGGCCGAGAACGTCGCGCTCGACGTCGGCGGCGGGCGCGACGTACTCGGCGGCCAGGCCGGCCGCGATCTCGCGCAACGATTTGACGCCGTCGAGCCGCCGCCAGATTTCCCGGCCGGTCTTGTTCATCGTGTACAGCTCGTCCTCCATGTCGCCGATGCCCGAGGCGATCGGGACGATGATGAGTTCGCCGTCGATCTCGCGGGCGACGACGTCCTCGGACGGGGCGCAGATCGTTTCGATCGTAAGGCTCATTGCTAGTTTCCTTTCGTGGCAGTTGCTTTCGTTCATCTCCGTATCCGGCAAGGCGACATAACGCTTATACTCGGATTGACCAAATTAAGATGTCGTAATTTCCCTGCAAAGATCGATCTCGTTCACCAGGCACTCGTTAAAGGAGCTCTCGGCGGAAGAAATAGTCCCATCGCCCTTGTAGACGGTTAATACCGTTTCCTCGGGTTTGCTTCGGACCAAAATCACGAGCTCGGGAGTCAACCAAATCTTCTCGCTTTTTGTCATAACGCCTAGCCTCCCATTCCCCGAGATTTCGAAGCTCTCTTTTTATCGCGCCGCCGTTTTCTTTGTCAACGCCTCGAGCTCGCGGAAGATGTCCCCGCTCTTGTCGAACCGCATGACGTAGGCTGGAATTTCCGACACCATCCGCTCGATGACGTCGAGGGTCTTGTTCCACCAGTCGGCGGTGACGAAAGGCCTGATCAGGCAGGCCAGCAGACGCCGTCTGACCTCCCCCGGGTCGACGAGCAGTGTCAGCGTGTTCTCGTCCGCCTTTTCCAGAAACAGGAAAGCGCGCAGGGGCGCGGACGCGGCCGAGACGACCGGCACCTCTCCGTGGCTCCAGGTGCCGTAGACCCGCCAGCCGTCGTCCCTCAACCGCACGATATTGCGGTCGTCGCACAAAATCTCGACCGTCGGCCCGGCGCTTGCGGCCGGGGTTGATCGCGGCGAGTTTTCGCCCCGCGCAATTTTCCAGGCGCTTGCATGCGCATCCCGACCGGCAGCTTCCCGGGCGCTCTCTTTTTGGCCCTCGCTCTGCATGTCGTTTTGGCCACCGTTTTCGCCTTTCTCGGCCTCGATCCCTTCCCCCTCCCTAGTCCCGCCGCTCTCCAGAGCCTCCTCTTCAGCTTCGGCCCCTCTCCCTCTCCCTTTCCCGTCCCCCGCCGCAATCAACAACCTTGTGATCGTCGATTTCCCCGCTTCGGAGTGGCCGACGAAGAGCAATCCCGCGCCGTTCAGGATGGCCCCCGCCGAATGCATGTAGCACCCCTGGCGGTCGGCCAGAAGGCGGGCGATGAGGATCTGGTCGGAGGGGAACATCGTCAGGGAATGAAGGTCGCCCTTCAGCCAAATTTCCTCCCGGTCGTTATAGACGCGGGTCTTCGTGTGCTCCTTGTTGAAGGTCGCGACGCGGTGGAGCGACGGGTCGCCGGCCTGGGGCGAGATGCCGAGATAGATATAGGAGCCGTTCTGCCGGTAGATGGCCCACGGCGGTTTGCGATAGAGCTCCGTTCCGAGGTCCCGGCCTTCGAGATCGGGGAGGGAGAAATGGTGGCGGATTGTCACCGTGTCCGGGCCGGGCCCGTCGACGCGGAAGGCCTCGAATTTCGGGTGGAACGTCCGGTCGTCGATGGGCAGGTCGCTGTCCACCTGGATTGTGATCCCGGCGGTCTCGAAATAGCGGCGGTGATGGGCCTGCCATTCGGCTTTAAACCGCTTGTTCTCCTCGGCCACCTCGCACAGATGTTCCACGCGCGCCGTGAAGCGTCCGTGCTCGAGCCAGCCGTAAACCGGGCACCAGCGGCAATCGGTGCGCTTCTCGCAGGAGGCGCAATGCTTCTCGTGCTCCGCATCGCCCAGCGCCTTGGCCGCCAGCGAGGGGATGAAAACGTCCCAGGCCTCCTGGAACGAACCCCGCCGCAGGTCGTAACGCATGGCCGGGTCCTTGAGGAACGAGCAGAACGTCATCGCGCCGTAGGGGTCGATATGAAAGTCGCGGCGCCCGGCGATGCAGCGGGCGAACAGGCCTTGGCCGACCGGGGCGAATTCGTATTCGTGGCCTCCCCCGTCGTCTTGAGAGGGATCGGGTTGGTCCAGCTCCACGACATCCTTGGGATCAAGCCGCTGGCGGGCGATCTCGGCGTTGCGCTCCGGGTCGCCGCAGGCCGAAAGATAAAGCCAGGGGGCCCCGACGCGCCAGTGCTTGCTCAGGGATCGGGCCAGCTCGAGCATTTGCGGCCACTCATGCCGGTTGTCGCGCATCGGGATCAACTGGACGATGAAGCCCGCCCCGGCCTCTTTCAGGTAGCGGAAGCCGCGCATGACCATCTCGAATCCGCCGGGATGGCGGGTCACGCGCTCGTAGGTCTCGGGCGTCGCCCCGTAGAGGGCGATCATTTTAGTCCCCTTGCGCGTCAGGAGGCGGGCGAGCTCAGGGGTGATGAGCGTCCCGTTGGTGTTGAGGGTGTAGGAAACGGCCCGGGCCGTCAGCAAGTCGAAGATCTCGGGAAAATCGGGGCGGAGCATGGGCTCGCCTCCGGAGATCGACCAGCGGCGCGTCCCCATGGCCCGGGCCTGGCCGACGATGTTCTTGATCTCGTCGAAGGAGAGCTCCCTCTCCCGCGCCGGGTCGTTCGCGGGGATGCTCAGCCAGCAATGGCGGCACGTGTTGTTGCAGCGGTAGGTCAGGTCGATGTGACCTTCCAAAGGGAGGCGGATGTCTTGGAATTTTTTAGGCGAGTGGTTAGACATGAAATTATTTACGAGGGGTATTGAGCGGAAATCCTGAGAAAGAAGATTGAAGATTCGGCTTGAACATCAGGCCGATTATACCCGACTTTCAGAAAAATGTGCTACACATTTTTTCCAGTTCTCGCCGTCCCGACCCGGACTGTCCCTATCTCCATCCGGAGGAGTTCATACCCCTTGCATGCCGCAGCAGGGTTCGTAAACCCCGCCATCCTTTGCGGATTCCCAAGGGCCATAACCCATGGGATCAAGGGGAAGATAGGGGGTTCAGGACGTCTGACCGACGTTACAATAGCCGCAATCTGCGGGGCCACCTTCAGTAATCGTGTAGAGGCAACCGCCGAACACATCGTTATTACCCCCCCCCATCGAGGTTACCTTACACCCAGTCAGGACAGCCTCCTCCGGCTTTCTCCGCACCAGGACGATCAGTTCGGGCTCACTCCATTCTTTCTTTTCCATCTGACACTCCCTCCCTTAATAAGGGGCTTGGTTTTGTCGACAGCTATTTTGTATCACATGATCTCTGCCTGAGTCAAGCTTTCTGAAAAAGGCATGGAGGGGTCAGGTCTTAACATTTAACAAAAAAAGTTAAATGTTAAGACCTGACCCCTCGGCGGCGAAACGGGCGACGCGCTCTTTTCCGGTCTCGACATCCCAGGAATTCTCATCGTCCTTGAGGAGGCCCAGGTAGCGCGCCTGGGCGTGGGCGACGGCGCAGAGATATTCCACCGGCGTATCGAGCGTCCCGTGTTCCATCCACGATTTCCCCGGACATTGCTCGCACAGGCCCTTCAGGAAGCACCGGGCGCAGCGGCGAAGATATTCGGGGTTCGTCGCCCGCGTTTCCCGCAGGCGCGGGAAAAATTCAGCAAGGGCGTATTTTAGGGGCGAACTCTCACGGGCGCCGGTTGCGCGATTGCTGGAGAGGTGGCTGTTCGCTGCGCCGGCGCCGGAGGAGTGTGGATCCGGCGGAATGTCGGCAGAGCGGCGGATACCAGCCGGTTGTGCGGCGGTCGGAGGGCTGGCGATCGAATGAGCGCCGAGCCCTCGTTCACTCTGCGGGGCATCGGCTGAATTGCGGCCGCATGTTTCGGCCGGCGGTTGTCCTCCATCGGTAACGCGCAAATCAAACACAGTATCCGGATGGCGCAGTGGCATGCACATCTGGGCCCGGCCGTAGGCGTCAACACAGGTCCCGTGCCCGGCGCCGCAACGGAATAACTGGTCCCCGGGGGCGCCCATGAACTTGGCGCAGAACTCGCGCATCCCGGAGACGTAACGGGGGTCCCGGGCCAATGTCCGCACCGTTTCCTCGGGCGAGAGGCGCAGTTTGCGGATCCGTTCGTTCTTGGCGGGGTCATCGCGGCGCGCCCGCAGGTCGAAGTTCATCGACTCGCCGGGAGGGTGGTCCATCGAGGGGAACTCGGCCGCCCACGCTTTGAATTCCCCCCACTCGTCTTTGTTCGCGGGGAGGATCGCTCCTTTCACGACGAAGGGGATGCCGCGCGCCTTCAGCCGCTCCACCCCGCGGCGGAATTCAACGAACGACCCTCTGGCCCCGGCCGACGCGTCGTAGGACTCGGTATGCATACCGTAGACCGACACTTCCACCCATCGGCCCGGCGGGACGCGGGCCAGCAGGTCGGCCAACTCCTCCGTGATCAGCCGGCCGTTGGTGAAGAGGATCACCCGCATCCCCAGCCGGCGGGCGCAGAGATACAGTTCGGGGAAGTCCTCACGGAGGAGCGGCTCGCCACCGGTGAACCGAACCATCAAGCAGCCCAGGTCGGCGGCCTGGCGGAGGAGGGTCTTGACGAAGTCCGTGTCCATCTCGCGGGAATGGGCGCCTTCGTCATGCTCGGGGCGATTGATCAGGCAATGGAGGCAGGCGTTGTTGCAACGCTCGGTCAGTTCGATGTCCAGTTGGCCGAGCAGAGGACGCTTGTCCCGCCAGAGGCGGAACTCCTGCGGTTTGAGTTTCTTTACGTATGACATGTCAGGTGAAAAGGGACTTGATCTTATCGATTCCCATTTCGTATCACATGATCTCTCCCCGGGTCAACCCTTCTGTTTTGCGTGTTTTGCGATTTTCCCGCCCCTCCAAAAGATTCGCTGCTATCCCGATGGTCGGAGATAATACGGGACGCAAGAAGGACTTTGACGCCGCCACGGGATGTGTTATGATTTTTTCAACCCTCATGATGGACGTCGATCGGCTCTTGGCAGATCTCGCGGGAATCCTCTCCTCCCGGCCGGAGATTCTCTTTGCTTATCTCCACGGATCCGTCCTGATGGGAAAGAATCCTCGGGATATCGATATCGCCGTTTTCCTGCAACCTGAAGCCCCTGCGGTCAACGATCCCATCGAGACCGCCATCGAACTTTCGCTGGACGTCGAAAAACGAATCGGTTCGCTTCCCGTGGACATTAAGATCCTCAACGGGGCGCCTGTCGCCTTCCGGTTCGCGGCCGTCTCGGGTCGCTTGATCTTCTCGCGGGATGAGGATCGGCGGGTCGATTTTCTGGCTTCGACTTGGAGCGAGTACTTTGATTTCAAACCGCTGGCTGATCGTTTCTTGCGGGAGGTCCGGCATGACGGACTTTGACCCCGATCGCATCCGTCAACTGACCGGGGAGATATGGAACGCCCTGCGCAAACTGACCGCCGCCGCCGAAGTCGGAGAGATCGTTTTTTTAGGGTCTCCGGCAACCATCGACGCGGCCAAATACAACCTAATCGTGGCGATCGAGGGCGTCATCGATATCTGCCATCATATTGCGGCCAGATCCGGCGGACGCGCGCCTCGGGACTACGGCGATGGCTTCGTGGTCCTCGGCGAAATCGGCGTCATTCCGTCGGAACTCGTCGAGCGTCTCCGGCGGATGGCGAAATTCCGAAATCTCTTGGTCCATCTCTATTGGAAAACCGACGATGCCAAGGTCTACCGTCTTATCCGCGAAGATCTCGGGGATATTAGGGCCTTTCTCAAATTGGTCGAACGTCCGGTAGATTGATTCATTCGGTTAGTTTAGGATTGGCCCCGAAAAGAACGAAAGGAAGACTATGGAAATTCAGGATTTCGCCCTGTGGGACAAGCTCAAGGCCCGGCGCGCCGCCATGAGCTTCGACCTGGAGATCACGGCGCGCTGCAACAACGCCTGCCGCCATTGCTACATCAACCTGCCGGCCGGAGACAGCGAAGCGAAGGTGCGGGAGCTGACGACCGAAGAACTCCTGGGGATCGCGGGCCAGGCGGTGGAGTTGGGGGCCATCTGGTGCCTCATCTCAGGAGGCGAGCCGCTTCTCCGCGAGGATTTTGAAGCGATCTACATGGGCCTCAAGCGCAAGGGATTGCTGCTCTCGGTCTTCACCAACGCGACGCTCGTGAGAGAAGAACACGCGGCGCTTTTCCGGGCCTTCCCGCCCAGGGACATCGAGGTGACGGTTTACGGGGTCACGGAAGCTACGTATGAGCGAGTAAGCGGGCGGCCGGGGTCGTTCGCCGCTTTCAAGAAAGGATTCGACCGACTTCTCCAGAGCGGCGTCAAGATCCGGCTCAAGGCCATGGCCATGCGGTCCAATCTCCACGAAATGCCGGCCATCCGGGAATTCTGCGAGCGGCACACCAAGGATTATTTCCGGTACGACCCGATGCTCCACGGACGCTTCGATGGGGATACGGGGCGGAACGAGATGATCCGCGCCGAACGGCTGACGCCGGAAGAGATTGTGGGGTTGGAGCGGGCGGACGCCAAGAGGTTCGGGGCGCTGGAGAAGAATTGCGACAAGCTGATCTCGCCGGACTTCGCCCACATCGGATGCGATCATCTTTTCCACTGCGGGGCGGGCAACGGGAGTTTCAGCGTCGGCTACGACGGAACGTTCAGGCTGTGCTCGTCGCTTTGGGCGCCGGGGACGACATGCGACCTGCGGAAGGTAAGCCTCCGGGAGGCCTGGGAGGCGGGCGTTCCGAGGGTCCGTGACATGCGGTCGCGGAAGAAGGAATTCCTGGACACCTGCCGCAAATGCCCGCTCATCAACCTGTGCCTGTGGTGCCCGGCCCATTCGCATCTCGAGACCGGGGAGATGGACGTCCAGGTGCCGTATTTCTGCGCGGTTGCCCACGCCCGGGCAAAGGCGCTTCAGGCCGAAACTGAACGGCCCTAGCATCATGAATATCGCCCAAAAACGGTTTTTCGCCCTCTTGAATTACGCTCCCCACGAAGGGTCACTGCATCTCCCCTGTTCCAGCGAAGAGCAGATATGGAGCGACCAGGATTGGGACGCGATCGCGGCCGAAGCGCGCCGGTTCGGATTAAGCCCTCTCCTTCATCATCGGATCAAGCTCCGGAGACCGGATATCAACATCCCGCCGCAAGTCGGCGGGAAATTACGCGATGATTATCTCCGCAGCGCGGCCATCAATATGCGGCGATTCCAGGCGTTGACGCGCGCCCTCGAGGCGTTGAAAGCGGCTGGCGTTTCGACGATCGCCCTCAAAGGAGCTTACCTCGCCGAAGCTGTGTATGGAAATCTCGCCTTAAGGCCCATGTCGGATGTGGACATCCTCGTACACCGGGAGGATTTAGGACGGGCAGACGCGGCTCTATCTACGGCCGGATTCACGGCCCTGGAATTCCATATCTCTCCCCCCGAGGACGACAACGAATTTCACTACCAAAACGTCGCCGCCAAGACCCTGATCGAGGTCCACTGGGAAATGACCAAACCGGACTATCCGTTCCGGTTAGACGTCGCCCTCCTCTGGGAGGCGGCGGTTCCGGCCCGGATCGCAGGAGTCAATGTCCTCGCCCTTTCGCCGGAGGATCTCCTGATCCACATCGGCCTTCACGCCGCGATCCATCGCTTCGCCCATGGACCGCGACCACTCTGCGATCTCGCGGAGGCCGTTTCCCGTCTGACCGTGAACTGGGATCTTCTTGGAGAGAGAGCGCGGAACGCTGGCGTGGGACGGTCGATACGGCTTCTGCTCGCGCTCACAGCCGAGCTTCTCCGGGCGGCGATTCCGGAAAACGGACTCAACGGGATCGATTCGTCCCCCCTGCCTGCGGAGCTTTGGGAGGAAGCCAAGGAAGCCGTGTTCAAGGGCGAGTCCGATCGATCAGCGGGAGCGATACCCCACCCGAACCTTGTTCTTTTTATGGGACGCAAGCGATGGAGGGATAAGCTCGCGCTCGTCGCCCGAAGGATCTTTCCATCCCGACAATCGATCGCCGCGCGGTATCCCGTCCGGGCGGATTCCTTTCGTGTCTTTTTTTTCTATCCGGCCTCGTTCTGGGTGCTTTTCAGAAACAACGCCCCGGCCCTCCGCACCCTATTCGTCGGGAGGAGACGACGCTCGCCGATCGACAAAAAAGCCGCCGCCTTGATGGATTGGATGCTCTCGCGGGGATAGGATCGTATCTTCTATGTAAAGAGCCGGCCGCCGCTTGATCCCCGGTTCGTGAGATTGGAGCCCTTATCGGTTTGGCTCGCCCAGGCGCGGGCATAGAGGCCGCCTGCTTCAAGCAGATCCGCGTGCGTCCCCGATTCCACGATCCGGCCGCCGGACATCACGCAAATGACGTCCGCGCGTTGAGCCGTCGTCAGTCGGTGGGTGATAAGAAGCATCGTCCGGCCGAGTGTCGTTTCGTAGGAGAGGGGCAGGCGCTCGATGAAGTCCGCGGCCCCCGAAGCGCGCGCGGCCTCCTTGACCGCCTCGAGATCCGCGTCCAGACGTCCGAGACGGACGTTCGTCCCGGCACTTTCCTGGTACTGTATCGGGATTTAAAGAAGAATGGTTGTCCTCTCCCGGATTTCGGCTTCGGAAAATTCACGGACGTCATGGCCATTCCAAAGAATCCGACCCTCACTCGGTTCATGCAGCCGGGTGATGAGTTTGATGAGCGTGCTTTTCCCGGCGCGTTTTCGCCGAATGCCTGGCGGGGCTCGCCGCCATGCAATGAGGGCGGCTGAGGGCGATTCCTTGATCTATCAGTTGACGTGACCGATATTTCAAGGTGCGATCGCCGAAGGTTTACGTCTCCGACAGCGGGCTCCTGCACCCCCTCCTGGGGATCGCGTCGATGAACGATCTCCTGGGCCATCCCAAGATGGGTGCGTCGGAGGACGGCTGAGGGGTCAGGTCTTAACATTTAACAAATTTGTTAAATGTTAAGACCTGACCCCTCATTGCGCGGGGGGCACGATGGTCTATGTCTTTTACGCGCGAAGGGTCGTCGATCTGCTGGCGAGGTATGGCAGAGGGGCCTGGCGTCTGTTCCGGCGCGAAAAAGAGATGACGGAGGACGCCAACGATGACGTCAAGGAAAACGTCCTTCGCGATTGGATGCGCTGATAGGTTCGATTTCCATCGTTCCCGGCGGCCTTCTGGGCCATTTCTTGTGCGCCATCCCGGCCGTTTTCGCCTTTCCGTTCCCCGCCTCCTCCGACTCTTCGTCTTATAGCGCGCCCGCGGCTGCGCCGACCCTTGAGCTGATCGAGCAGATGGCAAATGACGCGCTATGCTACGTGATGCGGTTTGACAAGAGCGGGGAGATTGTAGAAGAGTTGAGAAGGTGTTTAGACTGAAGATTGGGAAGACTGAAGGTAAAAACAAAGGCTCTAAATTGGTTGATGATTTTACCTTCAGCCGTCAGCCTATATTTTCCTCCAGCCTATCTTTAATAAGAGGAGAGAAAAAGCAGGAAAGCGTGGGTAACGCCCGAACTACAAAGAATCACCGGAGGTCTGGACGACGCCTGAATTGACCGTCCTGGTGCAGAGCAAGGCTGAGGAGGCGGTGCTTGCCGCCCTTCCGGCCGATATCAAGATCATCCCCGGCCACGGACCGCCGGCCGGCATCGGCGATCTCAAAACTTTTCGCCAAATGCTTTATGATTCGGCCGAAATCGTCCACGGGCCATGGCCATGCCCGCTATGTGAGGGCGAACAATTACATGGAACGCTACGGCGCGTTGCGCCGCGGTCCTAGGAGTGCTTGCCTTTAAAGTTGTAGATCCTCTGAGTCAGGCCGCCGTTGATCTTGATGTTGAAATAAGAGATCAGGTTGGTCAGGTCCTTCTTGTATTTGGTCACGTAGCGGACGAAATCGATCTCCTTCTTGAACCTGAGCAGGTTTTCGAATTCGGCCACCTCATCGTGGAGCTCGATGAGGAAGTGGTTGATCGCCCGGTATTGGGCGTTGATCTCGATGAGGTCCTTGCCGGAAAGCTTGCCGAATTCGACGAGCGGCGGCAGAGACTGCAGGATAAGGAGGCTCTCCGTGTGCAGCTCGTTGACCGATTCCCGGATCTCCTGGAAGAAGGACTTGTAATCCTGCGGGTTTTTCATCCGGACAGGGACCCGCTCGAGGAGTCGATCGAACTGGCCCTTGAGAGAGATGATGTGTTCCTTGACCCCCAAGTATTTCCGGTTGAAGTTGAAAAGGTCGATAAAGTCCCTGCCGATGTAGATCTTGTCCTCGTAGTGGCTCAGGAGATCCTGGGGGGAATGCGTGTAGTATTGGATCTCGTAACGCCGCCCTTCGGAGTCCCTCTCTCTGAGACGGGCCAGCACCAAGAAGCCGTTCTGCTCGATGAAGTAGCTGCTCGTGTCGATGAGCACAGAGTACATGGCCAGGTTCTGGATGATGTATTCCTTGAGGTGGCTGAGGAGCCCCTCCTTCCGGGTAATGAGATCGGTCACGATGTCATTGGGAGTCGGCGTCATGACGGAATAGGACGGAGACAGCAGGTAGAGGATGGGGCCGGTCCCAAGCTCCAGGTGGAGGTTCTTGAGGGCGTTCTGGTAGAGGTCGTCCAGGAGAATCGGCTTTAGGGGGGGAAGGTCCTTGACGTCCAGCTTGAGGAGCTCTTCGATCTCGTTCATGGGATTCTTTCGATTCCTGAATGATAGTAGCACTCAAATTCCGGAAAAGTCAACCTAATGAACTCGTTCACCTAACGCCTGAGGGTCCAGGCGTCGTTGCCGTAGCGCTCGGCCTCGATCACGGAGATCTCCTGCCAAGCCTCTCCGTCAAGAGAGAGGGGTTCCAGCTTGACCCCGAAGAACTCGGAGACGCCCAAGGAGAACCGCGAAGCCGCCCAATCGAAGTCCACGAACCGGCCGAGGGCCTCGGAAAGAGAGATCATATTGACCCCGGCGTCCTCCGCGTCGGACTTGGCCACGGCCTTGAGGAGCGCTTCGTCCTTATCGAGGGGGACGGAGCCGTGCTGGATGAAAGAGGCGCCGGTCCTCTTCTGGGCGCTGCCGATGATCTTCCGGCCGCCGATCTCGACCTCGTCCCTGGCCGGGAAGGCGAAACACGGCATTGTCCCCCGGACGTAGTCCGGAGGGGATGCCGGAGCCAGGCGTGCGGAGAGACCCATGAGAGCGAGACCCTTGATAAGGGCCAGAGAGATAAGCTGGTAGGAATCCCGGAGGGTGGCCGTGAACGTCTCCGTGTCGGACGAGGCAAGGGAATAGGTCAACTCCTTGTGGTGAAGGACGACCTTCCCGCCGGTCATGCGCCGGATGACATCGATGCCGTTCGCGCGGCAGAAGTCCAGGTCC
>Ga0315288_10007124_pt1 | contig 14167 bp, 13 predicted proteins | sample YL17G11_20_MG_FD_203454 | JGI IMG/M metagenome (GOLD analysis project Ga0315288, IMG submission 203454) | Sediment microbial communities from Yellowstone Lake, YNP, Wyoming, USA - YL17G11_20 | ecosystem: Environmental > Aquatic > Freshwater > Lake > Sediment | place: USA: Wyoming | collected... | reverse complement strand
CTCGTTCTGGGCGGCGCGCGCGGCGGCAAGAGCTCATTCGCCCAGTCTCTTGCCGCGCACACGAGCGAGAACGTCACCCTCGTCGCCACCGCCCAGGCCGGCGACGAGGAGATGCGCCGCCGCATCGAGGAGCACCGCCGCTCTCGCCCGCAGTCGTGGCGGACCATCGAGGAGCCGCTGCATCCCGCGGCCGCCCTCCGCGCCGCTCTGCCGGCCGGCGTCGTCCTGCTCGACTGCCTCACCCTCCTCGCCTCCAACCTGCTGCTCCAGCACGAGGACTCGCCCGCGGCCGCCGAGCGCGCGATTGATGACGAGGTGGCGGACCTGCTGCGTGTCTATGCCGAGGGCGACGCAACCCTCGTCGTCGTATCCAACGAGGTGGGCCTGAGTGTCGTTCCCCCCTACCAGTTGGGCCGCATCTACCGCGACCTGCTGGGCCGCGCCAATCAGCAGATCGCGGCCGCCGCCGACCGCGTCTATTGGATGCTGGCCGGCCTCCCCATCGAGGTGAAGGCCTCCGGCCTCGCCGAGACATGGGAGCCGTAGGGCAGGAGCGTGTCTCCTGCCCATGGCAGCGGCGGGCCTGGGACAGTTCGCCCTACAGGATGACAAAGAGGAGAATCGCATTGCCATCTATAGACAGCATCATATCCGGCATCGCACCACTCGACGCCGCGGCCATGCGGGCCGCCCGCGCGCGGCAGGACGTCCTCACTAAGCCGCAGGGCAGCCTCGGCCGCCTCGAGGAGATCTCGATCCAGCTCGCCGGCGTCCAGGGCCGAGCGCGGCCCGACGTCTCCTCCAAAGCCATCTTCGTGATGGCCGGCGACCACGGCTGCGTGCTGGAGGGGGTGAGCGCCTACCCTCAGGACGTGACCGCCCAGATGGTGCTCAACTTCGCCGCGGGCGGCGCCGCCATCAACGTCCTGGCGCGCCACGTCGGCGCCCGTGTCATCGTCGTTGACATGGGTGTGGCCGGCGACTGCGAGGCCGACAACGTGATCACGCGCAAGATCGCGCGCGGCACCCGCAACCTCGCGGTTGGCCCCGCCATGTCCCCGGAGGAAGCGCGCCGATGCGTTGAGGCAGGCATCGAGGTGTTCGAGTCCGAGATGGCTCGCGGCCTCGACCTCGTCGGCGCCGGCGACATGGGCATCGGGAACACGACCCCGTCGGCCGCCATCATCGCCGCCTTCACCGGAAGCTCTCCCACCGCAGTCACCGGCAGAGGCACGGGCATTGACGATGCTCGGCTCGCCGCGAAAGTGAGCGTGATCGAGCGCGCCCTCGCGGTCAACAACCCCGACCCAGGCGACGCGCTCGACGTTCTCGCGAAGCTCGGCGGCTTCGAGCTCGGCGGCCTCGCGGGCGTGATCCTCGCCGCCGCCGCGCATCGGGTACCGGTCGTGATTGACGGCGTGATATCCAGCGCCGCCGCGCTGGTCGCCACTGGCCTTGCGCCGCAGGCGCGCGACTATCTCATCGCCGGACACCTCTCTGTCGAGCCCGGCCATCGCGCCGCCCTCGATCACATGCGCCTCGCGCCGGTCCTCGACCTCGGCATGCGCCTGGGCGAGGGTACCGGCGGCGCGCTCGCCATGGCCATCGTGGAGGCGGCCGCGAGGGCGCTCAACGAGATGGCGACCTTCGCCGACGCAGGCGTATCCGAAGCCCTGGAGGAATGAGGATGTCTGAGGCCGATGTTCGCCGCGAACATCACGGAGACCGACCGGGATCCGGCCGCGAAGGCGGTCCACGGTTCGATGCCCAAAGAGGATAGCGAGAACAGTTCGTGCGAGCCCTGCTGACCGCATTCAGCTTCCTCACCACCATCCCGGTGCCGACCCGCGCCGACCTCGAGCCGGGCGAGCTGGGCCGCGCCACCGCGTGGTTTCCCCTGGTCGGCCTCGTCGTCGGCCTCCTCCTCGCCGGCGCAGACTGGTGCGGCCGCGCCCTCTGGGACCCCTACGTCGCTTCCGCGCTCGTGATCGGCTCTGCCCTGCTGCTCACCGGTGGGCTCCACATAGACGGTCTGATGGACGCGGCCGATGGGTTCTTCAGCCGGCGCGACCGCGAGGGCACCCTGGCAGTCATGAAGGACAGCCGCTCCGGCGCGCTCGGCGTCGCTGCCGGCATCACCGCGCTGCTCCTCAAGTTCGCCGCCTACGCCTACCTCGCGGGCGCTCTCCACTGGCGCATCATCGCCCTCGCCCCGGTCCTCGGCCGGCTTGGCATGGTGCTGGGCGTGGCCTTCTTTCCCTATGCGCGCAAGATGGGCACAGGCCTGGGATTCGCACAGCAAACGCGCGCGCGTCACGCCACTGTCGCGGCGGTCTTCGCGCTGCTCATCTCCTTCGCCCTGTTCCAGTCGCTCGGGCTCGCCCTGTGTGCCGGCGCTGCGGCGCTCGCGCTTATCTGCGGCCTCTACTGGCTGCGGCGGCTCGGCGGGCTGACCGGCGATATCTACGGCGCGACCAATGAAGTGGTGGAGGTGGCTGTGCTGCTCGGCGGGGCTATCCTGCCAGTGAGGTGAGCTAGGCGTATGACCCGAACCGCGGAGACGCGCAAACGCCGAGGCGCACACCGTAGGGGAGCCACTCTGCTGGCTCCCGTCTTTCGGGCGGCAGTGGAATGCCGCCCCTACAACTCCCAGGCGAACCTTCTCCGTGCCTCTGCGCCTCTGCGGTTACTGGCAGTCCTCTCAGCCGCAGTGATTCTCGCATCCGGCTGCGGCCGGAAGGCGCCTATCGCGCCTCCGCCGGCGAAGCGCGAAGCCGGTTTCCCTGTGGTCCTGAAGGACGCGCAGGGGGTAACCGTCACCGTCGAGCGCAGACCTCGGCGCATCGTCTCCCTCGCGCCCACCGTCACCGAGATCCTCTTCGCCATCGGCGCGGGCGACCGCGTCGTCGCCGCGGCCGCCCCGGCCGATTATCCTCCTGAGGCGAGCAAGCTGGCCCGCGTCGGCGGATGGTTCACCCCGAGCGCAGAGAGGACCCTCGGCGCCGAGCCCGACCTGGTGATCGGCTCCCGCGGCAACCCCCCCGACTTCCTCAACACGCTGCGCAAGTCCGGCTGCACCGTCTTCACCGTTGACCCGGCGACGCTCGGCGACATCATCACCACCATCGAGAACACCGGGGCCATCACTGGCGCGAGCGCAGGTGCAGCCGCCGTCATCGCCGAGATGAAGAGCCGGCTGAGCGCGGTCGCCGAGAGGGTAGGGGAGGTGCCCGAATCGAAGCGCCCGACGACCTTCATCGCCATCGGCATCAACCCTCTCTGGACTGCCGGCTCGGGCACCTTCCAGGATGACGCCATCCGCGCCGCGGGGGGCCGGAACATCGCCTCCAAGCGCAAGGGCTTCACGCCTTTCAGCACCGAGTCGCTGATGGCCACCGACCCGACCTTCCTCCTGCTCTCGACCATGGAGGGTGATCCCGATCAGATGAGGCGAGACGCGCTCGCCGACCCGGTGATGAAGCGCCTCACCGCCGCGCGCACCAACCACCTCCTGGTGCTCGAGGCCAACCACATCATGCGCCCCGGCCCGCGCATCGTGGATGCGATAGAGGTGATGGCGAAGGCCTTCTACCCGGACCGCTTCGATTCGAGGCCGAGCTCATCCGCGACCAAGACGCGGTAGGCCTCCGTCAGCCTCTTCGTCACCTCGCCCGGAGCGCCCTCGCCAACCGCCCGCCCGTCAACCGACGCCACCGGGATGATCTCAGCAATCGAGCTCGTCAGAAAGCACTCGTCCGCCGCCTGAAGCTCTGACAGCGTCACGTCCCTCTCGTCCGCCGGGATGCCGGCCCTCGCCGCGACCTCCAGCACCGCCTCCCGCGTCACGCCCGGCAGCAGTCCCCGCGCCACCGGCGGCGTCACCAGCCGGCCGCCGACCACCCCGAACACATTCCGCATCGCCGCCTCGACCACGCGGGCGTCTCTGTCCACCAGCAGCGCCTCGTCCGCGCCCGCCCACTCCGCTGCCGCGGTCGCGAGCAGCTTGTCGAGGTAGTTCAGCGATTTCACCCGCCTGAGAGCCGAGCCGGGCGCGAGCCCGATCGCGACGGACGCCGCCCTGCACCCCTGGCTGTAGTGCTGCGGCGGTGGCAGCTTCAGGGGCCGCACCAGCGCCACGACCGTCTGCGACCCCACCTCGCCCGTGCCGGACGTCACCGTCAGCCGCACGATCGCGTTACTCATTCCCCCGGCCGCAAGCGATCCCGCAATCCCGCGCTCGAGCAGGTCGCGGCTTGGCGGCGAGAGGCCGATCTCAGTTGCAGACCTGATCAGCCGGTCCAGGTGTCGCGCCTGGCGGAAGACCTTCCCGAGGTAGGCGCGCATCGTCTCGAACAGCCCCTCGCCGTACATGAACCCGCGGTCTGTCGGCGCGATCGCGGGCTCGTCGGCCGCCAGGATCTTCCCGTTGACCCATGCTATCCCGGCCACGCCACCTCCTCCGCACCGGCCTCCGCCGCGAGCGCCGCCCCGATGGCGCGCCCTTTGTCCAGCGTCTCCTCGTACTCCGCCTCCGGCTCGGAATCGGCGACGATCCCGCCGCCCACCTGGAAGTAAGCGACGCCGCCCTTCACGATCACCGTGCGGATCACGATGTTCACGTCCATGTCGCCGGAGAAGCAGAGGTACCCGATCGCCCCGGTGTAGACCCCCCGCCGCGTCGGCTCCAGCTCCTCGATGATCTCCATGGATCGGACCTTCGGCGCGCCCGTGATCGAGCCTCCCGGGAAGCAGCTTCTCAGGCAGTCGAGCGCCGTGCAGTCCGGCCGCAGCGTGCCCCGCACGGTTGACACCAGGTGATGAACGGTCGCGTAGCTCTCCAGCGCGAACAGCTCGGGCACGTGCACCGAGCCGAACTCGCACACCCGGCCGATGTCGTTCCGCTCCAGGTCAACGATCATCACGTTCTCGGCGCGGTCCTTCTCGCTGGCCACCAGCTCGGCCGCCAGCCGCGCGTCCTCCGCAGGCATCCCGCTTCGCGGCCTCGTCCCCTTGATCGGGCGCGTCTCCACCTCCCGCCCGCGCACCTCCAGGAACCGCTCCATCGAGCAGCTCAACACCGCGCCATCGGGCGTCTCGAAGTAGGCCGCGAAGGGCGAGGGATTGCTGTCACGCAAGCGGCGATACAGATCGAGAGGCGTCGTCGCCAGCGGCGCGCTCAGGCGCTGCGAAAGGTTCACCTGGTAGATGTCACCCGCCGCGACGTACCCCTTCGCCCGCCGAACCGCCCGCAGATACTCCTCCCGCCGGAAGTTCGAGGCCACCGCAAACACTGGGTCGGGCAGGCCTGCCCTGAGCGAAGTCGAAGGGAGCTTGCCTCCTGCCTTCCCGTTGCTTCGGTACTTCAGTGCCGAAGCGCCTCCAGGCCGAGCCATCCGCTCGGCCAGCTCCCCCGCCCGCGCCTCGGCCAGCTTCCTCGCTGCCCCTGCCTCCCCCTCCGGCGCCCCGATCGCGCTCACCCAGGCACGACCATCCACATGGTCAATCGTCAGCACCGCCCCATAAAACCCCAGGTGGCAATCGGCCACCGGCATATCGTCAACCGTGGTCTCGGGAATGCGCTCCACGAACCGCCCGAGGTCATACGCGAAGTACCCCATCGCGCCCGCGATCAGCGGCGGCGAGCCCGGCGTTCGCTCCACCTGGAACTCGCGCATCAGCTCGGCCAGCATGTCGAACGGGTTCCCCTCTCGCTCTTCCCGCCTCTCCCCACGCTGGATCTCGACCCGCGACCCCTTGCTGCGAAACGTCAGGAATGGCCGGCAGGCGACGAAGGAGTAGCGGCCAAGCCGCGCGCCTCCACCGCTGCTCTCGAGCAGAACAGCCCCCGGCTCAGAGGCAATGGCGGAAAACGCATCAAGCGCTGACGAAGGACACCGAACCTCGCGGATGACGGGAAGAAATCTGGGCACTGGATGAACCCGCAGACTCGTTCAACATCGCACGAGCGGGGTCCTGCTGACGGTGACACAGCGGCGCTAGGCGATCACCTTCTCGATGTTTCGCGGTGTTTCGGGATTCCCAGTCCCGAAACCAGTCCGCCGCAGGCGACGCATCCCATCATCTGCGTCAATCTTCAGCAATCTGCCTAATCTGCGTTTCCCCCGTGCGGTCATCCCCCTCCCGGCAGCTCAAACGTCATCCCGTCCCGCGCCGCGATCACCTCCACCCCCGTCTCCTCGCTCAGCCTCGCCGCCACCTCCCACGGCTTCGCCCGCCACACCGTCATCCCGAAGTGCGTGATGATCGCCGTCTTCGGCTTTGGCTCCATCGCCTGGATGATCCGCTTCGCATCCGGGATCGAGAGGTGGTAGATTTCGCTCTCCTCCAGCCGCACCGTGTGCATGATCACCACCTCCGCTCGGTAATGCTCCGCCAGCGCGGGGAAGTACCGCGTGTCCACGATGTACGACCACCTGCACCCGGGCGACTCGAACACCAGCCCGTACACATCGCTCGGGTGATCGTGCCGCACCGGCGCCCGGAAGCGCACGTTGCCCACCTCGTACTCCCCGCCCTCCTCGATCACGTACGTCGCCTTCGCATAGCTTCGCACGTACTGCAGGATCACCGGGTCCTCGTCGTAGGCGTCCCGGGGCGCGAACACCAGCCCCCGCTTGTTGAACCCACCCGTCGTCATCGCCTCGATCATCACGTTCACGTCGGCCGAGTGATCGAGGTGCCTGTGCGAGAGCACGATCGCGTCCAGCTTCGTCGGGTCCAGCTTCCGCTTCGTCGCCTGCACCAGCGCGCCCGGCCCCGGGTCGAGGTGAATCCGCGTGCCCTCCATCTCGATCCACAGGCCGCCCGAGGCGAGCAACTGCTTGAACACGAGCACGCGCGCGCCGCCCGTGCCCAGAAAGATGATCTGGTTCACCAGTCCATTGTCCGCGAGCGGCCTCGGCGTGGAGCAACTCTCACGTACGGCTTGATCGTCATTGCGCGGCCCGCGCCCATACTGTCATTGCGAGCCGTTCCGGCCTCAGCCGGAACGAGCGTGGCAATCTCGCCTCCTGACCATCGCGCCCGGGCCTATGACTGCACGGCATTGGCTGCCTCTCCGATCCCTGCTGTCATCCCGAGCGCAGCGAGGAGTCCATGCTGGAATAGCGCCGCTCGCGTCGCGAGCGGACACCGGTGTCAGCCGTCCTTCCAGCTTGACATCCGAAAACCTCACTACTATACTCGGACCCAGCGACCATGCTCAAGATCCGGCAGCCAAGGAACGCCTACGATCTCCTCGGCCTACCCTGGAGCGCGACCCCCGTACAGATCCGCTCTCGGTACCGCCAGCTTGTTCGTCACCACCGGAAGGACACCCCGGCCGCCGAGCTGCTCAAGGACGAGAAGTTCCGCCAGTGGACGAACTCCTACCTGCTGCTCACCGGCCCCGATCGCAGGGAGTACGACCGCCGCCTCCGCGAGAGCAGGGGAATGGAGCAGCCCCCCGACCTGATCGAGGCCATGCCGGCCCCGAGGCTCATGCTCATCGAGGCCGAGGTCAGCTTCGTCCGCCGCCGCCTCAACGAAGCTGCCGAGCTGGCGAGAGAAGCCCTGAAGCAGGACAAAAAGAACGCCGAGGGGTACGCGCTCCTCGGCGACATCCTCAGGGAACAGGGCAACTACCAGAACGCCCTGACGATGTACAACTACGCCATCCAGTTCTCCCCCAACAGCCGCCGCTACTGGCAGTTGCTCGAGGAGGCGACCGCGCTCCGAGAGGGGAGAGCCGTCTCCCGCAAATACAGCCGCGAGCGCCCCTCCGTCTTCAATCGGCCGGCCTCTGCCTGGGTTGGCGTCGGCCTGGCGCTCATCTTCGTCGGGCTGAGCATCCTCTACGTGCAGCAGCAGTGGGGCGACCCCATCTTCTTCAACATCCCGCGCAACCTTCTCTACCTGGCCATCGGCGACGGCTTCCTGATGGGCCTGGTCCTCGCGGCCACCGCCGTCATCGGCCCGGCAGACGACGAGCTTCTCTGGTACCAGATCACCGGAATGGGCGCCGAAACGACGCCCGTCGGAATCTTCGTCGCCCTCCCGGGCATTGTCTTCTTCTGGGCCGCCCCCGTGTTCTACGCCATCATCGGGATGATGGATGGGTACTTCTCCCTCTCCATCATCATCCCACTCGCAGTCACCGGTCTCATGACCGTGGCCTTCGGCGCGCTCGCCCCGCCCGAGAGCCGCACCTCCGTCTACCTCCTCGCCGGCAACTTCGTCTTCCTCGGCTTCATCTTCGGCTGGCTCTTGGGCGGCATGCGCCGGAGGGTCTTCGAGCACTAACCACGCGGCGGAGCCGCATCCTTCCCGACTTCGCCGCCTCCGTTCTCCGACTGCTGGCCCCGCCTTACCCTCCTCCCAGCAGCTTCCCTGGCGCTGCCTTGATGACCATCTCCCCCTCGCCCCCGCCGTCCGACTCCCACGCCGTCAGGTCCATCTCCGCGATGCCGCCCATCGTCCCCGATACCCGGGACGGCTGCGCCCACATTTCGAGTTCGCGACCGCTCCCGTGAGAGCCGGGCAGCCGCTCTCCCTTCTGCTCGAGCGCCCGCCGGCACTGGTCCAGCGTCTCCTCATCGGTCGCCAGGACGGAGAACTCGCCGATATCCGCCGAGACGGACTTCCGCAGCAGCGCCGCGAGGAACAGCCGCGCCGGCAGAGTCATCTCCTCCGTCGGCGCCGCCACCACGATTGCCCGGTCCCTCGCGACACCTGTCTGCTCCCCGTCCGGCCGCGCCACCGCCACCACCAGCAGGTTCTCGGGTAGCGACCTCGCCCCAGCCATGGGGCCGAGAAAGGCGAAGGGGAACATGGAGGGTGGTCTTCCCTCCCGCTCACCATCCTGGCGCGACCCCGCCGGCATGAGGCGTTGCGCTCGGTGCGCCAGCGCATAGGCGACCGTCGTCTTCGGGAGCAGCGACGCCAGCTCGCCCAGCCGGTTCCGCCCGCCCGGCCTCTCGGCGGCCGCCTTCGCCCAGGCATACACTGCCTTGAGACGCAGCCCATCCTTCACTGGCGCCGCCGCTATCGCCAGGCTCCCCGCGTCCTTCTGCTCGCCGTCCTCGGTCTCGAGCAGTGACCCCTGCGAGAACTGGCGGAGCACCTGGAACCACCCCCGCTGCAGGCCGGTCACGATGCGCCGCGCGACCTGGGCCGCCTGACCCACGTCCAGGTACATCCACATCACCGTGTCGCCTGGCAGTCGCGCGAAGCTGCGTCTGAAGGCATCGCCCGCGATCAGCCGCCCCTTCGGGTTTCGGGCCGCCAGCAGGCACGTCTCTACCGCCTCCAGGCTGGGGCTGGCGATCACGCAGCCATCTCGGGTCGCGTACGCCATCTTCGCCTGATCCATCGGGTCGCGCCACACGATCACATCGCTCCCGGCGCGCCTGGCGATGAGCCGCCTCCATTCCAGCTCCTTCGCCATCGGCTTCACCGCGCGATCCAGCGCGTTGCGCGCCTGCCTCATGCTCGTCACGCGCGCGATCATGACCATCGCGCGCGGCGCGAACGCCGGCGTGTCCCCCCTCGCGAACGTCCCCACCACCACCTCACCCCCAAACCAGGGCGAGGCGTCCTTGCGCACATCCAGCTTCAGCCCGGTCCACTCCACCATCTCCTGGCTGAGATCGGTCGCCCGGCGCGCCAGGTGCTCCATGTCCGACTTGGACCATACCTGCTTCATCGTACGCATCGCCGGGCCATCCGGCCGCAGATCGATGGCGACGGCCGCCCGGGTCGAAGAGGGGAGGAACTCCGCTGGCGGCCGCTCGACCCGCGGGCGCAGGAGATTGTGCACCAGCGCCGCGACCACCATGATCGCGATCAGGCCGAGCGCCGCGATCACGTAGCGGCCGATAGGCCTGCCCGTCGGGGAATGGCTGCTCTGCGCTGTCTGCTCGCCTCCGGTCATGGCCTCCTCACCCTCGCCCCAGGGCCCCGGCGAACGCCGCGTGCGCCTCGCGCCCGAAGAGCACGAACTCGACTACCCCCGCGCCACCATCCTGAACAGCCACCTCGTCCCGTCGCGGATTGCCCGCACCACCCTCTCCGCCGGCCCGCGACGGAACGCAAACTGCGCGTCCCGCTCGTTCCAGAGCTGTCCCACCAGCAGCCGCGCTTTCATCACTCCCCGCAGATCGTCAATGCGGAACCGCTCGAACGCGAGCCTTCGCAGCACGTTCAGCCGCCGCCCGCGCGTGAAGGCCGACGCGAAGTCCAGAACATACGGCCGGCCCTCCGAGGCGACCACGATATTGGCGCGATTCTTGATGTCGCAGTGAACTACGCCCCGCGCGTGCATCCCCTCGACCATCTCCAGCAGCCGGTCGAAGAACTCGGCAGAAAGCTCGCCATCCGCGTAGTCGGCGCAGCTTCGTCCCTCGATGTGCTCGACCAGCAGCGCGCACCGGTCGAGCCGGCGGATGAGCCGCGGCACGCCCGCCGCGCCCGCCAGAATCCCGTAAATGCGCGCCTCCCTGCCGATCAGCCAGGGGCCGGCAAGCACCCGCATCAGCCGGCCGCTCTGCCGGTAGTCCTTCAGCACCGCGCGCCGGCCCTCGTCCTCGAGCAGCAGCAGCTCCGGCCGGCTGCCCCCGCCCGCGCGCAGTCGCCGGCTGACATAGCGCGACAGATTCTCTCGTGTCAGTTCGCTGAACGGCTCGCGTCCCACCAACGGCTGTTCCTTCGCCGACTGAATCGCGTGCGTGAGTCCACGCGTACCTTTCCCGTCCCGCCGGCCTGGTCCCTGCCGCTCGCGCGCGCTGCGGCCGATGAGGCAATAGTGCAACAGAGGCCCACCGACTGCCAATTCCGTCGCTCGCCCGACGAGCAGGCATTGGGGTATAATCACGGCGGACACAGGGAAAGGAGTGTGATCAGATGAGACCGCATTGCAGATTGCCGCTCGTGCTGGGACTTGTGCTGCTCGGCGCGCTCGCGGCCGCAGCCGCGTTCTCGGCCGCCTCCGTCGCCACCCGTGCAGTCGAGTACGACGGCCGGCCCGCGGCAGAGGTGCTCGTGGGCGACATGCCGGTGATAGAGCTCCGCACCTCCGCGGGTGGGCTCACCCCCATGAGGCGAGCCGGGATCGTCGCGGAGCGCCTGCAAGCCGCCATAGATGCCCAGCCTCAGGGTGCCAAGATCCGCGTGGCGAGCATCTCTCACGGGCAGGGGCTCTACGCCGACAACCGCCTGATCGTGGCAGTCTATAACGCCGAAGCCTCCGCGCACAACGGCACCCCGTTGGGGCTGGTGCAGACGTGGCAGGACAACCTCGTTCGCGCCTGGGGCGGGAGCGCGCAGAGCGTGGCTCCCCCGGCGCCCGCTGCCGCGGACAGCGCGAGCGTCGCTGGCGAAAGCCAGCCGGCCGCCGCCGACCCGAAGCCGGCCCAGACTGACTGGACGGGCACAGCCCAGAAGTGGGTGCCCATCGTGAGCGTCGAGCAGAGCGGCCTTTCCATCGGCGCAGCCCAGGTGGCCGGCCCCACCGCGCAGGTCGAGAAGGTCAAGGCTGTCGCCGAGCTGCGGCTTTCATTCCAGAGCGTCGCCCGCATCTACGCCTACATCCCGACCTCCAGCCTCAACGTCACCACATTGGATCGCGTCCAGGGCGTGAGCGTCTGGGCGACCGGCGACGTTCGGCTGGTGGAGTTCTAGACAGAGAGGAGCGAGACCATGAAAACACGCACGAAGAGCATAGCGGTCTTCTTGATCGCCGGCCTGCTCTGCCTGTCATTGGGCGCGACTGTGGCGTTCGGGATCGACCTCGGGAACATCCTGAAGGTCGGCGGCATCGCCCTCCTGGTGAACCAGTTCGGCGGCCAGATAGACAGCTTCATCACCAAGACCCTGGGTGAGCGGAACGCCGCCGCGCAGGGCGCGACCAAGGTAGTGCCAATACTCTCCCTGGGCGCGGGCGGCTACATTGGCGCCGCCCAGATCGTCGGCAATCCCGACAGTGTGAGGCGCGTCAAGGCCGTCTTCCAGGTCGAGGGCAGCATCGGCAGCTTCCGGCCCAGGATCTTCCTCCCGGTATACGTGGACAAGGCGACCACCACGCCCGAGAGGGCCAAGGGAGTTGGCGTCTCGGCCGTGATCGAGTTCCGGATCTAGCGATCCGCACCCACCCTGGCGGCGTAGGTTCGTCGTGAGCTTCAGCGAACGACAACCTGCGTAGCGGGCGCAGCCCGCTCGGATGGCCAGGGCAGGAGTCTGCCTTCTTGTTGCTTCGGTACTTCAGTGCCGAGGCCGCGGAAGTGCGCAGGACAGGAGCTTGTCGCAGACCCGCCGCGTCGTGTGGCAGGCCTCGCGCTCGTGCTGTCATCCTGACCGAAGCGAGGAATCCATTCGCATCGTGGGGCAGGCTGCCTGGCCTGCCGATGCCCCGCGTCGTCATTGCGAGGGAGGTAGGGCGACGTTAGTAGTCCGACGACCGTGGCAATGGCTGGGTCTACGCCGATGCGGAGACCGCCATGGCGGCCCAGAGGGCCTAGCCATGCCGAAGCCGCGTCTGTTCCATGCTCATGGATTCTCCGTGTGGCGGGTCCCAGACCCGCCTCGTCATCTGGCGGGCCTCCTGCCCCAGGCTTCCCCGTAGGCCTGGTTCCATCTCACAACGCCGCCGTTTTGTGGAACAGAGGCGATGTAACCGTTCACTGCCATCGCGGTCGCGGTTACTGCACCCCCCTGTCCATCGGTATGCAGGGGCCCCGCCCGGGGCCCCTGCCGCCATTTGCCAGGCGGCTTCGCCGAAGGCGAAACGCCTCAGACACGCCGGCCCCGTCTGGGGGCCAGACAAAACGCCCGTGCGTCAGCACGGGCGGATCATCTGCGCGATGTGCGGATCGAGTTGCCTAGCCCAGCACGTACACCTGCACCTTGCGCCGGCCCCACCGCATCGCCTCCGAGTATGTATCGAAGCACAGGTCAATCCGCTGGCCTTTGATCGCGCTCCCGCGGTCGGCCGCCACAGCGAACCCGTAGCCGGGGATGTACAGGCGCGTCCCCATCGGGATCACCCGATCATCCACCGCCGCCACGCCCTTCGTGGCCTTCACGCCGGTCGCGGTGAAACCGTTGGCGTACCTGCCACAGCTCCTGGGGCCCGGCTCGTATGCCGTCGCGTGCATGCGCAGAGGCCGGCGGTAGCTGCCCCCGCGGCTGGGCGCGCCCCGCGTGCCCCTCAGGACCACCGTGTCCCGCGCCGGGACGATCACCTTCTCCTCGATCACGTCCTTCTGTGTGGTCTCACCGTCCTTCTCCCAGATCCGGACCGTGCGGAGCGCCCACCCGTCGCTGCCGTGCTCCAGCACCTTCATAGAGCTTGGCGGCTGGTCCGGGTCACCCAGCAGGATCGTGCGCGCCTCGACGAGCACATCCTCCGTGACGCGCCGCTTGGTCACTCGCTCGACGCGGATCTCCAGACCGTCGGCGATCGCCGTATCGGGGGAAGGGAAGACGCGGTCCAACGGACCCAGGGCCACACCCACCTCGTCCAGTGCCTGTCCCACCGTGTCGGCCGCCGTGCGCACCGCGCGGCTCTCGCCATCAGCCGCGATGACGATCGCACGGACGACGATAGTAGGCTCCGGGGACTGCTGCGCGAACGCGCCGAACCTGATGGCGCCCAGCACAGCCGCGATTGCGATCAATGGCACAACGAAATTCAGTCGTCTCAAAGCTCACTCCATGCGGCGCGAGCCCTGTCCGCGGCTCGCATCCGCTGCCCGGCCGACGCGCGCGTTCGCCGACCTCAGGTCCGGCCGTGCCGAACAGCGATTGCACAGCCGGCCAGGGTGCTACTGCGTGGTCGCTGCCATGGGAGTGCTGCTGTGACGCGAGGCTGCAAGTGCTGGTTGTGCGTTTACTGTGACGGAAGCGATCTCTCGCCTCTAGAACGACCCGGCATTCATACCACAATCCTCCGGCCCAGTCAATGCAACCCGACACGCGGCATGGGCCGGAAACCGCCAAAACGCCCCTACGAGGCGCTCAGGGCGCCCTCAAGCGGCAGCGGGCTGCCTCGGAAAGGCCGGGAGCCCCCTGCGAGAAAGCTGTGCGGCCATCCGAGACAGCCCGCTGCCCGCGCAACCAAGCGCATCCTCTTATTCCACGAATCGGCTCACCCGCCGGAAAGTGTAGCCCCCTT
>Ga0315288_10007121_pt1 | contig 14169 bp, 12 predicted proteins | sample YL17G11_20_MG_FD_203454 | JGI IMG/M metagenome (GOLD analysis project Ga0315288, IMG submission 203454) | Sediment microbial communities from Yellowstone Lake, YNP, Wyoming, USA - YL17G11_20 | ecosystem: Environmental > Aquatic > Freshwater > Lake > Sediment | place: USA: Wyoming | collected... | reverse complement strand
AGATTACTTCTCGCCGCCGGATCGGCGGCGTTCGAGCCAGGTCTCGATCCGTTCGGCGATCGATTTATTGCGGCCGGCGACGAGCGAGCCGGCCTTCTTCGGCGGTTTCGGCGGCGACGGTTCTCCGGGCTTCGCCGCCACTGCGGCGGCGGCGAACTTCTTCTTCAAGTACCGCTGCTCGAGGAACCCCAGCAGCGACGACGTCAGAATGTAGAGGCACAGCCCCGCCGGGGCGCTGTAGAGCACCACCAGCAGAAACACCGTCATGAAGACCATCATCTGCTTCTGCTGCTGCGCCTGCGGGCCCGTCGAGGGGGCCGGCGTGAATCGCTGCTGAAGGTACATCGTGAACGCCATCAACAGCGGCAGGAGGTTGAAACTCGTGATCCCCCCGCCCATCATGTTCTGGATGCTGCCCACCAGCCAGCCGAGCAGGGGAATGTCCCGCCCCGGCAGAAAGAACGGCGTGTTCCACAGGACGAGGGAATCCGGCTGCGCGAGGTCCTGAAGGAAGATCGTTCGCCACGGCATCCAGTCCACCCAACCCGCCGGCAGAAACGCCGCGTGACGAAGGTTGATCGCCACCTGCAGCGCCCCGTACAGGCCGATCCAGATCGGCATCTGGAGGAACATCGGCAGGAAGCCCGTCACCGGGTTGATTCCCTCTTCCCGGTACAGTTTCATCATCTCCTGGTTCAGTTGTTCCTTCTTGTCTCCGTGCTTCTTGCGGAGTTCCTCCATCTTCGGCCCGATCATCTGCATCTTCGTCATCGACTTCTGGCTCCATCGCGTCACGGGGTGCATCACCACCCGCAACACCACTACCAGCATGATGATCGCCAGGCCGTAGTTCCGCACCAGGCCGTGAAACGCGTCCAGCACGATGACCATGAATCGGCTGATCTCGGAGATGCCCGGGATCGGACAGCACCCCGGCTGCCAGGCGATGAGTTCCGGCAATCCGATGGCGGCATAGGCCTCCAGCACCTTCGGGTCCTTGGGGCCGGCGTAGATGACGTACTCGTGCCGAAGGCCCTCGCGGGGGGAGATCGCCTGTTCGCGCGCCACGAGGCGAACGCCCGCCAGAGGCATCGGCTGGTCGAACTCCGTCACCTCATACCGAAACGCCTCCGCCCCGGCTGCAAACGTCCCCTCCCGGGAGGGTTTCTGGGGAATAATCACCACAGCGAAATATTTTTCTGTTTCGCCCGCCCATGCCGCCTTCGGGCCCGCCAGGCTCGCTTTCACAGGCCCTGCGGTTTCCTCGCCTTTCTTTTTCTCGAGTTTTTTCCCCGCCACCGACTGGACTTCGACGCCCTTGTCGGTCCACGCGCCCGCCGCTGCCTCACGGAAATCGCTCCGCACGTCCTCCCGCGGAAGCGCCGCCGGACCCGCGAGAACGTAATCCACCCGCTCCACCTCGTCCGCAAGCGCCACGAACTCCAGCGACATCCCGATCTCGTAATCCACCGATGCCGCGGCCGGCCCGTCCGTCCCCGGCAGCGCGTCCTGGCGCGCCGCGCCGCGCGGCCGCAGCGTGTACCGCCTCACGACCCGAAGCGCCGGCGTCCCGTCCGCCTTGTGCACCTCCACCGAAAGCGCGACCTCGGTCGGCCCGCTCTTGACGCGGTCGATCTGCCACGCCACCCTCGACAGGTCCACGACCGACGCGCCTTCCGCCCCCGCGAACTTCACGTGCAGTTCCGGAATCAGAAACGCCGCGAACGGCGCGCTCGCCTCCACCAAGTCCATCGCCAGCCGCTCGTCCGGGTTCTTTTTGGCCCGGTCCGCGACGGTCTTGAAGAACCGGTCCCGCGCCAGCGACAGCCGCTGGACCGCCCCGCCGCGAGGCGTCACGCACACCTCCAGGTTGTAGTCGCTCCCGTACCGGGCCGAGCCCATGACGGCCGGCTTCTCGGCCTCCTCACCCGTTGCCCCGACGGCCGTGAGTTCCGGCGCCTTCGGCGCCGCCGGCACAGGCTTCTCGGTCCCGGCGCGCCGGGATTCGGGTGCGGGTGCTTCGGGCGAGGGAGGTTCCGACAGGACGCTTCCCGGCTCCGGCTTCTTGGGCGCCGGCGATTCAGGGGCGGGCTTCTCGGCTGGCGGCTTGGACGCCGGCTGCCCGGCCGGCCTTTCCCCCGGCGGCCACACGCGAGGTGCGATCACGAATTGGAAGACCAGCATGAGGCCCATGGAGATGGCGACGGCCACCACCATTCGGATGATCGATTCGCGGTCCACGTTCGATCCCTAAGTGCCTATGTGCGATCCGAAATCTGAAATCTGCAATCTGCAATCGAAGGCACGCGCCCGCCAAGGCGGGCGGCTAAGTGTGGCGCGCGGGCGTACCGTGCGCCGTTTTGTCGTTTCAATCCGCAATCCGAAATCCGAAATTCCGTTATTACCGCCCTTCCGCCAGCCGGTTCGCCAGAAAATCGTCCAACTCGTCGATCGCCAGGATCTTTTCCATCGTGGTCTTAAAGTCGTACGGCACGCGATGCCACTGGACCTCGTTGCCGTCGAGCGTCACGTAGCACGCGCGCGGGTCGAGGTCGCGCGGCTGTCCGACGCTCCCGACGTTGATGACGGCCTTGCCTTCACCGATCGCGTACTTGTACCCCACCTGGGCCGGCGTCAGAAATTCGTACGCCGCGGTGAATACGCCCGGCAAATGGGTGTGCCCCAGGAAGCACGCGCTCTTGACCAGGTCGAACACCTGCATCAGTTTCGCCGGGCTCATCTCGCCTTCGTCCGGAAACAGGTACTCGTGCATCGGATACCGCGGCGAACCGTGAACGTACAGGATTCCATCCTGCGAATGCGACGTCCCCATTCGCGCCAGGAACTCCCAGCGCCGGCGCCGCAGCGCCTCGTCCCGCTCCGACTCCAGCACCTTCCGCGTCCAGAAGATCGAACGCTCGGCCGGCGTGTTGAATCCCGCCGGCTCGATGAACACCGCGTGGTCGTGGTTCCCCATGATCGTCCGGTCGAACCCCATCACCCGGTCCAGGCACGCCTTGGGGTCCGGACCGTAACCCACCACGTCTCCGAGGCACAGGATCGCCTCGCATTTTCTTTCGGCCACGTCGGCGCACACCGCGTCCATCGCCTCGATGTTGCCGTGGATGTCCGACACCAGTGCGATCATCGTTTTATCCGCCCGGCCAACCGCAGACCCCGGCCCGCCTCACGTCGAGTCGCCTGTGGCGACCTTCTCCGCCTCCTCGACGAGCATCACCGGAATATCGTCCCGAACCGGGTACCGAAGCCCGCACCCCGGCTTCTGGCACACCAGGCGGTCCCCCTCCGGGCGGACCTTCGTCTTGCAGGCCGGGCACACCAGAATCTCAAGCAGTCTCGCGTCGATCACCGCCTGTCTCCTTCCCTCGGCCGCCCGCGGAACCTTACGGCCGCGCCCGAAGAAATGCCAGTATAGGCCGGCCTCGCGGCAAGTCAACCGTTTCCCTCTCCACGCCAACGCCCGACGCTTGCCGCCGGCGCCCCGGCGGGTTAGAATGCACCCGCTTCAGGGACGCGAAAGGCTGCTCATGCGCATCCTGGCCGTCGAAACCTCGGGTCCGCGCGGCGGCATCGCCCTGGCCGACTCCGAGCGGATCCTCGACGAACGCCGGCTCGACGAAGGCCTTCGCCACGGCCGGGACCTCCTCCTCACCATCCGCGACGCCTGCGCCGCCGCAGGCTGGACCCCCCGGGACATCGAACTCCTGGCCGTCAGCATCGGCCCCGGATCCTTCACCGGTCTGCGCATCGCCGTCGTCTTCGCCAAGTTCACCGCCTGGCACACCGGCGCGCCGATTGTCGCCGTCCCCACCCTTCGCGCCCTTGCCGAGAACGCCCCGCCCGACGCCCCGCGCGTCGTTCCCATCCTCGATGCGAAGCGCGGCGGCCTCTTCGCGAGCATCTTCGAACGCCGCAGCGGCCGGCTCGATGAAATCCTCGGCCCGACGCTCCTCGAACCCGAGGACCTCGCCGGACGACTCCAGCCGCCCGCCTTCATCCTCGGCCGCGGCATCCCAAAAGGCCGGTCGGCCCTCGGCGGTTTCGACCTCGCGCCGGAAGACCTCTGGGACGTCCGCCCCTCGGTTGTCGCGCGACTGGGTCGCCAGATGCACGCCCGCGGCGAGTTCGCCGACCCCCTGCGCCTCGAACCCGTTTACATCCGCCCCCCCGAGGCCGAGGAACTCTGGCAACGGCGCCACCCCTGAGCCCCCGCGCGCCTGCCCCGCCTGCCCCGTTGGGGTTGGGGCCGGTTCCGCCGCCCGTTGTTAACGCCCGGGGATGAGCGCGAATTTTACCCGCCTGTGGCGGGCCCCGGGACCCGCTCTCCCGCACCCCCGCCGGCCTCGCGATCCTTTTTTGTTGACACTCGCCGGGGGGTGGAGTACCGTTGAGGATTGCCCGCCTGCCCGACGGAACTGGCAAGCAGAGACGGCAGGCGATCCTCTCCACTCGGTAGGAAGGAGCGACTCGGATGCACCGGACACGACTGGCTGGCGGACTCGCTTTCGCCCTTGCACTCATCGGCTTCTCGCCCCCGGCGCCGGCCCAGACGACGGCGACGGCTGCGCGGCCTACGCCGCCATACACCGGCTTCATCAACGCCGACCTCGTCAACATCCGGTGCGGACCCGGCTCCTACTATTACCCCCTGGTCCAGGCCGCCAAGAACACGCCGGTCGTCGTCGAAAGCGAATCGCGCGACTGGCTGGCCCTTCGCCCGCTGACGGGCGTCTGCGGACTGGTCGCGAAGAACGATGTGACCCTATCCGGCGACGGGGCGACGGCGACGCTTGCCTCGCCCGCCGCCCGCGTCTATGCGTCGGGCCCGGCGGCGAGGCGCCAGTGGTGCGTCATGCCCGCCCCGGCGGAGGGCGCGACCTTTCAGGTCCTCGGTCCGGCGGAAGGCGACAGGCTCCGCGTCGCGCCGCCCGAAGGGGCGCGCGTGTACGTCCTCACGCAGTATGTGACGCCGGGCGCCAGCCTCACGTCGGTGGGACCGCTCCCCCCGGTGAACGTCGAGCCGCCCAAACTCGATCCGCTCGCCCAGGCCTATAACGATGCGGGCGCGGCCCTCGCGGGAGAGATGAAAAAACCGGTGGACGAACGCGATTACGCCCCGGCCCTCGCCCAGTTCGCCGACATCGCCGACAAGGCCGAAAAGAACTGGCTGAAGGCGGCGGCCTCGCGCCGCGCCGCCGAAATCCAGGCACTCGTCGAGCAGCAGAAAGAGTTCCGCGCGACGGTCGCGATCGGCAGCCGGCTCGACCAGCGCCTCACCGAACTCAACGCCCAGCGCACCGCCGCGATGACCGCCGCCGAACGCGAGGCCGCCTTGCAGAAACCGCCTTTCCTGGCCACCGGCGTCGTCGCACCCATCCTGCAACTCGAAGACGTGGATTACGCCATCAAGTTCAAACTGGTTGACCAGCGCGGCTGGCCCGTCGTCGTCCTCCAGAGCACACTCTATGACCTGAACCAGTACGCCGGCAAGGCAGTCGGCGTCCGCGGCACGCGGACGTACTTGCCGGCCTGGGGAACCTATCTGGTCACCGTGGACGACCTGGAGGTCCTCGAGTAGCAATCGCCTCGAATCGCTAAACGCGAAGCCCCGCAGCCGACCGGCGGGGCTTCTTCTTTCCCTCGCGGCCGGCTGGGCTACAGCCGGCGCCAGAGATCGACGTAGTCGAAGTGCCGCCCGGGGCAGTCGGTCGCCTTCAGTTGCCCGTGCCCGTAAATATGCGGCTGCGGAATTCGGTACCGCTCCATGAGGAACCGGACGAGCGACGCCAGCGCACGCATCTGCGCCTCCGTCGGGCGGGAGTCGTTAAAGTTCCCGACCAGGCAGATGCCGACGCCGACGTCGTTGTATTCCGGATGGTCGGCGACCTTGCAGTGGGCGCCGTGTTTCTGCTTGAACCATCGCGGGCCGATCTGGACCTCGCCGTCCCCGGCCCCCGACCCGTTGCCGATGACGAAATGGTACCCGAGTTCGTCCCAGCCGCGGGCGCGGTGGATGCGGTCGAACTCGTCGGCCGAGCCCCACGTCGTCGCGCTGTGGTGAACGACGATGAACCGCCACGGACGCTCCGCGCCGCTGGGACGCCAGTCGGCGGGGATATTCCACGACGCCTGTCGCACCGGTGCCTGGGCGACGCCCCCCGCAACGCGCGAGCCGAAGATAGGCTTATACGGCTCGCGGAGGAGGAGGCCCTGCCCCGCGCCGCAGCCGATGGCGATGCACGAGGCGACCACGGGCGCCGCGGCCGAAAGGAGACGCTTCAGAAAATCTCGCCGGTTGATCATCGGACGGCTTCCACTTATTCTATGCAGGGTCCGCTCGCGGACGGACGGAAGTCGGGCAACCAAGTTTATCGGACCGTCGGCGGACCCGCCTTGACGAAAAGCCCCGGCACCCCGCGCGCGCCTGTTTCGCCGTGCATCCGTTGCCGTCAAATCCGAAATCCGCAATCCGCAATCGTTCGCCCCCCCCGCGCGCCGCCTTGCCACGCCGTAGCCGCCGTCATGTTTAGCCGCGAGCCAACGGCGAGCGCGTGCCGTTCGAGCCGGCGGCGGAAGTTTACCCGCCTATGGCGGGCCGCCGGTCACGTCACCCCATCGCGGCCCAATTGACCGGAACCGACCGCCGCACAAACGGTTTCAACAAAAAGGGGCCAGGACCCTTTTTCGGGGACTCCAATGGACAGGCGCGTCGGATGGACAGGGACGGCCTTGGCGGCAGCGCTCGCGGCAGCGATCCCGTGCGCGCAGGCCGCCGACCAGCCCCAGTGGGGCGCACGCCACTCTCGCAACATGGTTTCCGAGGAGACGGGCCTCGCGGATTCGTTCGACCCGGCCGGCGGGGCAAACGTCCGCTGGGCCGTCCCTCTCGGGACGCACACCAACTCGACGCCGGTCGTCGCGGGGGGCCGGGTGTACGTCGGCACGAACAACGGCTCGCCGCGCGACCCGCGCCTCCCGGGCGACCGCGGCGTCCTCATGTGTTTCGACGAGGCCACGGGCAAATTGCTCTGGCAACTCGTCGTCCCGAAGTTGACGGAGATCACCAACGCCGACTGGTACGACATCGGCATCACCTCGCCGCCGACCGTCGAGGGCGACCGCGTCTACCTCGTCACGAATCGCTGCGAGGTCGTCTGCCTCGACGCGGACGGCATGGCGGACGGAAACGACGGCCCGTTCACCGACGAGGGATCGCACCTGGCGGGCGCCGGCAACCCGCCCCTCCAACCGGCAGCGCAGGACGCCGACATCGTCTGGCTCTTCGACATGGTGGCGGAGGCGGGCGTCCGGCCGCACAACGCATCCAACTCCTCGCCGCTCCTCATCGGCGACCGGCTCTACGTCGGCACGTCGAACGGCGTCGAGCACACCCACAAACGCGTGCCGGCCCCCGACGCCCCGAGCCTCGTCGTCCTGGACAAGCGGACCGGCCGCCTCGTGGCGAAAGACGCCGCCGGCATCGGGCGCCGCCTCTTTCACGGGCAATGGTCGTCGCCCTCGCTCGGCGAAGCGGGTGGCAAAGCACTCATCTTTTTCGGCGGGGGCGACGGCTTCCTGTACGCCTTCGAAGCGCTCCCCGAGCCGCCCGCCGAAACCCCCGCCACGCTCCGACAGGTCTGGGCCTTCGATGGCGACCCCGCGGGGCGCGCCGAGGACCCCCACGCCTTCTTCGACAACCGGCGCGAGGGGCCCAGCGTCATCATCGGCATGCCCGTCTTCTCCGAAGGCCGGGTGTACGTCGCGGCGAGCGGCGACACCTGGCACGGCAAGCGCGCGTCGGCCCTCAAGTGCGTCGAGGCGAACGGCAGCGGCGACGTGTCCAAGAGCGCCCAAGTCTGGTCCTACGCGACGCAAGGCCACTGCCTCTCGACGCCGGCCGTCGGCGGCGGCCTCGTTTACATCGCCGACACGAGCGGACGCGTCCACTGCCTCGATGCGGCGACGGGCCAGGCCGTCTGGGTCCACGAAGCGAAGGGCGAAATCTATGGCTCCCCCCTCCTCGCCGACGGAAAGGTCCACGTCGGCACGACGCGCCGCGAGTTCTGGATCCTCGCGGCCGGGAGGGAGAAACGGGTCGTTAGCCGCGTGACGCTCGGCTCGGCAATGTACGCCTCGCCCGTGGCGGCGAACGGCGTCCTTTACGTCGCCACCGACACAACGCTCTATGCGGTTCGGAAAAACGACTGAGGAGAAAAGGGTCCTGGACCCTTTTCCCGTCACAGCGTCCAGCCGGCGCGGTACTCCCGGCGGATAACGCGCTCGACGGCCGCGTCGGAGACGTTCGCGGCCTTCATGTTCGGCCCGTCCCACTCGATGCGGCGCCCTGCGCGGATGGCGACGTTGCCGACAAGGGCCGACTCGGTCAATTGGGCGGCGAAGTCGAAGTTCGAGGACGCGGGCCGACCACCCTTGGCAGCGATGAAGAAGTCCAGGTGATGGTCGCCGCCGGGCACGCGCGGGATCGAGGGCTCGGGGGCCTTAAAGTCCCGCATCTTCGACTCGGGGATGATGCGGTTGTCGAGCATGGTGCCGGAGTCGCCGACGTAGAGGACGCCGCCCTCGCCGAGTTCGCGGCCTTCCTCGAGTTCAGCGGGGCGCGGCGGTTTCTTCCCGCCGTCGTACCAGACGAGTTTCACGGGCGGCCTGTCGCCGCGCGCGGGGAACTCGTACGTGATGATGGACCACGAGGGGAAGGTCTCGCCGTTCGTGCCGGAGTGCTCGGCCTCGACGGCCGTCGGATGCCCGAGGTCGAGGACCCAGAAGGCCGGGGCCATCGCGTGGCAGGCGATGTCGCCGAGGGCGCCCGTGCCAAAATTCCACCAGCCGCGCCAGACGAAGGGATGATACATCTGTTTGTCTTTATAAGATCCGCCGCGGTGGCGGGCGACGAACGGCCGCTCCGGCGCGGGGCCGAGCCAGACGTCCCAATTCAGGCCCTCCGGCACGGGGTCGGTATAGTCCGGGCGGTCGAACCCCTGAGGCCACCAGCCCAGGGCCCGATCGGTCCAGACGTGGACCTCCCGCACCGGGCCGATGGCGCCGGCGCGGATGTATTCGACGATGAGGCGCGTGGCGTCGCTCGACATGCCGCCGTTGCCCATCTGGGTGGCGACCTTGGCCCGGCGCGCTTCCTCGGCCAGGCGGCGGGCCTCGTAGATGGAATGCGTGAGCGGCTTCTCGCAGTAAACGTGCTTGCCGAGACCGAGGGCGATCATCGAGGCCGGCGCGTGATGATGGTCGGGCGTGGCGACGAAGACGGCATCGATCGCCTTGTGCATCTCGTCGAACATCTTTCGGTAATCGGTGAAGGTCTTCGCCTGCGGATTCTTCTTTGCGGCGCCCGCCAGATGGCCCGCGTCCACGTCGCAGAGGGCGACGAGGTTCTCCTGCCTGGCGGCGGCAGCGACGTGCGTGCCGCCCCGCCCTCCCGCGCCGATGCAGGCGCAATTGAGTTTCTCGTTGGCGGCATAGGCGGCGGAGCGGAAAGAACCCCCCAGAACCGTGAGACCGGCGGCCGCGGCCGTGGTCTTGAGGAACGTGCGGCGTTTGAGGCGGCGGGACATAAGCGACCTCCTCTTCCTCTTTCGGATTGCAGGAGCGTCACGCTACCGCGCCGCACCTCTTGATTCAACACCAATGCGCGGCAGGCCCGAAACCTGCCGCGCAAAATCAAGAGGCGCCTCAGCCGTTCAGGCGCCAGATGGCGAAGTTGAGTGCCCCGGCAAAGGTCACCCACGCCAGGTACGGTGCGAGGAGAAGACCCGCCGCGGGCAACACGCGCCAGAAAGCGGCGAGCGTCGCCACGATCGCCAGCCAGAGCAGCACGAGTTCGCCGAAGGCAAGGCCCGGCATCCGCAGACCGAAAAAGAGAATCGACCACGCCGCGTTGAGCGCCAGTTGCACCGCAAAAAGGGCAAGCGGCAGGCGCGCCGCGGCGAGGCCGCCCGCCTTCCGCCAGACCAGCCACGCCGCGAGCGCCATCAGAAAGTACAGCGCCGTCCAGGCGGGGGCGAAGACAGCGTTCGGCGGCGTCCAGGACGGTTTGGCGAGCGTCGGATACCACTCGGCCGCGGACCGGGCGGTGAAGTGCGAGGCGACTCCCGCCGCCGCCAACACCGCCGCCAGGCAGACCACGAGTCCGACGACCTGGCGAAGTGCGCTCATCGCGTGCCCTCCTCTTCCAGGATTTTCTCGATCGTCCGACCGGTGAGAACGGAGGCCGGTTCGTTCTCGACGGGATTTCGTCGGGGGTCGGCGTCGGTGTCTTTCATTTTAATGAGGAGCCAGTTCTTCGGGTCGCCGCCCATGCGCGTGCGCACCAGCGCGAATCCGCCGCGCAACTTCTCGCCCTCGAGGCGGACGGCGATCTCGCCGGCTTCGATGGCGTCGGCCATCGAGACGGGCGCGCCCTCGTTCGTCTCTTCCCTGAGGTTAGAGTACGTGCCGCGGTCCCATACGATGACGGCCCCCGCGCCATACTCGCCCTCGGGGATGACGCCCTCGAAATCGGCGTAGTCGAGCGGATGGTCCTCGACCAGGACGGCGAGGCGCTTGTCGCCGGGGTTCACGGAGGGGCCTTTGGGAACGGCCCACGACTTCAGGACGCCGTCCACTTCGAGCCGAAAGTCGTAATGCAGCGTGCGGGCCCGGTGTTTCTGGACGACGAAGATGGGCCGGCGGGCGGCGCGGCGGGCGGGCGCGCCATTCGGCTCAGGCGTCTTCTTGGGGTCGCGTTTCCGGCGATAGGGCTTGAGGGCGTCTTTGCCGGCCATCGGGTCGCCTCGCATTCGCCTCCGGCGTGCCGGATACACCTTATCCGCTCGAAGCGCCGGAGTCCACGGGGCGCAAGGGGGAAGCTCGCCCGTTTTTCCTGGCATTCGGGTGCGAGGGATGCTATAGAATAGCACGACAGCAGGCCGATAGAGGTTGCATCGGAACCGCCGGCGATAAGGAGGCTTGCGCATGAAGCGGAGGGATTTTGTGGTGCGTGCACTCGCGGGCGCCTTCGGGACGGGGCTCGCCGCCTCGGGACTGGGCTGCTACCTGCCGGAATCGCCCAAGCATATGCCTCGCGAGGCGACGGCCCAATGCCCCGGGTGCGACGAGGTGATGGAAGAAGGGACGTACTGCGCGAAGTGCAACGCCGTCGCCACCCGCGTGGGCGAGTACGAATGCCCGGCCTGCGCGAAGGTCGTGAAGATGGGCACGTACTGCCCGAGCGCGAACGCGTTCCATTTCCCGCCGTCGGCGCCGAAGGACCCGCAGCACGGCACGCCGAAGGGACAGTGGTGCGACCAGTGCAAGCGCTACTCGGGCCTCCCGATGGTGACGTACTGCCCGAAGTGCAAGAAGCCGATAGACGCGGCGCTCGGCGTCTGCCCGGACTGCAAGACGCCGGTCGAGAATCCGTAGGCGGTTGCGAAATCCTCAGGGCGAAAGAGTTCAGCGCGGCAGCGTCTTTCGTGCGCGGCCGCGCTTTCTTGCGCGCGAAGCGTTACGGCAGCGGGACGCGCGGGCCGACCTGGCTTGAGTCGATCGGCTGGAACCCCAACTTCAACGCGGGGCTCTCGGGCTTCAGCCGAAAGTCGCCCCGCTCGACGTCCACGAAGAGCGGGTCGGCGATGATGGAGTGAACGTCGTGGCCTCGCTTCCGCCACTCCTCGAGCGAGAGGCCGGCGAACGTGACGGGCTGGCCCGAAGCGTTCCAGTAGCAGTTGAAGTCCATCCGGAACTGGTCGTCCTTCCACGTCTTTCCGAGGAGCGGCCCTTCGGTCCAGTAAACGATGTTGCGTTCGAAGGTAAAGGAGAGGTGCGGCTCGGCGCGCGTGCGCTGGATCTGGTCGGTGCGGGAGAAGGCGAAGATGTTGTTGCGGACGACGTTCTCCTTGCCGTAGTGCTGGTGGAAGCCGCCGGTCTTCGTGCGGTAAACGATGTTGTTCTCGATGAGGATGGCGGTGGAACCCTCGTCGGTGTAGATGCCCCATCCGCCGTAGCCGTAGGATTCCACGTCGTGGATGACGTTGCCCGCCAGGACGGTGCCGGGCGACGGCCCGAGCGTGTAGATGCCGCCCATATCGGACAGGAGCCCGCGGCCGATGTGGTGGATGTGGTTGGCCTCAATGCGGTTGCCGGTGGCCGCGCTCGGATGGTATCCCCACACCCATCCGACGCTGATGCCGGTGTAGAAGAGGTCGTGGATGTGGTTGTGGGCGATGGTGTTGTCGGCGGCGTGGCGCAGGAGGATGCCGACGGCGCTCGGCCAGATCTTTCCGCCGTCGTAAATGTGGTTGTCGGTGACAGCGTTGCCGGCGGTGCGCAAAGGCTCGGATGCCGCGGCCTCGCCGCCGGAGATCTTGACGCCTCCGCCGCCCAGGTCCGTCATCCGACAGCCGACGACGTGGACATCGCGGCACCCATCGGCGAGTTCGACCGCGTAGGTCCCCAAGCCGGCCAGCGTACAACCCTCGATGCGGCAATGGCGGGCGCCCGAGAGGTAAATCGCGCCCGGGACGGCGACGGCGGCCTGAATGTCGCCGGCGTCGTCGGGCGGAAGGTTCCATTCGTTGTGCGCCAGGCCCAGGCCGCGAAGACGGATGTGCTCGACGAAGGCGCCGTCGGCGGGGCGGCCTTCGAAGCGCACCAGATACTCCAGGCGCGGGGCGACCGCGCCTGCCGCGGCCGGGTCTTCGCCCGGCATCGCCAGGTACGTGAGTCGCCCCGTCGAGCGGTCGAGGTACCATTCGCCCGGCTGGTCGAGGGCCTCCCGGACGTTCTCGACGTAGTAGCGGGCGGGGTTCGCCGAGAAATCGTCACTCAGTCGCCGGCGGCTCTTGCGGGTGAAGAAGACGGTGCGCGTCGCACTTTCCACGCGCGCCAGGGGCAGGTGCACGTCCACCCAGAAGTGCAGGGCGACAACCTCGACGTCCGCGAGGTTCGCCCAGTCGGCGCGGATATCGTCGCCGGCGAACTGAAATTGGTCGGAGGGAGCGCGGTATTCGCTGCCGCCGGGAAACTTCGCGATGCGATAGAACCCGTCCTTCGGGAGCCGCGAACGCAGGCGGCGCTCGCCGCCGACGAACAGTTGACGGAAGTACCAGGACCCGTCCTTGACGCCGGGCACGTCGGCGATCCATCGGTTGCCTTCCGCGCGGCGCCAGCCGGTGATGGGCCGGCCGCCGGAGAGAACGGGCCTTTCGCCCTCAAAGGCCGCGTAGGTGATGGGGCAGGCCTCGGTGCCGGAATCGCCGGACGCAAAGACGAGCGGCGACTCCAGATAATACGTCCCGCCGCGAAAGAGAACCGTGACGGGCGCAGCGAGGGGCCCTTGGGCCTTCAGGGCGCGGACGGCATCCCGGGCGCGGGCGGGCGTGGCGAACGGGCCGTCGGTCCGGTCGGCGTTGGGCGCGGCCAGGGCGCCGGTCCACGCGTCGTTGCCTTCGGGAGAGACGTAGAGGACGGTGCCTGCCGCGGCGGGGGGCTCCTCCCCTGTCGCGGCCGACGCTGCGAGGGCAACCAGAATCCTGGCGGCGAGGGAAAGTGCAAGGCGACGACAAGTCCGTTGGGCGTTCATGGGGACTATTATAGAAGCGCGGGCCGGGGTTGGCCAAACGGTTTTCCGCCGGAACAGGCATCCCCCCCTGGCACCTTTGCGCCTAAAGTCTTGCCAAACCGCCGGGGGCATGGTAAAAGCATCGCTTCCCAATCCGAGAGGAGACGGCCCCATGCCCAGGAAAGCGGCGAAGAAGCAGGCGAAGAAGCCCTACCGGATCGCGGTGATCGGCGGCGACGGCACGGGACCGGAAGTCGTCGCGGAGGGCCTGAAGGTCCTGGCGGCGGCCGCGAAGGCCTGCGGTTTTGCGTACGAGACCCGCGAGTTCGATTTCAGCGGGAAGCGGTACCTCGCGTGCGGCGGCGACCCGACGAAGCCCTCGATCCCCGTCATCACGGACGAGGAAATCCAGGCGCTCCGCGCGTTCGACGTGATTTACCTGGGCGCCGTGGGCGACCCCCAGGTCGCGCCGGGCATCCTGGAGAAGGGCCTGCTTCTGCGCCTGCGGTTCGAACTCGACCAGTACATCAACTTGAGGCCGGTGAAACTGTACCCCGGCGTCCCCTGCCCGCTCGTGG
>Ga0315288_10007119_pt1 | contig 14173 bp, 11 predicted proteins | sample YL17G11_20_MG_FD_203454 | JGI IMG/M metagenome (GOLD analysis project Ga0315288, IMG submission 203454) | Sediment microbial communities from Yellowstone Lake, YNP, Wyoming, USA - YL17G11_20 | ecosystem: Environmental > Aquatic > Freshwater > Lake > Sediment | place: USA: Wyoming | collected... | reverse complement strand
GTTGTCAACGATACGCCTGACCCTCCTTGGTTATCGATAGCTGTCAGCGAAACAGGCGTTGACCCTGTCAGAAAGACCCTTTCAGCAACCTTAATGCTTGGTTGACCAAATACGATTCCTGTAGTAGACGGTGTGTTATCAACGATTGGCACTCCTGAAGACCCGACGTAAACATGGTAATCAAGCGTCTGCCCATCCGCAATCGTTCCATTGATCCACTGATCACTTCCTACAACCGTGGCAAAAACGCTCTTCACATTGAGATGATATTCGCCGTCGCTTGTTCCGATTAGTCTTACTGTGTACCTGCCAGAAGGATCAAGTATTAGGATTCGCTGAATGTCATTCACATAGTAAAGCGAGTGCGGAATCTCGCAGTCTACTCCATTTGTCGTGTAGTTCAGCCCCGTATGTCTTCCGCTTGAGTCGTAAACATGCAAGTCACAGCTTGAATGCAATTCAAACTCGTTGTAGTTGGCAGGATACTCTTGCGTGATCCAAGTCATAATCTGCTTTCTTGCAGCATATTCTGCACCTGATTCTTCTCCATAATTCGCATAGACTACGAGAGATATTACGAGTTTTGTGGGTGAGCTTATCTTGGTTTTGACTGAATCAATCCACTGCACGGCTTCGTTGGGATATTTGATATTGAAACCACGTTCTTCTCCAGGGCTCATTAAGAAAACTGGTTCTTCATATCTGAACAAGTAAGAGGTTGATTCTATTTTGCCAACAAGTTCAGGGAAATATAGCTCCGCTATACAGTGAGCATTCACGTAAACATCATCAACAAACGTGTTGTCGATGTTGAAAGAAGGATGCTCGCCTGACATTACTTGGACGCTTGGAATCCCAAATGAGGGATCCAGATTTCTGCCAGCCGCCTTCTTGAATGTATCCCTTAGAGCGTCTTCTATACTTCCGACACTGTTCAATGTTTCTACCCCCTGACGCAAGAATAATGGAAGCAATATCCCGAAATAGCCCATTACATATGCTCCTGCTTGTGCTGCCACCGTAAGCGTCTCCGTAGTCATTCCAACAACAAACATAGGTCCTCCTATTACAACTCCAATAGCAGTCATTGATGTGACGGTACCTGCAATTTTCAGAGTCTTGCCCAAAAAACTACCCCATCTAAGCAAATAGCTTACGTCATTCAGGGCTCTGATCGCATTATCAAGTGTATCAGAATGCCAGAAACATTCAGTACTCATACTTTCATAATGAGCAGAGACATCCTTGACATAATCTTTCATTTTTGAATCAATGGGTATTGGACACTTAAACAACGCAGCTGAATCAATGGGTCTAAATGACTGCTCGATTTTTTCTCTGGCGTCAAGGAAGAAATCCGCAAAGTACGCGCCATAGATTCCGTTTGGTCCACCCAGATGAAACATGTTGATTATGTCTGCAAGAGGCATTGCAACAGATATTATTTCCTTTTCAAGGAACTTTTTCACGATTTCATTCATGAGTCTATCGCCCCCTGCCTTTCCCAAAACTGCTCCCACATAGGTTTCAATAGCAGTTTGGGTGATATACAACGTGTGTTCAATCGCAAAGTCGTCTATGTGCTGGGCCTCTGTCTGAAGCCACGATTCAATATTGACCAATGCAGTCATGGCTTTTTCTTTCAAGTCGTCCATTATTTGGGCCTTCATGCAGAAGTGCACAGTGGCGTCAGGATGTGTGTCGTTTATTGTGGCGTATTCGTTTCGTTCCGGATATCCAGCTACACTGCTACTCATCATCCACCGGTCGAATGGAATGTTTGTCAGAGTGTATCTTCCATAACCATCTGTGGTAGTTGTGTATGAAGTATACGTAAGTGAGACCGTGGCTCCTGGGATAGTGACCACATTGCCTTCGGAATCAAGGTAGAATACAACTCCTGAGATGCTTCCAGTTTGTGAAGGTGGACTAATACTTCCCATGTCTGTTTGTATTTCTTGTTGGCTTAGCGCTTTGTTGTATATTCGGACCTCGTCGATGATTCCGTTGAAAAACGCGGCCTTCACAGGACCGCCATAGGCTCCTGTTTGTTTGCTGCCGATTCCAAGTGGCGCAGTTGTAGTCAGTATAGGTCCACTCTGAGCGTAGGACGAGTCAAGCAAACCATCAATGTACAGATCAATCGCAGAACCGTCATAAGTCATGGCCAAATAAGTCCATTTGTTCAGAGATACTGCGGCGTTAGACAGCCTAAGCCCGGTTCCCTCAACTCCAGTGTACGCGTTGTAGAACCATTTGCCACTTCGGTGAGTTCCTATATTGTAACGATGAGTGCCGTCACTCAGGTCACATTTACTGATTATGTGGCTGTCGTACCCAGAACTGTCAACCAAGGCTCTGGGGTAAACCCAACCTTCAATGCTTATCTGCGTCGTCATATCCAAGCTTGCACTGTCTTCAACTTGCACAAAATTGGTCGCGCCATCGAAACTCAACCCCTTTCCATGCATCCCATCAACCCATGTCGGACCGTTGTACAGTGTGCCAGTATTGCCGAATCCGCTGCTGTCCGCGGCTGTAGTGCCTGAGCCCTCATCGAGCTTCCAGTAACCAACCAACCCGCTCAGTGTACCGCTGGCTTCAAACACTTTTACATCATCAAAATAGCTTTCCTTGGTTAAATGGCCCATTGCAACTTCAAAAGAAAGGATTTCCCAAGGATCATACTGTTCAACCAAGTCCTTTCCCTTCAGAACACCGTCAATCCAAACATCAAACATTCTGGTGTTTCTGTCAAGAACAACTCTTATCCCGTACCAAACTCCCGGAGTGAAGGATTGAAGATTCTGACCTCCAGCGTTAATAACGCCATACCAGAAACCAACGCCAGCGTATAATCGACCCCATTGTTCTATGGGAATGTTTCCAAATCCCGCATATCCTCGTCCTTCATAATCTGACGCCCTCATGAAAACCTCGTATCCAATAAGGCGACTAGAACTTGAGAAGTCCTTCTTCACTACCACACTCCAGTTGGGTCTCCCCACGAGTTGAAATGATCTTGTCGGAGAAACATAAGTAGCACTCGTTATTATCTGATATTGATTTCCAGCACCATTCCAGACAATACTCCACCCGCCTGCCGAAGGGAAAGTACCAACTGCATAACTTTCAAAATCATCTTGAAAGATCACGTTCTCGCTAGCAATGGCTTTCGGAGTGAATACCACAAACATCGAGAGGACAATCAAAAAAATCATTACCACTGAAAGTATTCTCTTCATTCTCAACCTTCTCCCTGCCTAGTACACAGTTGAAGTGCACCTATAGTTTAAGACTTGTGGAAAGATCTTCTATTCCTCTAACTTTCATGAATCGTTTACTCTGATTCAACCGCATTCTCGTAACAGATAATTCAGAATCGATGGTCACCACAACGAATGTTATAAGTGCTAGAGCCTGGTTGTGGGTTCTTCAGGTTTATGGGCTTGCTTTCATCTTCACTTCTTTCTCAGGGATGACTGTGCCACACGCACTGCAACACCATTGCAGTGTTATCTCAGGAATCATTCCGATTGTCTCAAAAACGTGAGTTGTGGTTTTCTGGCACTTTGTGCAATTCAGTTCCTTCTTATCTCCTTCTTGTGGCATTTCTCTCAGGTCCGATTCCTAATCACTCGATAACAATGCGGCGATAAAGGCAAGGACACCTATACCCAAAACTACTCCGATTGGCGATAGGCCTGGTTGATTTCTAGTATTGAAACGTATGGCATCCATCACTCTTGGGAAGATGGCGTCTGCGTTGTCGCCTCTTGAAAATTCAATCCACTCGATGGGACTCTCAACTCTGAGACTCCTCTCCTTGAGCGGAACCACTGGTTTATGTATGCTTCTAGCATACTCTGTTTCCATAATAACCCACTTGGACCTTGCGCTGCTTTCAGTCAACAGGGCAAGAAAGAGGTTGGATTCTCTTATTTTCGCTTTAAACTTCTCCTCCAGAACAGTTCCGGGCTCAGGAATATCTTCAGCGATTATCGCTTGCACGCCGTAGTTGTCCAACCTTTTTTCGAGCTCTCTAACGATTTGAATGTCTTCCGTACTGTGAGAAATGAATACTTTGATTCCTGTAACTGGATGTTTGACGTCAAAAATCAACGGTCCACTCCACAGAGTCTGTCTCACTTGGTCTAACTGATTGGTTGGCGGCAAGCTTTGCGCCTCTATGCCAAATAGGATGTCATACTCACCAAGAGGTATGTCTCTGGGAACAGTAACAAGAAATGTGAAATAACGCCTTTGATTAGGTCTTACAAGATCCTTTACTTCCTGGGCAAACCACTCATAAGGAGTTTTCATCCATTCGAAATGTGCGCCTACTTTGTACAAGTACAGGTCTCGATCTGACGTGTTCCTGAAGGAAAATCTCATTGACAGTGTTTGTCCAGGCAAGCATCTAAGCGGTGAAGGCATGATGTTCTCAATGACCCACTCAGGCTTAGTCGTGGGCATAACGTAAGACTTCAAGGCACTATAGACCTTGTATACAGTGCTTTTCTTGTGGCCCATGTCAATTAGCTGTTGAGGGGTGTAGCCTTGCTGCAGATAGTTTTCGATTTCATTTTGTATTCCCATGCCTGATCACTCAGATACTAGATGTCGGTTCTTAATAAGATTTGTGGACTTATGAATAGACTCCACCACTAAGTCTATAAGAAGACGTGAGCATCGGCGCGCACTCTCTATCTAAGTTCATAACCGCCATCTGCGAGCACGCAAGGAGATTATCAAGGCTATGGCTGAAACCACCGATTTACGTTCACTCATTTGAGAGTTCGTATTTTTGGGCACAGTGTGCAATGACCCTCAAATGGCCTTCCCATGTTAGTTCTCATTCCTAACCGAGTGAGTTGTATGCTTAAGTCCTCGAATATCTGACGTCTCTTACTTTGCATAGTAATTGCTTCTTTAGTCAATTCGGCATTCTGCTGTTCCGCAAACCTCAGGTTTGCCGGAAAAAATCAGATTTGTATCCTCTGACTTTTTCAGCTCTTTGTGTGGTGTTGTTGAGGAGTTCTTCGGAAACGGAAGTGACTTCTGTCTTTTTAGGTGCAGTTTCAAGTTTGTATTGGTCTTCAAGAAGATGATAAATCCATCTTTCAGAGTGTCTGCCTTCAAGGGCTTCAGAGAAAGAAGTGACTTCTTTCTTTGCAGGTTTCGTTTCCTCAGTCTCGGAGGAACCAGTAGCGCGTGCTTTTTTTAGAAGATGCAATCCAATGAGAATAAGACTAGCTTAGTCTTCCGCACCTGAGCGTACCGCTACTTTCTATTTTTCTACTAGAGGCGGTTAACGTTTGAAAACAACATGCCAAAATGCGGGCAAGCGAGAAACAGTAGTCCTAGCTTGCCGTGTTTCAAAAAAGTTCGCTAAGCTTGTTAAGGAATATTGCAGCCTAGACATGCACTTGAATCCAGCCGATTTATTCAGAGATGCAATCAGGGAGAAACTTCAGAGAGATGCTTCTGAACTCTATCAAAGACTCTTCGAAGAGGTCGCTCCAACATGAGCGCTGAAGAGAAGCTTTGCGAGATCATTAGTGACCATGCAGACGGATTGGAAGCTCTCGCCGTCAAACTGAAAAGTGGCATAGCAGAGTTAATCAGAAAGAAGGATTCTGCAAGTCAACCTAAATCTCCGACAGACGTTCCAGTTGATACTGAAGAAATAGTCTTTACGCGTCTTATGGGAACAAAGGGTGAATACGAGAAAAGCGAGGACTTTGAAAATCCTCGCTTCAAAGCCTTGAAAACTACGCTTCAAGCGCATAACGGAACAATGACAGCAGACGGTTTCTTTCTATGGATTTTCCCGGATGGTAAGGCAATTGGAAGAAAGCGGAAGATCTAGGGGTTTTCATGAGCGAAGAAGAAATAAAACCTTTAGTTTCTCCAGGCTTTGCTAGCTCTGGCTGGAAACCTAACGCGGAAACCGTGAAGATTCTTAATTATGCCATGGCACAAATACAGAGCGTTCCATACAAGACAAGTTCACGCTGGACATTCTACCGTTGCCTACAGGCTGGCCTGTTTCCTGACAAATCACACATAAACAAGTTTGACTATGCCACTTCAAGGGCACGAAAAAGTTTCTACGGCCTATGGTGCCCTTACACGTTGATAGACAGCATACGGCAATCATACTTTAAAGGCGAATATATTTGCAACTTCAATTTTGAATTAGACACCATTGAAGAACAGCCTTTCATAATGCAGTGCTGGTACGAAGCCAGGGCCATGCACAGACAATTTCAACACTACACCAACAGCTACCGAGTTACCCTAGTGCCCTTCGGCGGAGACATAAGCATCGCTATGAAGTGGGACATAGCCAAAAAATTAGAAGCCCTGTATGAAGAATACCATAAGTCCATAATCATTCTGTACTTCGGAGACTATGACCGAAAAGGATTCCAGATTCTTGACGCCGCATTGAAAGACATTAAGGCATGGTCTAAAGTTCCGTTCACCGTTGACCGAGTGGGCTTGACGCTGGAGCAGGTAAAGGCTTTCAACATACCTGAAAACCCTGACCACCCAAACGCGTACCAGTGGGAAGCCCTTGACGACTCCCAAGCTAAACAGTTGATTCTTACAGGCATTGAAAAGTATTTGAAGCCAGTGCCCGACGTGGTTGAGCAAGCTGAGAAAGTCATCCGCCATAAATGCGTGACAGCTATCAAACAAATTTTGCAGGAGGAGCTAGATAAGAATGAAGGATAAAACTTGCGGAAGAGTCCTAACATACCTTCCCTGGCTCACTCGTGGAGCTGCACCAGAGGTTCTTGACCATAAAATAACTTTGGGACTTGTGAGACATGCGAAACGCTGTGAACCTTGCGAGCGATGGATAAGGGAAAACTTGCACTTTGAAAGCACACGCGAGTTTGAGCGTTTTCTGTTTTGGTGTTGGAGCCGAAAACCATGAACGCCGAACGAGACATTCTGGTCAAGCGATTACTGGAAGCCGGATTTGATTCGCGCAGATTCTTGAAAGTCAATGCAGAAAAGAAAGCGTTTGAAACCAACTTCCAGGATCGTCTATACACGCCTGAAGAACTAGATCTGCAGAATGTAACTCGCTATGGAATATGCGGCAAAGACGGACTTGTTCTTATTGATACTGATAAGCGTGAGATGGCCGATGTTATCAAGAAAATACTTCCTGAAACCTTTGAAGCTACGTCTCCAAGAAGGAAGCTGCCACACTTCTATTATATCGTTGATGGCGACCAAGTGCCTAACAAAACTTTGCATTTGCCAAACGATGAAGACGGATCTGGAGAAATCCGAGCGCAGAATGAATATCTAGTCGCTCCAGGAACAATTATTCGTTTCAAAGATCTGGAGACTGGGCAAGAAACAACTGGAACCTATAAGGTTTTGAAGGATCGACCAATCGCGAAGCTGAGTTGCGCTGAGTTTATGAAAGCGGTTGAACCGTTCTTAGGGAAGGATTCGAGGCAGCCGATAACCTTCGAGCAAATGAGAGATGGTGTGCCTGAAGGCATACGACACGCCCAAGGAATAAAATACGCATGTTTTCTTGTTGGAATGCAAAAATTCGATGCTGCTACCGCTTTATCTGAAATGAAAAGATGGAACATGAAGAATAGGCCTCCTATGGAAGAATCGGATTTAGAGCGCATGGTCGCTAATGCACTGGGTTATGTGCAGAACTCTGAAGGAAAAGAACCGTTCCATGTTAGAACGGAATTTTCTGAGAAGGAAGGCAAAGATAAATCGAAACGTCAAATCGTGAAAGATTCAGGCGTTACGGCTGACGGTTGTTTTGAAGCTGTCTATGTTGATGGAAAACCACGTTTCCTAGTCAAGAACAGTGAAGCCTTCAAGGTTATGGAAAGCTTAGAGATTGACGATGAAACGATTTTTCCTAAAGAAGAGAGGCATATTCCTTATGAGGCCTATGGCGTTTTTCAAGGAACGGTTCCCAGTCGAGAAGAGCTTTACTGGAAAATCAGAGATGAATACGACCTTTTCATAGACGTTGAGCCGATCTGGAAAGACGTTTTGGCAACATGCACTTTACTGACTTATCAACAGGAGAAGCTGCAGACAGTTCCTTACTTGTATCCGTATGGTGACAACGAAAGCGGAAAAACAACCATCTTGAACGTCATGCGCTCATTATGTTATAGGCCTATGTTTGGAATAACTATTCCCCCAGCCGATCTTTTCGGATACCTTGAAGACAGCGATTCTATTCCTTGCATACTTGAAGACGAAATTCAAGGCATAGACCAGGACACGGACAAAATCAAGATTTACAAGAGCGGTTACAAAATCGGAGCGGTTGTTCCAAGAATGCTTCTTACAGAAAGAGAACGAATCATCAAATACTATCGAACCTTCTGCTTCAAAGTCTGCGCTGCAGAACAGATTCCACAAGTCAAAGGATTCCGAGAACGATTCATCGAGATCCCGATGGTTGAAGGATACCCACGAAAAGAATGGACTGACATAACGAAAGAAGACATTGGCCGACTTAGCACCTTGCGGAATATGCTTCTGAAATGGAGAATGTTGAGCCGAAACTGGGAGCTACCTGACGTTAAGTTGGCAGTGAAAGGAAGAGTGAAGGAACTATGGAACCTATCCTTCAGATAACAAGCGGTCTAACTGCTTACGATGGCTTGTTCAAGTTTGTGGAAGACCAAAAAAATGAGAGACTCAGTACAAGGCAGAACACGCTTGAAGGCCACATCGTTAAAGTCGTCACAGATCTCTACAACGAAGCAAAAGGTCCAGTTGACTACCTAAGTTTTCAAACCATCTGGACCGATCTCAAAATAGACCTAGGCGGAAAGATAGACGATAAAAAACCAAACGTGATGGATACAAGCGAGTTCTTCGATGTCACTAAAAACAAGATTGGCTACCGACTACGTGAGGTTCTATCTGGAAAAAGCGACGTTCATAGAGAGAAAAACGCTGATGGAAATTGGACTTCGACTAAGGTTTACCTTTTCAACTTCGAGAAGCTTAGGCGAATCGCTGCAAAATACGGTTATGAACTCGTTACTAAGTTACCGAGTTTACTGAGTTCCGAGGGTGTTAAGCCCTCTGAAAGCATGGATAAGACACTTGAAAAGCATGGTGAAAACACCCCTCACACACCTCTGGAACTCGGTAAACTTGGTAACTCGGTAACGGAACCATCGAAAGAACCTATCACTCCTGAGAACTCAGTAACGGGAGGTTTGCTTATTCCTTGTCCATACTGCAAGGCTCAAGGAAAACAGATGTTCTTCGCTAACGACCGTGACCTGAGTGTCCATGTTTCTTCTGGTCATGAATCAAGCAGCGATTATGTGAGGTAATCATGATGTCGGAAAACTCTGAGGAAAATAAGAAGCTTCTCAAATTGATTAGAGAAGTCTGCCGAGAAGAGATCGGCACAGCATTAGACGAGCACTTGACAGACTACAAACACAAGTCAAGACCGGTTTCCGGGGAAGTGTTAGACAATGAATTAAGAAATCGTTCTGATCACGCCACTCTGCTTCATAACGGGCTTTCGGCTCAGAGGAGAGCTTCAGAGATCAAGGAAACGCAAACAAGAAGATGAATAGGCCATGGTTGAGGGTCTGGCTGTCTCTCACGAACACCAAGATTCACGAAGCGAAAGCGGCTTAACGTCTACTGGAGAGTTCGCTGAGCACGGCGAGCCGCAACAGCCCCTTAAACAGCAATGCCCCGAATGTGGTTCGGTTAAGCTTTACCGAGACGTCCTCAGATACCTTTCTAACGGTAATACTGTTCAACGTTGGTTGTGCCGAGACTGCAGTTTCCGCTTCACTCAGCCGAATAGTGGCCCTTCTGACAGGTCTCAACGCCTTTCAACTGTTGATACGCAGTCATTAAATCGTAGTTCCGCCTACTCTACTACTCGTCAAGTATGCGAGCTCTTGACAGAAGAGTCGAAAAACTTGACTGCAACAGAAACAAAGACTGTTGCGGGAGACATCTCTGGAACAATCATAGACTTTGCATGGAAAATGAAGAAGAAAGGACTATCTGAATGCACTATAAAAAACAGGACAAAAAACCTTAGTCGTCTAATCAAGCTCGGTGCAGACTTGATGAACCCTGATTCTGTAGAGACTGTTTTAGCAACTGAGCAATTGAAAACACCAGACAAACATGAGCTAGTCAGAATATATTATGCCTTCACAAAAGCCTTCAATATTTCATGGACGCCAATAAAAGTCAGGTATGAACCGAAGCAACCCTTCATTCCTTTAGAGTCAGAGATAGATCAATTGATAGCTGGATGTGGAAAGAGAACGGCTACTCTTCTTCAAGTCTTGAAGGACACAGGGGCACGAATCGGTGAAGCATGTAAACTAAAATGGACTGATGTCAACGAACAGAACAATACGATAGCGATTAACAGTCCGGGAAAAGGTTCTCGATCTAGGACGGTTAAGGTTTCAGATAAGACAATAGCAATGATTAAGGCCATGCCTAAAAAGTATGAAGACTACATCTTCAAGCCTAACAGTGGAACATTAAGAGCATCATTCTACTCATCTAGAATGAAGGTAGCCAAGATACTTCAGAACCCTAGAATACGTCAAATACATTTCCACACTTTAAGACACTTCAAGGCTACGATGGAATACCATAAGACAAGAGACATCCTACACGTTCAGCGAATCCTAGGCCATAAACGAATAGATAACACAGAAATCTATACTCACTTGATAGAGTTCGAGAATGACGAATGGACAGTTAGACGGCCACAGACCTCTAAAGAAGAAGATGAGCTAATAGAAGCTGACTTCCAATATGTGCGCTACGATGACAAAGAAGGATGCCCTATCTACAAAAAGAGGAAATAGAGCTATGGAAAATAATATCACTTTTACTGAAAAAGAACTACTTCTGCTTAAAAGCCCTTGCGAGTTCTTTTCCAAACTCTTTGTTCATTTCACGCGTCTTTTCGATTGCGTTTTTCAGAACTTGTTCAGGTTTTACTTTGCCTTTTGTACGGACGTAGATGACAGGATTTGAAGCTATAGGATGCGGGATGCCATATCCAGCCAGATCAACGTTTTCCTCTTCCAACAGTGTTTTCTGCAGCAAATTACCAATGGTGTGACCTGCTCCTTCAACCTCGATCTTAAGCTCATTTGGACTTTTCTTGAGGACGTTAACTTTCATCTTCACTGTCACCTTTTCTACGTTCTATCAGATCTTTTCCATAGTCTGATGCTATCTTTCGCCTCTCCAGGCGTCCGCACTTAGGACAATGCATGCCTTGTCTCCTCGGCTCCAACAAGGTTCCACAACTCGAACAAAAGGCATAGACGACGCCCAGTTCCTTTTCTTTTGTCGCCAGATGGTAAGTTCTATTTTTCTCGCTGATTACTTTCGCCCTTAGAATGTCGCCAGCCTTGCATATGTCATACATCGAATCCACATATCTCATGGCCACGTCTGAAACGTGCAAGATACCGACAAAAGCCCCGTTTACGCCTTTGTCACTGACCTCGAAAATCCGCACACCAGCGGTGTCAGACTGGGCATTGGAAACTTGTCCCATCACCGTACTTCCAGTTACTGGAACCTTTGCACCATCGGTCAACTGATGGATTGAAACCCGTTTGCGAACGAGATCAATTAGAACTCTACCGATGACTCTTGAGTAGATCACGCCGTCTTCCACGTAAGTGCCGGAGTCTGGTATGAACTCTTCAATCACGCCAAGACGTTCGCCCGGCACAACGAGTTGACCCGTCTTCTGTTCGTTGGATTTTGAACTCATATTGAAATCACTTTCTTAAACGCTGATACGCACGCACCAAGGGCGCTGGCAATACAGAGTGCGGCCGTTTACTAAATGACATAACTGTACTTTCCACGCTTCTCAATAAACCTTTTCATCCAAAACCAAAACGTTCGAGCGGGCATTCCATGTTGAGCGCATCATTTCTTGCGAAGCACGTACAGGTCGACCACAAACTCGTGCTTTTTCTGACTGTGAAAACTGAACATGTGCGGAATGGTCATTAGCAAAGCATAAACAGAATCTACAGCTCCGCCATTTTCCTCAACGAATCTCTCCATGAACGAAGAAGATGAAACCTGTATGGCGCCATCACTGCACGTTTTCAGCTCTTTGAGGAGAGCTGAGGCAGGGGCAGGTCTTTTATGAAGTGAATAGATTACACTACCCAGCTCTAGGGCTTTGACTACGAATTTTCTGTCAGCCCCCCTTTTTTGCACTCCGAACGGAGGATTCTGTAGCACGGTGTCGAAATGTCCGTTAACCGAATCAATGTCTGTGATGATCCACTGGATCTTTTTCCTAAGATCGAACTTTTCTGCGCAATTGGAGGCTACTTCTACCGCGTTCCTGTCTATGTCCACCCCGACAACTTCTTTTGCGCCCAGAAGTGCAGCTCCTATGGCCAATCTGCCAGTGCCACAGCCCAAATCGACGACTCTCTTGTTCACAATGTTTCCATGTGAGTACGCGGCGATGTAGAGCATAGTTGCCGCAACGTCAGCTGAGATGGTATACTGTTCAAGGTCGGGCGCGGGTTCGGAGTAAGGCTGGATTTTCGAAAGCGCTATTTCAAGATCTAACTTTCGAACAAGCCTCTTTTGCATAACTCTTCCCAAGATAGTTTTCCTACGACAACCAAGGTTTCGTTGACAGTCAATAATGGTTTTCTAAATCGAGCGGCATCGTCTAGCGACACGCGCGGACAAGCGGTGTTCACAAATGCATCGATCGTCGGGAATTCCATTAGGACTTCAGGGGTGATTTCCTTCGCAGCCAGCAAGTACGCTGACTTACCATTCTCTTCCAGAGCCTGCTTGATCTGCGAAGCTGTCTCCAATCTTTTCTGGCCAGGCTTAGTTCCTACCAGCACCGCAAAGTTCTTCGCCTTCTTTGCTTGGTCAATGGACGCCCAACGTTGTTTGAACATTCTCTCAGCTTCGTTTTTGACAGGGAACGCTCTGTCCTCGAATGGATCGGCAACTATAGTCGGTTTGGAAGTGGAAAGGGCAACGCCCAGAGCATGGAACAAACCGCCGCCTATGAACAAAAATGCATCAACATCTTTCGCAACAGAGACAGCGTTGCTGTAGTCGCAGCCAATAACTTGTCCTGGGTAGGCTAGTCGTCTCGTGTCACCCACTACCACGGTCTTGCCTGCGCGTGTCAACATTTCTCGGACTTCGTCTAGTGTTTGAACATGCTGAACCGTAGTGACGAGCCCGATTCTGCGCCACCTTGCCAATAGGGGAAAGGCTTTCTCAACAGCAGAGTTCACGGGAATCGTCGCGCGTGCTTCCACGTAGAGTGTTGGCACACGTTCATATTTAACAAGTTTTGAATGCCCATAATGGACTATCAGATCCACACCGAGACTTTCGGCCTCAGCTATTGCCAAGTCACAGGCTCCATAGCATGGATCAGCAGAAATGACTGGCTGAACGCCAAGTTTTTCAATGGTCTTTGCAATAAGTGGCGATTCAGGTTTTAGACCTTCTGGAAGTTGGATCAGGACGCGTTTTGCTCCCAGTTTAAGGATTACCTGTTTGACTCTTTCCTCTTCAAAGTCAAAGTTTTTCATTCACACAGACTCCAGATATCTAGAAAACCTACAGGTTGATTAGAAAGAAAAGAGAATTGGAATGTTTTATGGTGTCCAATCCCATGGCTGGACAGGTTTTCGAACGGTACGTCCCTGTGCTTTTTCGTTAATCTCAGCAAGTCTTTCAAGAATTATCTTCTGCTCTATGCTCGCGACAAGTTTTCTTGTGGCAACAACTGCATCATTGTTTACTGAGATGCTGTCGATTCCGACTCGAACTAGGAACTCCGCGAAGTCAGGCAGGTTTGATGGACCTTCGCCACATATTGAAACTGTGGCTCCGTTCTCGTGAGCAACTCTGATCAGGTGTGCGATTATTCTTTCGACAGCCGGGTCTCTTTCATCGAAATATCCCATGAGTCCCAAACGTTCTGAGTCTCTGTCGATCATAAGTATGCCTTGTGTCATGTCATTGGATCCAATTGAGAAACCATCAACAAGTTTCGAGAACTCATCGGCGAGTATAGCGATTGACGGTGTCTCGGCCATGAACCAAACTTTGAAGTCTCTCGATCTTT
>Ga0315288_10007118_pt1 | contig 14174 bp, 10 predicted proteins | sample YL17G11_20_MG_FD_203454 | JGI IMG/M metagenome (GOLD analysis project Ga0315288, IMG submission 203454) | Sediment microbial communities from Yellowstone Lake, YNP, Wyoming, USA - YL17G11_20 | ecosystem: Environmental > Aquatic > Freshwater > Lake > Sediment | place: USA: Wyoming | collected... | reverse complement strand
GCATCCTTAGTCCTCTCTTCTGCCAAGCGATAGAACTGATAACCATCGTTTTCCACTCTTATGGCATTCTGCACAATCTCCATTAGATGTTCTCTTTGTTCCATAATCCTCTCCCTGGTTAAGATCTTCGAGCATAATATAAACGCAATATTTGATCTGTCAAGTTTGATTCAATTCAGGTTGTCTCTAACGAAAAAAGACCGGCACCTAACTTAAGTCAGGTGCCGGTCTGAGTAAAACCCTCGGTCTGCCTAAAGGCAGACACTCCAATTATTTCTTCATCTCAGAGGTTTAGCAAATTTACATTCCCTTTTCCTTTGGTTATCTCCCCTATATGATACACAGTTTCCTTCAACGAAGAAAGCTGATTCAGAACTTTATGCGTCTTTTGTTTTGAAGCCACGAGGATAAGACCTATTCCCATGTTGAACACCTTAAACATCTCTTCATTATCTATGTTCCCTTTACTCTGAATGAATTCAAATATCGGCAGAACCTTCCATGAATCGGTATGAATTTGGGCATCACAATTTTCAGGCAGGATGCGGCTTAGATTTCCTTGAATTCCGCCTCCGGTGATATGCGCCATTCCTTTGATTTCAAACTTTTTCAAAGTTGATAAGATCGACGGTGCGTAGCAATGATGCACTTTTAGAAGCTCGTTCCCCAGGGTCATCTTCAATTCTTTCACGTAATCATTCACTCGCAGGTGAGCTACGTCGAATAGCACCTTCCGCGCCAGCGTGTATCCATTGGTATGCAGACCGCTCGATTTTAAGCCAAGGATCTGATCGCCAGGACGGATTTTTGAGCCATCAATGATTTTCTTTTTTTCTACGACACCTACAATGCATCCAGCCAGATCATATTCTCCTATTTTATAGAACTCAGACAACTCCGCAGTCTCTCCGCCTACCAGAGCGCAACCCACATTTCTGTTGGCTTTAGCTAGACCTTTGACTATTTCTGCCACCACCACCGGATCAAGTTTTCCAATGCCGATATAGTCGAGAAAGAACAAAGGCTTGGCGCCGTGCACTAATATATCGTTGACGCAATGGTTGACTATGTCCTCACCCACGGTGTCGTGTTTTCCCATCATAAAAGCCACTTTCAATTTAGTACCCACTGAATCCACGCTGGAGAGCAAAACCGGATTCTTGTATTCTTTGGGGTTGATGGCAAAAAATCCTCCGAAACCACCGATGCCTTTTAATACTGCGGGAGTGAAAGTGGACCGGGCTAATTTCTTGATTTTCTCCTTAGCCTCGTTTCCTGCTCGGATGTCTACTCCGGAGCTTTGGTAAGTGAGTTTTTTCCTCATATTTCAATACCCTTTTGTAACCTCACCCCCTGTTTCCCCCTCTCCTTAGTAAGGAGAGGGGTTCACCCTGCCCTTCGGTCCTGAGACCTCAGGGTCGAAGGAAAGGGATTCACCCTGAAGGGGACAAAGGGGGAGAGGTGAATTACAACAATCTTTGTCCATTTATCTCTAATTGAAACTTACATCCCAGAAACTCTGCCGCTCTTCGGCAGATCAGCATCCGGGATAAAAAGATCTCGAAATATTCCATTACCTGAGATATGGAGGTGTCGATCTTCAGCTCCAGGATGATGGTTTTTTTCTCATCGTCCACCCTTAAGAATGAGCTTTTTGCCGCATAATTCACCCGATCATGAATGTCCTGTTTGATCATTGTCAGGGTGCGCACCCGCGAGCTGTGCACATCGGATTTGTCTGCCAAGATCACCGCGGCGCTGATGTCGGATACGGGCTGACCGTCTTTTTCGTCATGATTGCCGATAGCGGCTATTATCTCCAGAATGTCTTCCATCGGTATGTTCATCTCAGAAAGGATGAAATGAGCTAAAATGGCAGAGGTATGCGCATGGCTGTCCCGATTGATCACGTTCCCAATGTCATGCAGATAGGCAGCAATGGAAGCAAGCTGTGCCCGCTTCTCCGGATGTTTTAACCTGGTCAGAATGTTATACGCGATGCTGGCGGCTAAGCTGGAATGCCTTTGACCGTGTTCGGTATATCCGATCACCCCTAAGATTTCATCCGACTTTTTGATCCAAAGCACCACCCGCTCATTTTTCTTAACGTCATCTAAAGTTATCATCGATCCTCACTTCGTCAAAGAGTTTAGAGTTTTGAGTAATGAGTTTTGAGGAAAAGCACGTCTGGTTTCCCTCACAACTCTACACTCAAAACTCCAGACTTAAGAGTTTAGAGTAATGAGTTTTGAGGAAAAGCATTTCTGTTTTTCCCTCAAAACTCGAAACTCAAAACTCCGAACTAAAGCATATCCATAGGATCCACATTCACAATTATACGAACCGATCCTCTCTGGTTTGCTTTTTTATCTTCTGTCAAAATCTTTCTGATTAAACTGCTTACCCTCGCAGTGCTCTTGGTTTTTATCAACAACTGCCAACGATGCTGGTTTCTGATTTTAGAAAGGGGCGCTAAAGCGGGACCAAGGATTTTCACATCTTTTTGCTTTTCTGATTTCACCAATCTTACCAACCGAGAAGAGAAATCATTAGCCCGGGCAATGACCTCTTTTAAGCTTTTGCCCGCAAAGACCATTAGAATCAGATGATTGAAAGGCGGATAACCCAGCTCTCTCCGTTGTTCCAGCTCTTTCCGATAGAACGATTCGTAATCATGTGAAGCGGCAAGCCGGATAACCCATTCCTCCGGATAATAAGTCTGAATTATCACCTCCCCTTCTTTTTTACCTCTTCCGGCTCGACCGGCTACCTGGGAAAGCAGCTGAAAGGTCCTCTCCTTGGATCGGAAATCAGGAAAGTCAAGACTCATATCCGCAGAGATAACGCCCACCAAAGTCACGTCCGGGAAATCCAGACCTTTGGTTATCATCTGAGTTCCCAGAAGAATGTTAAACTTCTTTTTTCCAAAATCGCTTAAAATCCTTCGGTGAGCTCCTTTCTTCAATGTGGTATCCAGATCCATTCTCTCCATCAAAGCCGTAGGGAAATCTCTCTTAAGCTCTTCCTCGATTTTTTGAGTTCCTATTCCCTTATATATGAATCTGAAACCCTGGCAATGGGGGCAAAGCTGGGGGGCTTTCTTTTGATAACTGCAATAGTGACATCTTAAGGAAAAATCGGTGCGGTGATAGGTTAAAGTGATGTCACAGCGCGGGCATTTTTCTATATGTCCGCAATCCTGACATTTAATAAAAGAGGAGAAGCCACGTCGATTCAAAAACAAAAGCGCTTGTCCTCCGTTTCCCATCCGGTCTTTCAAAAGAGATGCCAAGCTTAAGGCGAGAGAATTTCGGTTCCCCTTTTTCCTTTCCTGAGTTAAGTCAACGATCTTAACAGAGGGGAGTTTTTGGTTTTCCACTCTTTCGGTCAACTGGCACAGATTGTATTTTCCCTTCTGCGCATTGAAATTGGATTCTAAGCTGGGGGTGGCTGAGCCTAAAATCACCGTCGCATCATTCAGTTTAGCTCGCATCACCGCCACGTCTCTGGCATTATATCTGGGTGCGGGATCATCCTGTTTGTAGGAAGAATCGTGCTCCTCATCCACCACGATCAATCCCAGATTCTGGAAAGGAGAAAAAACCGCAGACCTTGCTCCCACCACAATGGATAGCTCACCATTTTTAATTCTTCGCCAGGTATCAAATCTCTCTCCTACAGAAAGTCGGGAGTGAAAACATCCCACCTTCTCTTGAAAATTGGCTTTGAACCGGGATGTGATCTGGGGAGTCAGCGATATCTCCGGAACCAAGATCAATGCCTGTTTTCCGTATTTTAAAACCTCTCTTATGGCTTCAATGTAGACCTGGGTTTTCCCGCTTCCGGTAATTCCGTGAATTAAAAAAGATGAAAAAACACTTTTCGCCAGTGCTGGTTTGATTTTCTCTAATATCGTTTTTTGTCCTTCATTTAAAATTATCGACTTCGTTTCGGGCAAATCCAGTGACCAATCGCTCTCTCTGATTTTTTCAATCATGGCAAATTCAATCAGACCTTTTTTCTCCATACGCTTAAGCGAGGATAAGCCGACTTTATGCTGAACTGCAAGATTCTCTAAAGAAAGCTCTCCATCATTCTCTAAGAGTAGCTTTAAGCATTGGGCTTGTGCAGATGATTTCTTTTTTAAAGCATAGATTTCTGTTTTCCAAAGCTCAATTTCTCCACTGGTATTATTGAAATTCTTCAGCCTCACCACTTTCTCGTATTTAATTCCCACACCGGGTTTTTCCAATCGTTCTTGGATTTCGATTCTCCCTTGTTTAGAAAGATCATAAACTTCAGCATAAAGACCTTTGGCTTTACCATCGGTGAGATTTCGGGATAGCCATGAAAGCTTTCTCTCCTTTCCATCCTCCAAAAGCTCCAGTATCTTTCTCTGTCGGGGAGAAAGTCCCTTGTTAGACTCCAGTAGGCAGACATCAGACTCCAGACAAAACCTTGACCCTTGACCCTTGACCCTTGCCCCTCCAGATGGGCAACTGGTAACTGGCAACTGGCAACTGCTTCTCACCCACATCTGACTTTTTACTACCATCTCCGGCGGAAGAGCAGTTCTCAAAACTTCTCCCCAGGAGCAAAGATAATATTCCGAGATCCATCGGGTAAGCTTGAGCATTTCTTTGGAGAAAAGAGGATAGGGATCAAGAACGTCTATGATCTCTTTGATATTGGTCACGGTGGCTTTTTCTGTTATTCCTACCACAAAACCAGTGATGATTTTCTTCCTCAGAGGAACTAATACCCTGAATCCCAAATCCATCTTTCCTTCAAGATGTGAAGGGATGCGATAGGTAAATGGCTCTGAGAGAGAGAGTGGTAAAGCTACTTGGGCGAACATAAAAGCTTCCTATTGTAATCAAGCTAATTTCTCAACTACCGCTTGCAATTTAAAGCCCATTTAAACAGATGTCAAGTAGACAGAGAAAAGGGGTATTGTAAAGCAAAGTGTGAATTTGTTTTCTTTTAAATTTATTTGTTGACAATATTAATAATCAATATTAGTATGTTTGTGTAATTGTTTTGTTATTATCAGGCAAGCTATTTATTTCTTCTATGATAGCATTAATCCGAGAAGGAAGTCTCATGAAGGCTATTTTAACTCCGTTTGCTAGTATGATTCTGGTTTTTTTTACTTTGCTCTCGATTGAAGTAAAAGCTTATTCAGATAGTGTTCTGGGAGGTATCACTATTAATACAATAGCTAGCAAGGAAAAGGCAACCTATTCGATAAACATTGATACTCACCTGAAAACACAACTTTTGTATTATGACCCTACAGGAACACTAGACACTATTCAGGATTTCATTGCATATGGTTGGAGCTACGATCCCGATGTTCCATCCCAATCTATCGAAGTTCACTTTTACGTTGATGGGACAAACGAGCAAGGAACACTAGCTGGCTCAGCAATTACTGACATCTTGAGAGAAGACGTTAATCAGACATTTGGGATAACCGGCAATCATGGATTTAGATGGTTTATCCCTCAACCCTTTCGGGACGGTCAACTGCATGAGCTGTATGTATATGGAATTGACACATCAAACCCTAGTATCAATATTCTGCTTAATGGAGCACCCAAAGAGTTTTTAATTTCATCTCCGCCATCAATACAATGCAATGGCGAACCATATAATGTTGGAGCATGGTATTTCACCGGCTGGAGTCCAACTAATAGTTTTGTTATTGGCAATACGGAACTCGTTTACGGAAGACAAAATGATTGGTGGGGTGGAGTGCGAGACCATGCACTTGGAAATGATCCTTGGGGATTACACGTGGACTATTCTAGTCGAGAACCGTTGTTGGGCTTTTATAACCTACTTGACCAAAATATCATGGATACCCACATTCTTCAGGCATCCAGCAGAGGAGTATCCTTTTTTGCATTTTACTGGTATTGGAATAGTGATACCAATCAAGAGGACGAAGTATCGGCTCCTTTACAAACATTTATTTCCTCTTCGCTAAAAAACTACATGAAGTTTTTGATTGCGCCTATTAAACTTGGAAACGCCCCAATGACACTAAATATGTGGCAAAATAGCGTTGTGCCATTTATAATGGAGAATTATCTATCCGATTCAGCCTACCTTAAAACTGTTGATGATCGCCCTGTTTTGATCTTCTTTGATTCCTACTTTCTTGATAGCATTGATGACTGGCCCATTGCTATTAGCTTCCTTAGGAATTACGTAATCGGGCAGACAGGCAAAAATCCTGTTATCTTATGGCTTTATCAAGAAGGCCAATCATCATACGATCTTGAATACGTTTTCAATATGATGAATGTCGATGGTTTTGCAGGATTTCAGTTAGGGCCCATAATACCGGCAGAACCATATGAGCAAACCTTGTCCAGATGGTCATCGTTCACTAGTGAACGTCATGGATTCTTCCACTTTGCATGTGCTTCAACGGGATTCGATCGAAGACCATGGTGGCAGATTGGGTGGGGGTATCCCGGTGAAGGAGTAAACGATAGGCCTTATAATACCGGAATCTCGCTACAATTATTTACTGAGCATCTTTATGTTGTGAAGGAATACCTCGATGAACATCCAATAGAAACTTCAAAAACATTAATAATATATGCATGGAATGAATGGGGCGAAGGAGGAATAATAGAACCTTCCGTGGTCCATCAATATGAGTATCTAGATACAATAAAAAGCGTATTTGGACTATCATCAGTTAACGAAGTTGAAAACGATCAATTAATAATTCCCCCTGATTTTTCTTTAAGTCAGAATTATCCGAACCCTTTCAATTCAGAAACCATAATATCATTCTCATTACCAAAAGATTGTAAAGTAGAGCTTCCGATTTACAACATTAAAGGTCAACTTGTAAAAATGCTAATTTCTCATAAACTGGGAGCTGGCAAACATAGTATAATTTGGAATGGGACAGATAAAAATGGAAATCCGGTCTCGTCAGGAGTATATTTCTACAAAATAGAAACAGATAATTACTCGAAAACAAAAAAGGCAATATTGTTGAAGTAATATTGATTTTTGGTGCAGACTAACTCCTGGTTTCTTGGGTCCCAGAATTCTTATATCCCCCTACTCAAACTCTGTGGAAACCGCCCATCTGCCTTCCGGTTTTGAAGTTAGTCCATCCATCGTTGTTCATTTTGTGGGGTGACAATTATTGCAGATTTTCCTGCGATCGGGCATTTAGTCTCGCAGATTCCACAGCCGATACAAAGATCCTCTTTCATGTAAGGACGCTTTACCAACCTCTCTGACCCGTCAAAATGGATAACCTTTTCATCTTTTAACTCAATGGCTTTGGGAGACGTGGGGCAATGCTCCTGGCAGACTAAACAGTTCTCATTTTTATACCAGGGAATACATCTGTTTTTATCGAAGTAAGCCAGACCAATCACCGTTTTCTTCTTAGTCTCCACATCCAAAGGATGAATGGCATCAGTAGGACAAACTTGGGTGCAGAGATTGCAGTTGAATTCACAATAGCCGTATCGAGCGATCCCGACGGGAGTCCACATTCCCTCAAGTCCACCTTCCAATAAAGCCGGTTGCAAAAACCTTCCTGAAGTTGAGCACACTTTCACGCATTCATTACACCGAATACATCTATCCAGAAATTCGTTCTCCTCTCTGGACCCCGGAGGTCGAATTAGATAGACTTTGGAATTCCTGCTGACAAAATTTGTTTTCAATATGCCCACAGATACCAGACCGGCAACAGCAGAGATGATTACTCTTCTTCTTCCCAAATCAAATTTATATGGCTTGATCTTTCCTTTGAAGTTAATAGATGTAACATGTGGGGGACAATCTTTTACGCAATCATAGCACTGAACACACTCCCCAAAGTCCGTGTCGGTGAAATCACTTTTTATGGCATCCATCTTGCATATCTTCTGGCATTCCCCACATTCGGTGCAGTCTGCACTAACCTTCCTTCTCCAAATCTGAAATTTTGAGAAAAGGGCAAAAAAAGCTCCCAGAGGACAGAGATTTCTACACCAGAATCTGCGTGATACAAACTCAAAAATCAAAATCGTCAGGAAGATCAATAATACCCAACCGGACATTTTGAAGAAAGTAAGCTGGTCGGGCAAAAGTGTGGATGATAAAAAGTTCTGCAAATTGCTTAGCCAGTCCTGTAATGAGGTCACACGAAAACCGAGACCAAATATTGTGCTTGTTATTAAGGTGATAATTGGCCAGATGGAAAGCGTGACCGATCTGGTAAGCAAAGCGATAGGATCGAAAAACCAGATAAGCTGAGACGAGAAAACTGCACCGATTAAAAGAAAAATCAAAATCATGTATTTTAAGTATCTAAGCTGGGGATAACTTCTTCCTGCTTTATTTTTGAAAACAAAGCTGGTCACATCCAGAGTTGTTCCCAAGGGGCAAACCCATCCGCAGAAATATCTTCCCAAAGGAATCGTAAGAGCCAATACAAAGAAAGCCCAGATGAATGTATTTATGAAAGCGCGGGCAGAAACCATAGAGGATAGCGCAATCAGGGGATCCATCCGAAGAAAAAGATCAACCGGGATTTTGATCTTTAATGGATAACTGGCGATGAGGAAAAGGAAAATGAAAAATAAAAGAAGGAAAATTTGAGAAATGCGTCGGAGGGTTTTCAATGTGCGCCCCTTAATTTACCTCACCCCCTATTTCCCCCTCTCCATTTTGAGACTGTGTCATAATCATGTTTTGAAGTTGTAGCCGTCCATATGGACGTAAGTCATTGAAATTCAACATATCGTTTTCGCAGGCTAAAGCCTGCGGCTACAAAAAACCGAATTGTGACACACCCTCTTTATGGAGAGGGAGACAAAGGGGGAGAGGTTTCAAAAGTTACTTCATACTCAACATCTTTATATTCAATTTGCTTAAATCAATCTCCCCCAGCCCGAACTTGCTAGATTTAACCACAACCCCTAAATCGGTCGGCTTCATGCCAAAAAGAGTTGTTCCATAAGCATCCACGCTGGCTATCTGTGTGCCGGCGATGATGGTTTTCTTTTCCCGAACATCTTTCAAGCTTCCGCCTTGGGGACCATTTTGAGTTAATATTCGGTAAGCATCCAGAATGGTCAATTGGGGTCGCACAAAGTTTGCCAGATCCGCCAAATTATCATCCATCTTCCAGTGAATTTGTCCCCGATCGCCACCCATAATTCCCATCAGATTCTTTGCTCCCAGGGTCAGTTTAGCTGAACCGTGCTCTTTGGCTATGGGGACGTTAATCAGCACGTCGGCCTCAATAGCCGGCTTATACATTTCCCATTCTTTAAGAACTTCACCTTGGGGAAATTTCATCTTAGAAAAAGCGGAATCCACCACGTAACTGACCTCCGCTCCTGCATCTTGAGCGGATTTCTTTATACCCGAATTCTGATAACATCGGGAAGGACTGTTGCAGGAGCGGTCAAAGACTTTTACCTTCTTTGCTCCGGCTTCTAAACACATTTTCACCACCTCTGCCACCACCTGTGGATTGGTGTTGCCTGCCTGCTCCGGGCTTCGATCCCATCCGATGTTAGGCTTGACTACGACAATATCCCCCTTGGAGACGAAACTTTTCATTCCACCCAAAAGCTCCATTGCCTGACGAGTCATGGAAGCGGGATCGCCATTAGTCACCACGGCTAAATCGGGGAAGCTTTCTTTTTTCTCCAACGTCTGAGCAATTAGGTCGGATAGTCCGAGATACGATAATCCTAAGCCGGCACCGGTTCCTAAAGATACACGGATGAAATCCCGTCGAGTGATTTTATCGTTCATGGGGAAATCCTTGCTGAAAGGTTCAAAAGTTCAATAGTTTAAATGTTCAATGGAACTGGAAACATTTCTGAGTTTGTGACTGTCCCGTTTGGCTGAAAGAAGTCTTAACCAAATTCAAAAGAGATATAACGTTTTTCTTCTCTTTTCCTTCGAAAATTAGAATAAGATGATTTTTTATCACATCCATTCCCACCAATTTTCCGTCTTTAGTTTTGAATATTTCTCTTTCTGATGGGGATTCTTTTTCCAAGTAAACTGACTTCATATTTTCTTCAGCTCTGAATGCCGTGATAGTGTCAGGATAATGAATTAAAAGGAGTTTCAGTTTCTCATCATCTAACTTAAAATCTGCTGAAGCGCAATTCGTCTCCATATTCAAATTTAGAACGTTCTGATCTGAAAAATAATAAATGTTGTTTAGATTAATCTGTTTATGAAAATAGTGAACCGAGCTGGGAATAAGATTGTCTGAAGGTATTCTCGATACAAGCGGAGGAAGTTTGCCTACTTTGTTGATCTTTTTGTCAATTTGACTTCCCAGCTTCAAAATGATGTCTTTGGAATCTCCCGTCACCTCCAGAATCTTTACGAAGAAAACATCTTTCCAAAATCTTAAGAGTCCATCACTATATACTCCCATCTGCCCGATCTCTGTTTTCTCTCCTTGTTGATCTAAAGAGAAAATGCCATAGGCATCCGCAGAGGTGCTCATCTGCCAGATCTCCACCGTGATGGAGTTTTTTTCGAGAGAATCCTGGATTTTGGGTATGTATTTTTGAATTACCAACAGTCTAAAATCATACGCCAGATAAACCTCTGCCCCCCCGTCAATGTAGTCAAATAGATTCTGTCGATTGTATGTCTGTGGTGATTCTGATTTAATCCAACCCTTGGGGGTGTCGGGAAGAAGCCTAGTTAAATTATCTGCACCCAGGGTGACCTTCAAGCTGGGAAAGCAAATTAGGAATATGAAAAGAAGGGTTTTGAGATTTTTTGACATAAACGAAAAGAACTTGATTTTAAAACTGTAGGCTAAATCTCGATTCGAGCGGGGGGTCCCAGATGGGCACGTCCGTGCAAGCCCCGCCCGAACAGGGAGAGACCCGCGCTAAACGATACCTAACCGAAACCTAAACCTTTTGTTAACGAAACCGGCAAGAGAAATATTCGACTAACCGTTCCTTTTTTAATAATCATATCTTCGTGCCCTTTAACCCTCTTGTCCTACACCGAACCACTGGTTGAAGAGTCCACTTATGTAGTTGAATGATCCGAAAAAGATCAGGATACCTATCACCACTAAAAATAGCCCGCTGATGATCTCCATGGTGCGGAAATGTTTCTTCACCCACCCAAAAACACCCAAAAACGTGCTGAAGCTGACTGCAGTTATAAAAAATGGTATGCCTAGCCCCAAAGAATAAGATGCAAGCAACACAACTCCTTTTCCCACGGTATCCTGATTGCAGGCCATGAGCAGACAGCTACCCAAAATGGGACCAATGCACGGAGTCCACCCAAAGGCAAATGCCAAACCGACCAAAAAGGAGCCTAAAGGACCTAAAGGTTTGCTTTTAGAATGAAATCTTTTTTCATAATTCAGAAATGGAATCCGGAACACCCCCATTATGTGCAGTCCCAAAATTATGATGATGACTCCGCCTATTTTGCTGAATAAGGAGAGCTTGGACAAAAGAAATCCCCCCACGAAAGTTGCCGAAGCACCCAAAGCGGTAAAGACCACGGAGAATCCTAAAATAAAGAAAAGGGTATTTAAGCTTACTTTTTTTAAAGCCTGGCTCTTTTTGTCCCCGCTCTTCATCTCCTCCACCGAAACACCGGAGATGAAGGAAAGATAACCGGGAATCAACGGAAGCACGCAAGGAGAGATGAAAGAGATTATTCCTGCAGTAAAAGCCGCCAACAATGAGACGTTTTCCACTCTACCTCCAGATTCTTAAAAGGAAAAAAGAAGAAGTAAAAAGTAAAATATAAACGCAATGACGAATGACGGATAAATTATTTTTCCTTCTTCCTTCTTCCATTTTCCTTTCTCTTAGAAGGTTACGAATCCTTAAGGGAAAAATTTGAAACCAAGCAGTTTTAGATAGCGGCGGGATAATTATAGAAAGAACGAAAGCGATTTATTTATCTGAAGGAGATAGACTTTTCTTGCTTAATTTAGACATCTCCTCGCGGATTATCTTCTCCAGAAATTCAGGAGTTATCTTTTTGGTCACCTCTTGGGCAATCTTCTCGGAGATTTTTTCCTTTAAATCCGAAAACATAGAGTCAAGCTCTGATTTGTCCAAATAACTCAGATTCGAGCCGATCTTTTCTTTTGCGGAGCGTTTTAAGAAAGGAAATTTTTCCTTGTCCGATACTATGGGTTTTGTGGTATGATCTACGCCTGTGGACTTGCTTTGGATTGTCTTCTCAGAGAGGATCGGTTTTTCCTGGGGACGTGAATCGGTCTCTACATCTTCTAAAGCCTCCTTTTGTAGCTCGGACAAGAACCACTCGAATCCATGCACTCCGGCTTTTTCCGATGGGGGAATTGATCGTTCAAAATCCTGCATCAGATCACTGTATTCAATGATATCCAAACCCTCCTCTGATTTTTCTTTTTCGATCGGGTAACCGGCTGGAGACTGCGTAATTTCGTTTTTTTCATTGGATGAAGAGGATTCCTTTTTTTCTAACAAGTTTTTCACCTGGGTTAAAATCTCCCCGGGGCTAAAAGGCTTAACCATGAATGCATCTGCTCCGATCAATCTTAATTCCTTTTCCGTTTTCGGGTCATCTTTAGATAGAACCATTATCACCATTATGCCTTTTAAGCTTTCATTTTGCCTGAGCTTTTTGCAGACCTCTTCCCCGCTTAACCCGGGCAAAGAACTATCGAGGAAAACCAGATCAGGCTTCTCATGTTGAGCTAAGCTTAAAGCCTTGGCGCCATCATCAGCCAAGAGTATCTCATAGCCATGTTTTCTTAAAAGCGATTCCGCAACGTTCCTTACGGTAGGACTATCATCCGCTATTAAGATCTTCTTAGGCATTTAATCCCCTTAAATTGAGTATTGAGTAATGAGTTATGAGTTTTGAGGTTTGAGTTGCGAGGTTTGAATTTAGGTTTTAGGGTTTTCCTCTATACTCATTACTCTAAACTCATTACTCTTCACTCTGCGCTCTTAATCCTTGCCCCTTAACCCTCCAAAATCACCTATTTTCCGAATGCTGGGATAAAATCTGGCTGGCTTGTTCCAATATCTTTTTCTCCTCCTTAGTGAGATTATCGTAGCCCACCTGATTTATTTTATCCAGAATTTGATCCACCCTTTCCATCAATCTCTGTTTTTCCTCCATTTTCTTATTAAAGGCTTTCATTCTGCGCGCGTGCCTTAAATTCCTAAATTGGCTCACATATCTTGACATTCTGAGGGACACAGGAATTCTCAGATCAGCCTTGATATACAGATACCCTATGACCATTCCTCCCAGATGGGCAAAGTGCCCTATTCCATCCGAAGTGTGGCGAAAAGATGCCAAGAATTCGATCACCGCAAAGAAGATCACCAGATATTTGGCTTTTATGGGGAAGAGAAAATACAGATAAATCACTCTATCCGGAAACATGACAGCGAACGCCACTAAAATGCCGAAGATAGCTCCGGATGCCCCGATGGTGGGGACGTGTGAGTTAAATGAGAGGACAAAGGTAATCAGTCCCGCTCCAATACCGGTGAGAAAATAGTATTTGACAAACTCTTTGGTTCCCCAGGTTCTTTCGATCTCACATCCGAACATCCACAGGGCAAACATGTTAAAAAGAATATGAAATAAACTCCCATGAAGAAACATGTAGGTGACCGGCTGCCAGATAAATCCCTTTTTTACCAAAGCGGGAGTTAATCCGAAAAGCTGAATCAGCTCATAACCCCACAGATATTCTAAGACAAAAATCCCGACATTCGCTATAAGAAGATATTTAACTGCTTTGGTGATGCTCCATGGTCCAAAGCTGAAAGTTTTCGATTCGTAGTAACTCATATATTTATCTATCGGTGAACTTGAAGGCATATTTAAACAACAGTTGACAAAATTAATACGCTGGAAGCATCCCATAATTATCAGTTGAATTTTATCCAGCTCTTTATGGATGAGTTTACCGAAAAACTTAAAACACGGTCATTACGAGTGCAGCCCTGCACCATCTGGTGCAGGGCGTAGCGAAGTCCCGCCAACGGCGGGACTTCGTCGTCCTTATGGACTCTTCGCAATGGGTATAAAGGTTTTAAAGTGTTGCATAAACCATATTCAAGTTGTTTTTAGAATTGATGTTACGAGTATAATCATTGAAACGGTTTAATAATGGCGAT
>Ga0315288_10007114_pt1 | contig 14176 bp, 15 predicted proteins | sample YL17G11_20_MG_FD_203454 | JGI IMG/M metagenome (GOLD analysis project Ga0315288, IMG submission 203454) | Sediment microbial communities from Yellowstone Lake, YNP, Wyoming, USA - YL17G11_20 | ecosystem: Environmental > Aquatic > Freshwater > Lake > Sediment | place: USA: Wyoming | collected... | reverse complement strand
ATTACCTTTGAGAGATCGAAGGGAACATCAATGTAGTGATCTGAGAAGGAAAAGTTCTGTTCCGGATCCAATACCTCTAAAAGCGCGGAGGAGGGATCCCCACGAAAGTCTATTCCGATCTTGTCCACTTCGTCCAACATGAAGACCGGGTTATTCGATCCTGCTTTTTTGATCCATTGAATGATCCGGCCAGGCAGGGCACCCACATAGGTCCTTCGGTGCCCCCGTATCTCGGCTTCGTCCCGTACACCACCTAAGGAGATCCGGACGAACTTCCGTCCCATGGTTCGAGCGATCGACTTGCCGAGAGAGGTCTTCCCGACCCCTGGTGGACCGACGAAACAGAGGATCGGCCCTTTCATGTCGGATTTCAGTTTTCTGACAGCAAGGTATTCTAAAATCCGCTTCTTTACTTTCTCTAAATCGTAATGGTCTTCATCCAAAATCTTCTGACCATTATCGATATCGAGATTATCTTCCGTGGTTTCAGACCACGGGAGCTCTGCTAACCAGTCCAGATAGGTTCTGGCCACCGTATATTCCGCCGAGGCAGGAGGAATCTTTGCGAGACGGTCTAACTCCTTCTCTGCAGCTGCCAGAGCTTCTGGCGGCATTTTCGCCTTCTTGATCTTCTCTCTGAGGTCCTTGATCTCTGTGGAATGTTCATCCAATTCTCCCAACTCTTTCTTAATCGCCTTCAACTGCTCTCGGAGATAGTACTCCCTTTGAGTTCGATCCATATCTTCCTTCACCTGGGACTGGATCTTATGGCCCAATTCCAACACCTGAACCTCTTTATTAAGAATAAGATGAACTTTGGTGAGGCGTTCTCGAATATCAAAGGTCTCCAGAATCCCCTGTTTTTCAGTGGTTGAAAGATTAAGGTTGGAGGCGATCAAATCGGTGAGGATGGAGGGTGACTTAATATTACTGACCATCGTGCATAGCTCGGTAGTGAGGTAAGGAGCCAATTCTACGGCCCTCTGGAAAAGGTTCTTCAAATTCATCATGAGGGCCTCTACCTCTACCCCCTGGATGTAAAGTTCCTCTACCGTTTCACTCTTGACTCTAAAATAGGGTTCCTTCTGAATATACTCTTTTATCTTTATCCTTGAGACTCCCTGGACGATGACCCGTTGACTCCCATCCAGCTCCCGAATCATTCTTAAAATCAGCGCGGCCACGCCTACCGAGTAAAGATCGTTCTCTTTAGGGTCTTCGATTTCAGACCTTTTTTGCGTAATGACCCCGATAATACGATCCGCATCCATCGCATCATCGACCAACTTTACGGATTTCTTCCTGCCCACCATGATGGGCAAGATCAAATCGGGGTAAAGTACAGTCCCTCTTAAAGGAAGGATGGGGAGTTCATTAGGTACAAAAACCTTGTCATCCTTTTCCTTCTCCTCTTTATCAGCACCCCCCCTTGGTAGAAAAATCATTATTTCCTCCTGTGAATATGATTAAATATCTTATTATATCATAATCATTCCTAATCTGAGTGTCAATGCGGTCTATCCTATTAATTTAAAAAATCTTTTTGTACCTTTCAGCCGCCTCCTTCTACCGGGGTGTAAGGTTTCCCACAGATATTACAAATTCCCTTCTCATTGATGGTACCGATGCAATTTCCATCACTACATAATGTCCTCTCGGAAAAATCGACCTTCTCCTCCACCTTCATCCGATTTCCACACCAACAGCAATAAAGACTTTTCTCCGGTATCTCCCCATTGCACTCGGGACAGAGGATAAAAGGTAATAATTCATTACAATGAGGACACTTCATCTACTCCTCCTCGAAATCAAGATTTTTAATAAGCCGTTCAATATCCCGTTTGTTTCGCCTTAGCTCGTAGAGAAACTTCTTGGTCCCTTCATCAGGAAAGAGTTGATTTAAATCATAGTCCTTTCCTGGAAAGAGAACATTGAGATCCACCTCTTTTTTCTTCTCTTCTTCAGGATGGACCGGTGGAAATTGATCTTCCTTTTCTTCCATAAAATCCCATTCCTATATAGGATATAGCTCCCAGTTTTGTCAACACCGCCACTTCTATTGGCATAGAGCATAGTGCAAAGAGCATAGAGGTTAATATAACAAAAAAGTAAGATGAGATCAGACCTCTTACTTTTGGATTTCTTCCCTGAATTTTTATGACTGTCTTTGTGATTTACCCTATGCGCTATGCCCTTTGCTCTTTGCGATCTGTTCGAGTGCCATATTGCAGTTGACAAAGTCTGTAATAGAGGCCTTTCTTTGCCATGAGTTCCGCATGGGTCCCTATCTCTCGAACCCTTCCTTTATGGAGAACAATGATTTGATCCGCATGTTGAATAGTCGAAAGGCGGTGGGCAATGACGATCGCTGTCCTCCCTTTGAGCAATCGTAACAAGCCCTCTTGAATCAACCGTTCTGTTTCAGGATCAACATGTGAAGTGGCTTCGTCGAGAATGAGAATTTTTGGATCGATGTATAAGGCCCTTGCAAAGGCTAACAATTGCCTCTCCCCTGCCGATAATGTCTTCCCTCCTTCACCTACCTTTGTATGATATCCATCGGGTAATCGTTGAATAAACTTTTCTGCATTAACCACTTGGGCTGCTTGCCTCACCCTCGCCTCATCATTCTTCGGATCTCCCAACCGAATATTCTCCTCGATATCCCCGGCAAAGAGGAAGGTGTCCTGCATCACTAGTCCGATTTGCGATCGGAGATGAGAAACATCTCTCTCTCGAATATCGATTCCATCGAGGAGGATACTGCCCTCCTTCACCTCGTAGAATCTTTCGAGAAGGTGTAGCAGTGAGGTCTTTCCAGCTCCAGTAGCGCCTACAATAGCGACTGTTTCACCTTCATGGACGGAGAAAGAAACCTCTTTGAGGACTTTCTCTCCCCCATTGTAAGAGAATGATACCTCGCGAAATTCGATATTGCCTTTAATCTCCCCTTTTTTAGGAGAGAGAGGTTCGGAAATCTTTTCATCCTGGTCGAGTAATGAGAAGATCCTTTCCAGAGAGGCCATCGCCGATTGCAGGATATTATACTTCTCGGAAAGATCTCGAATCGGCTGGAAAAACATCCGGATATAAGAAAGAAAGGCAACCAGAGCCCCAAGGCTGATCGTCTCCCGAATCACCTCCCCCCCTCCATACCAGAGAAGAAGGCCAATTGCCCCTGAACTTAAGATTTCGATAAGGGGGGCAAAGAGGGCGTAGATTTTGATCTGCTTCATATTGGCCAAGTAATGTCCCTCGTTGATCTTCTGAAACCGACGGCCACTCTCTTCTTCTCTACGAAAGAGCTGAACGACTTTGATACCTGAAAGGTTTTCCTGAAGAAAAGCATTCATTTGTGCAATCTTCAAACGGATCTGCCGAAACACATCTCTGGCTTGGTGGCTGAAGATGAGGGTCGTAACGAAGATTAGGGGGAGAACGGAAAATGAGACCAGAGCAAGCTCTCGGTTGAGGTGAAGAAGAATGAAGATGATCCCGATCAGCAGAAGGATGTCCTTGAACAGGTTAATGAGAATAGACGTGAACATCTCGCGAACGTTCTCGATATCGTTGGTCAATCGTGTGACTAACCTACCTACTGGATTCTTATCGAAAAAGGAGACAGAAAGATTTTGGAGATGGGAGAAGACCTTCATCCGAAGGTCATACATCATCTTTTGCCCTGCTACCTCCATGGCATAGACCTGAAAGAAATTAAATCCGAAATTGGCGATCATGATGAAAGTGACGAGGAGAGCGATGTGCAGAACCCCTTTCACATCCTTCCCTCTCAAGGCCAGAAGATCCTCTTTTTTTAATTCTCTCATTCGGTCGAAGGAAATGAACCAGTAAGAACCGCTCCTTTCAAAAGAAGAAGCGTATTTTTTCAATAGGAGCTCGTCTTCCGACCTCTGGGGAATGAACAAGTAATATCTGTTTTCTGAGGAAAGACCAAACTTTTGGAAAAGAGCTATTTCCCTTCGATCCATGGATCTCAATAGATCTGGGGGAAGGAGGAATTTCCCCTTCTCTCTCATAGGGATGAGATTCTTCCCGTATCGACTCCAAAGACGTTCTTCCTCTGGGGACCCATCTCCCTTCAAGACGACTTCTCTTGCAGAAGTGACGATATATTGATCGATCGCTTCTTTGGTCAGATAGGGAATAAGGAGATCTAAAGCCGCCATGATGAAAACGAAGAGAAGGGAGAGGATCATGATGGCCCAATAGGGTTGAATAAACGCCCCAAGCCTTGCCATCAGTTTTAGGTCATAGGGCTTCCCTAACTTATCTTCTTCCATGTAGCCGAAATCAGCGTGCATAACTCAAAACCCTTAAATACGGAATTCGAAAATCGAAATCAAAATTTAGTCATTAAGTTATTCAGTCATTGGGTAATTATTGAGCTTCGCAAAAGTAATGGAACCCAGTGCTTTCTTCTATGTCCCCCTCACCCTCCCCTCTCCCCCATTTTGGGGGAGAGGACTTCGGCGTGAGCTCAGTCGAACGATAAAGGTGAGGGGGTATGAATTGTCAATCCGACGTTCCATTATTTTATTTATACGAACATCAATAAATGACTTAATGACTAATGACTCAATGACTGTATTTCTATAGATAAAGCAATTTGAGCTTTGACATTTGACATTCAATTCATTCCCTTTCCAATTCTTCTTCTAACTGTCTTTTCCAATAGAGGTCGGCATAGAGACCCCCCTTGGCGAGGAGTGTGGGATGATCCCCCATCTCTACGATCTTCCCCTCATCTAAAACGATGATCCGATCTGCCCTTCGGAGGGGAGCGATTCGATGGGTAATGAGAATCCTTGTCTTCCCCTGGAGAAATCTCTCCATTCCTTCAAGAATGCGTTCCTCTGTTTGGATATCCACAGAGGAGAGGGCATCGTCCAAAATGAAGATGGGTGCATTCATCAGAATGGCCCTTGCAATTGCCACCCTCTGCCTCTGCCCTCCGGATAGGGTGATCCCTTTCTCCCCGATCACCGTATCCATGCCTTCTGGAAACTCCATGACCTCATCATAAATCTGTGCAATCCGTGCCGCTTCTTTAATCTCCTCTTCAGTGGCATCGAACCTTCCGAATAGAATATTCTCCCAGATCGTATCCGAAAAGAGGAGGGTATCTTGAGGGACATAACCGATGTCCCTTCTCAATACCTTAAGAGGGATGGAGTGAATCTCGGTCCCATCATAGAAAATGCTTCCCTCCGAGGACTCTAAAATTCGGACTAGGAGGTCGCAGAGGACCGTCTTCCCAGCCCCGGTCCTTCCCACGATCACAATTTTCTCGCCCTCATGGACGGTCAAGCGGATGTCTCTAAGAAGAGGGTTTCCTCCATTCCCAGGGGAAAAGGTCAAACCTCTCATCTCAATCCTACCTTTCAATGAACCTGACAAGATGGCTTCTGGAGAGTCTGAGATCTCCGGAACCTCTTCAAATATCCGGTTCAACCGTTCCATCGAAGCAGTACCTCGTTGGATTACATTGATCGACCAACCCAAGGCCATCATCGGCCAGGCGAGCATTCCCAGGTAGCTCATGAAGGCCACAAAATCTCCGGTTGAGATCGATTGAAAAATAGTTAGCTTTCCACCCAGGTAGAGGACGATGGCCATGGAGAGGTTGGAAAAGAAGAGCATGAGGGGGAAAAACATTCCCCATGCCTTTATCACGCCAATGTTCTTCTGAATATAATCCTGGCTCAGACGGGAGAGCTTCTCCTTTTCTGTTTCTTCCTGAACATAAGCCTTGACCACCCGAATACCAGCAATAGACTCCCTCACCCTTTCGGTAAGGCTGGCAAAGGTTTTTTGAAGGACCTCAAAACGCTGGTGAATCACTTTGCTGAAGAAGAGGGTAATCACGGTGATCAAGGGCATGGGAAGGATAGCATAAAGGGTTAAAAGTGGATGAATATAAATCATGAAAAAGGTGGTCAATATTCCCAGGATGATTGTATCCACAAGGAACACGATTCCCATTGCTATGGACATCCGCACCGCCTCGATATCATTGGTCGCATGCGCCATCAGATCCCCTACCTTCGTCCGAGAGAAATAGGAGAAGGAAAGGGTTTGAAGGTGTTGTAAGAGGCGATCTCTCAGTGCCCTCTCCACTCGACGTGCGGCTCCCAAAAGGAGGTATCTCCACACATATCGAAAACCACCAATACCCAAGGCCAGGATGAGAACCTGTATTCCATAGAAGAGGAGTTGGGAAGGGAAGATCACCCCTGAGGTAAGATCATCGATGGCATATTTGACAACTCTTGGGATGAAGAGTTGGAGAACATCGACAACGAGCAGAGCAAAAAGTCCGATCAGAATTCGCCATCGATTCTCAATAAAGTCGTTTTTAAGAGTTTTGAACGATCTGATCATCCTTTGGATCCTAAAACGAGAGGGTATTGGATGAAAATATATCTAAACTCCTATTGAATTTAATCGGCACTCCTACCAAAAGTCAACCCTTCGACTCCTCAGCCTAAAGATAGGGCTTGCCTTCGGCCCGAGACTTCGGCGAGCTCAGTCAAGCCGCTCACGCCGAAGCCTTGGCGTCATCGAACGGGTCAATGGAATTAACCGGATGAGATGATATCCAAATTTGTACAGAATATGGGGCGAATGGGAAGACGGTTGAAGCTTATGAAATGAAAAATTATTAATTGTTTTAAGCCAAAAATTGTCACTTTGCCTTATAAGTTCTTAATACTTTTATAGAAATTCATTTTCAATTTTAAAAATTTCAAGCATATTTGTAAGGTTTGGTATAGAAAATGCTTTTCATTCCAATTGATAAACCGAAATTTATTAATCATATATGCTCGTTGAACTATAATCATAGAGGAGTCTACTTATAAAAACGTTTCTCACGTTGGTATCCTTGCTCATTTTGTGAAATTAGCACACTGAGAAAATGTTATGGTGATTTCAAGAGCATCTGAACAAAATTATGAGAAAAAGGGTGTAGGGGGTATTCCTGAAGGTCTCCCACCTGAAGAGGTCGAGCACCTCCAACAACTTCAAGCCAAGTTGAACGATTTCGTTCTTCACCTCATTCAGGCCTTCTTAAGAACAGGATATTACACACCGGATCATCCCGAATCGAAAAGGGCAAAGGAGGGCCTCTACCAACAATTTAAGAACCTCTTTGAAGGCGAGGATGAACTTGCCTTTCTTGTGAGGGAAGAACAGGAAAGACAAGAGGTGTTCGTGGAGGGGATTCTTCCAGAGGCGCAAAAGTTGAGTCGGATGATGATAAAGGGGATGGGAGAACTCTATGTCCCTAAATTTGCAAAATATCTGGAACGGAAAGACCTGATCAGTCTTACTCTTAAAAGTCGGATGAACCAAATAGAATTCACCCGGTTCGTTGATATCATGAGCGAACCCTCTTTAGTGGAAACCCAGCAGAAGCAGGATAAGGATCGGTTTGTCCAGACCCTTACCAGTCATGGGATTTTCAACATTTCTCTCATCTTCAACGAAGAACTTCTTGCCCCGGAGCGGGAGATGCCCTGGAGGGCACGCCTTACCCTTTCCCGGATGAGGAAAGATCTAAAGATGATCCCTTACTTCCAAAAGATGTCCGGGCAAGGACTTCAGGATATTCGGAAAAAGCTCATCCAGGATGCTCTTCGCCCGATCCGCCAGCCGGACCTCCTCTGCGCCGTCATACGCAATAGTGACCTCGCTGCGACCGCGGAGCACTTCGAAGAGACTATCGAAGAAGAAGTCGTCTCCTCTATACAAAAACAACCCTTCTTGGCCGCTTCCAAAATCCTTCTCAGGGAACACCTTGCCCTTAAGCAACTCCAGAAGGGAGACACCTTCGAAAAAAAATCGGATCGATTGATGAGAAAGGTTTCTCATCGATTGAAAGAAGTGGGGACAAAGGATGCAGAAGATCTGCTCGATGAATTTTTTCGACAGGGATTGATCAACCTTGAGGATTTGACATCTGGGCTGAAAGATAAAATTCTTCTTGAACGACTGACGGATAAATTTCTCAATTACACAGAACAATTTTTTCAGAACCTCGATCAGGCCAAAGATAAAGAGAGATTTCTTACCGTGGCCCACTCCTTCGTCAGGATGATTCCCGAACTCATTAAGAGGGATCGGTATCAAGAGATCCTCCATATCATTGAAACGTTAAATCGTCATTTCCACCAAAAGATGATGTGGGCTCTATTAGCAGGACAGGTTCTGGAGGAGATTGGAGATGGGAAGATACTACATCTGTTCGAAGAAAAATTCCTGACAGCAAAGAAAGAAATCCGCACCGCCATCATCCCCATCTTCGCTTCCCTCGAGGTTGGATCCGTCACTCCCCTTCTCAACATCTTGAAGAAAAGCGAGGATCAATGGGTGAGGAAGAATGCTTGCGAGGCCTTGATCCAAGTCGGGCCAGTGGCGGCGGTACATCTTTTAAAAACACTGGAAACTGAACAGACCTCTGTCGAAACAACTTGTGATATCCTGAGGGTTCTTGGAGAGATTAAATCGCCACAATGGAAAACCTCTCTGACGAAGGTTCTGGGAAGGTTTACCTCCCATGAACATCCCAAGTTGAGGGAACAGGCGATCCATACCCTTTACCAGATCGGAGGCCCTGAAGGAGAAGAAATCTTTCTGTCGAGTTTGAACGATCCAGGCCTGGAAGTTCGGAATCGCGCGGTATGGTGCCTCGGGATGACCAAGAGTGTCAAGGGTATTGAGAAGATGATGGGAATCCTCAAACAAATTTCCGCTGCTCCTTCTCCGAAATTGGATCAACTTGAAACTCAAATCTACCATGCCTTCGGCACATCAGGAAATTTGGCGATCGAAGGAAAAACGTTGGAAGAATTTCTTCTCAACGTCGTGGAGCAAAGGGGAATAAGACGATGGTTTGGGCTCTTTGAGAAGAATTCTCTCACAGACGCCGCATTAGGAGCCATCTGCGATGCCTTGGGAAAAATTGGAACGAAGGAATCCATCAAGATATTAACCCATTTGGAAAAATCGCGTGAGGGTCCCTGGATTCCAAAGGTGAAAGAGGCTTTAAAAAAGATTGAAGAGCGGATAGGAATAAACACCAAGTAAGTCACCCCGCCCTAACAGACAGGGTTTTTAAAAAACCTTTCAGGCTCTAATTTGTCACCCTGAACCAGCTCCTGAATTTAATCATGTCATCCTGAACTCGTTTCAGGATCAGGATCTAAGGATTTCAGGGTCTCATCAGCTCGCTTTCACTACATGGGTGGCTTGAGGCCCTTTAGGGCCATTCGCAATTTCGAACTCTACCTCTTCCCCTGCACGAAGAGATTTAAATCCTTCACCCACAATCCCTGTATAGTGGACAAAAACATCGTCTCCATCGGGTTGCTTGATAAATCCGTATCCTTTCTTTGTGTCAAACCACTTCACAAAACCTCTTCCCAATGTCATTGCCCTCCTTTACCCCGTTAGAAAGCCCCGCTGTTCCTTTTTCCCTGCCTGCCGGCAGGCAGGAGTGAACACGGGGTTTAATGCCCCGTGTGGGCCTTCCCGTTAGAAAATAGAAAACTTTCTAACGGGGTTTACTGAAACGGACTTTTCAGGGGGATTCCTGCCTACCGCAGGCAGGTGATACCATTAATCTGTGGTGATGTCAAGATTTTAATCTTGCGATCTTTTTGATGCCAAGTAGACTCCGATCAGCGTCATTCCTCCACCCATAAGCGTAATCCAACGAATCTCCTCCCCCAAAAGGAGGTAAGCTCCTATCAACGTAACAATGGGTTCTAAATAAAGGTACATTCCCACAACGCTGGAATCCCTTTTCTCTAAAGCTGAATACCAAAAAAGGTAGGCCAAACCAGAGCAGAAGATTCCCAAAAAGAAGATACCGATCCATGTGGGAGCTGAGAGATATGGAAGATTATTCCATCCTCCTTTCAAAAAGCTTAGAGGAAGGATAATTAAAAATCCTGATATCATGATGACCGTGACAGTTGAAAGAGGAGTAAATCTGGATAGGATCCCCTTCCCCCCAACCGTAAAGGTTGTCCAGGCTATGGCGCTCGTTAGGACCAGGAGATCTCCGAGTATGGAGGATGAATGAAAAAGAGAAAAGGAGAATACCCCTTTTGAGATAATGAGGAAGATTCCAAAAAAACCGAGGAGAATCCCTGAAATTTTTCTGATCGTAATGGTCTCTCGAAGAAAAAGGCGGGCTGCCAAAGTGATAAAGATGGGGTTGATAGCAATAATCCATCCTGTATTGATGGCAGTAGTATAGAGAAGTCCATAAGCCTGAAGAAGGCCGAGACCAGTAACTCCCACTACGGTTAAAAGAAAAATTTGAATCCAATCCCGATAGGAGAATATTTTCAGGAACGCCTTATCCCGGCTATATTGTGCAAGGAGGAGAAATAAAGCACCGATCATATAGCGCAGGGTCAGGAGCGTAACAGGATGAATTTCCCTCAAGGCTACCTTCGTTGCAATAAAGGAAAATCCCCAAAAGATAACCGCCCCCAAAGCTGCCCAGGACATAATTTTCCTCTTTTTTTGTCTGTTGGAATTCTATACCATCATAAACAAAATGGCTTTCGAATTCAAAGCACTTTTTGAATTTCACTATATATGCTAAATTATCTTTTTCAATTGACTTTCCGATGCATCTCCTTTAAACTAAATTTAGATTTGACTATGTCACAGGTTTGGAAAAGACCATGGATAAAGATGATCTCTGGATAGTTGAACATTTTAGCGAACTTGTAGATAAATACGCAGGGAAATATATCGCTGTTGTGAATGAGACACTAGTTGCTGTTGGTCAATCAGGAACAGAGGTTGAAGCTAAAGCCCGTAAAATTGAACCACATAAGATGCCATCCGTCCTACGTATCCCCCGTGAAGAGGATATGACTTGTCTCTTATAGAATTCCCTTATACCTTTCATAAAGGCTACTTGCTACCGATAATTCCCATTACAATTCTTGACCATAGAGTATGGGCCTTTGTAGATTCTGGAGCAACCTTCACAATTTTCAGTACAGATGATGCATACCGGATCGGGATAGACTGGAAGAATGGGGCATCCCAAATGATTGTCGTGGGTGACGGAAGTTTTATCCCTACCTACATTCACAATCTTTCTATCCAAATCGGTGAATGGCAGATAACCGCTCCTATTGGATTTTCTGAACGTCTTGGAGTTGGGTTTAATATCCTTGGCCGGAAAGGCATCTTTGATCAATTTCAAGTTTGTTTCAATGATCGTACCCGTAAAGTCACCTTCCAAAAAATTTAACTTTTCGCAGTTGAGACGCATCGCATGAGGCAAAGGCATCACTTTTACCCCACTTATACCTTATTACCAATGCCTAACCCAGAATTCCAGCTTTTCGATCTCCACCATCTCACCCGCGTCTTCTACTTTTACATCCTCAAATTTTGAAGATGATTTTTTCATGAAAAAGGAATATAATTAACCTCAAAGAGGTCAGAATGTAGGAGGTAAAATTATGCCACCAACCAAACAATTAAAAAATAAGGCAATTGATGCAATAAGTAAATTACCCGAGGATCGCCTACAGGAGGTAGTCGATTTCGCCGAATACCTTGAAAGAAAGGAGGAAGTTGAAGCGACTCAAAAGATTCTTTCAGATAAGAAATTGCTTGAGGGAATAAAGGCCGGAATTGAGGATCTGAAGGCTGGAAGATTTAAGCAGTGGAGGTCTGTCAGGAAAAATGTATGAGGTGATATTATCTGACCGGGCTGCCATTTACTATGAGATGTCTATAAGTAATAAACCACGTCTTCCCCTTCTGAATCCTGAATAAATCCCTTAAATTTTCATAATCCTTGGTCAAAAAATCATTAATGGACAACTCCCTTTTATAGAACCTAATTCTAACCAACCCTTTTAAAATTTACCTTAAAAATAAGTCAGAAATTGTGGTGAAATTAATTACGAAATTCAGAAGCGGAAGGCTTCGCCGGGGAAATCTGAAAATTGAATTTTGAAGATTTGTTTCCGGATCCAGTCTGTTCTAATCCCGAATTCTTATCCTGTTTACTTCTACCAAAATAAGCTTTCCCTTGTAGGAACCCGTATCAGGATACGAGGACAGGTAATCTATCAGACGCACCATGAGCTGGGGGATAATCTCTGGATGATTTCTGACCTGCAGCGCAATGATCCCTTTATAATTTCCTGGAGGATAATTCAACTTGTCGGTGAAATCACCGTTTAATGAAATCAGAATTGAATCGAGTCTCTGTGCAGTTGCGATCACGAATGGGTCTTAAGATTCTATGGGGATATGGTCCTTTAGCCGGAAAACCTCATGGCCGGCATCAAGAAGCCTTACCCCCATCAGACGGCAACCTCAAACTCTGACAAATCACGAGCATAATCCAGACAGGCGGCAATTTGTTCCTGGGTGAGGTCGGGAAACTCCTTGATAATGTCCTCAAAGGTGCTTCCGGCTGCCAGATATCCAAGGATAAGGCTAACGGGAATTCTTGTCCCCTTAATCCGAGGTTTACCCCGAAGGACATCAGGTGTACTCATAATATGTTCCTTCCAGTTTATCTGCATATTATCCTCCCTTGGTTAGGAGTTTTGGCCACTATCTTAACCTCTTCTCCAGAACCATTGTTTTCAATAAATAATATCAGCTAAGCAAGCCCAAGAGCAAGTCTTTCTTTGGTTCTCCTAAATATGTTTCTAACTTGTCCCACGCCCCCAACACCAGCCGGCGGGTGCGGTATTCGCCGTACTGCTTCTCGTCTTTTTCCTTTAGGACGCGGAAGGTTTCACCGGGGAAGTCTGGGCCATATACATCCTTGGGATCGCATATAAAGTCCAAAGTCAATAAGCAAGTCAGACCCCAGACACTGATACAGAACACCAGGAGCGTCTAAGCGTGCTGATCGCGGCACAGAACTCCTTTCCTCCCCACCCGTGTCAATGTCAAGCACGTCCTGCAGGAACGTCCCCTTTTCTTCCTTCCCTGGAAAGTCAAGGCAGTGGTCCGTCCATATCCCGGCACTGGCCTGTCCTAAAATATCGGTTTTGGGGTCGCTTTCGGTATCGCCTACATCAGTGCGCTTTGGGTTGTTTGTCCTTCTTCTCTTCTAGATCTTTTGTCTGTTTGGTTGCCTTCTGTTTCTGTCCCTTCTCTTTGTTCTTTTTGCCGCCTTTGTCTCCCATTGTGTTCCTCCTTTCCTGAAGTCAGTCATATTCTCGCCGTGAGGGACGAGTTGTAAGGTCCTGGTTGTATTTGCCTTTAATATGCATCATATCTTGCGGTACCCGTGCCACAGGATTATTACTTACCTTTCTATGCTATTACCAGAAGAAAAATTTGTAACCACCGCATTAATTTGCCGTTATTGTTTTGTCTTACAACGTCGGCATCAGCTGCGGCCGCGTCCGCCGCCCCGGCGGGCCGGCGCGCCGCGTGCTCTGCAGGCGGCGTGACGGCAGCGGCCGTCAGCTGCATGCGGAGTTAGGTCTTTCGTTTGTCCGACTCCCATGGACGTTTATCAAAGAACGCCCTGTCCTCTTGATGTGCCTGTGCTATCAGCGTCTTTCGCTCAAGGAAAATGCGATCGCGAAGCTCAAGAAATGCTTCGAATGAATCCGGCGTTTGAAAAGAAAAGCTGGGACGATATCGGTTCTTGAAACTGTTGCATGCGGCGCAGGCTAGAACTCGGTTGGAGCTGCTATCCCGCCAATTAGTAGGAATGTCGCGTTCTTTGCATACGCTGACTGGAACTACGTGATCCAGAGCCATATCAAGCCAGTTTCTGTATGTGGCGGCAAAATCAACTTCATCGCAGTATGCACAGCGTGTTTGTTTGGTTATGCGCATAAAGTCCAGTCCATATCCCCTTCGACAATTAGTTCCTCTTGGAACGGGAAGAAGAGCTTTTCCATTATTGGGATAATCATCAAAGGGCTTCATGGCACCTATTCACCTCAAATAGACCTAACGATGAGCTAAGGGGCGCGGCGGTTTTTTAGCCGCGTCCCTCTTGAGCGACTTGTTAGATACTGCGCTTGTTTTTCAAAGACGAGCAGACCTTGTTGGCTCTCGAACATCGCAGCCTCTCTGAAGAATGTACGTGCTTCTCTTTCCAAACCGAGCCGTTCCGCCACTCGCTTCAAATCAA
>Ga0315288_10007113_pt1 | contig 14176 bp, 9 predicted proteins | sample YL17G11_20_MG_FD_203454 | JGI IMG/M metagenome (GOLD analysis project Ga0315288, IMG submission 203454) | Sediment microbial communities from Yellowstone Lake, YNP, Wyoming, USA - YL17G11_20 | ecosystem: Environmental > Aquatic > Freshwater > Lake > Sediment | place: USA: Wyoming | collected... | reverse complement strand
CTACATGCGTCACCAGAACCTTGTTCCAGAATACCCCGGGCGGAAGATAGTGCTCCTCCTTACAGCTCACCACACACGAATAGCAACCCACACATTTCTTCAGGTCGATCACCATTCCCCATCTCATCTTATGCTCCCTCCTTGTACACCTTCACCCTGACCGACGTCTCAATCGACTGAGAAATGGGACAGAAGTACCTGTTGTCTACCATAAAGATACCGTTGAGGAGTCCTGACTTTCCTTCTGCCAGGTGCCCCTTGAGCCAGTGGCTGCTGCCGTGGGCCATGGCCACACACTGGGGATGAATGCCTTCCACGGTATGCATCTTGACTTCGATCTTGTCTCCCCGCTCATTTTCAATCCAAACCGTATCCAGATCGTTGATTCCCTTCTCCCTGGCGGTCTGGGCATTCATCACCACGTTGAAGGTGAAGGGATTCATCTCGCTCAGCTCGAAGAGCCACGGGATCTCCTGGGTGGCAGAGGCATTGTGGAGAACGTCTCGATATCCAAAGGCGAAGAGATCAAATTCCGGACTCCTGGTCTGGTGGGAGGCGGCGGGGAAGTAGGAGATGGCCGGGACATACTGTTTCCAGTCGAGCTCGTAATTCCTGGGTTTACAGATCGCCTGGGCCTTCTCGCCCTGGTCGATCAGCCACTCGTGATAGATCGATGCCCTCGCGCCGACCGACCACCGCCAGTAGGCCTCTTCGGCTTTCTTCTTCCACCGGACAAAGCCATTTTCACGGAACCACTGCAGGTCATGATCTTTTCCAAACCGTGCCTGAAGCACCCGGTCGGTCATCTGGCTCCAGTTCAGCTTCTCATCCGCTGACCAGGGTTGCGGACAGGCGGTGGCCTTCAGCCAGTTCGAGGTATTCTGCATGAACCCTTTTCTCAGTCCCAGGCGATCCCAGAGCTCAAGGTAGGTTTCACCGATGAATCGGCGCTCGAACTGGGGTTCGACGATCTTCAACATGGGATGGTACTCCCAGTCGAGCATCCCCGTGGGGTAGCTGAAGACATAGGCCTCGCCTTCCACAAAATTGTCCAACTCCAGGGTGGTCACGTCCGGAAGGGCGATATCCCCGAACCATTCCGTGGTCTCCGTGGGAACGGCATTCGAAACGACGGTAAACACGTTCTTGAATCGCTCTTCCCAGACATGAATATTTGCAGCCGTCATGGAGGCATTGGACCAGAAGAGGAAGAGCAGTTCAAAAGGCTCCTCGGGGAACCCGAACTTTTTCCATATCTCTTTGGCATCCGATTTGAGGGGAACCGTGGACATGGGAGGCGCAGCCGTAAAGAGGTCATACAAGGACGGATCCTTGGGCACCTCCGGCGCCGGATGGGGCCAGGTGCCGTGCATCGGCATCCACGCCGTCGAGGCCAGGAACCCATCTTTTGAAGCGATCGGTTCAAACTTGGTCGTCCCGGTTTCAGGATACCCTAAACTCTTCGCCGGCCAGCCGATGGCTCCTCCGGGGACATCGGCCGCACCCATGATCTGGTTCAAAAAGTCTACGGACTGATAGTTATGGAATCCGTTGGTGTGTCCCTGGCCACCGCGGAACATGCAGCAGGCCACGGGGCGATAAGGAAATTTTATCCCGTTAATCTCGATGGTACTCCCGATCCGTGCATTCTCTGCGAACTCTGTGGCAATGCGGCGGAGGGTCTTCGCAGGAACCGAGCTGACCTTCTCTGCCCACTCCGGCACATACTGTTTCAAATGTTCCCTGACAATGGAGAAGGAGGTCCGGCACTTCCCGCCATTGACCTCGAACTCTCCTTCCAGGGCAACCTCTCCAAGGGTCGGATCCTTCCAGGACCTCGGCCCCTTGAAGCTCAGGTCCCACAACATGGGCTGCCCGTCGCTGTCCCGGACGTAACGTCCGTCCGGCATGACCAGATACGATGCGTTTGTCTTCTTTCTCAAGTACTCTGCATCGTAGATGCCAAGATCGTTCACGATGACATTGGCCATGGTCAAGGCAATCGCGCCATCGGTCCCGGGAATCATGGGAACCCATTCCGTGGCTTTGCCACCGGCAAAATGGCACATGGGATCGAAGGCCACCACCTTCATCCCGCGGGCCCTCGCTTCAGCAGCCAGCTTCATGAGCATGGCTGCAGAATGGCCACTTCCAACGCCTTTGTTTGCCCCAAAATAGAGTGCATAGTTACAGTATTTGAAATCCGGGGTCATCGACCAGGCGCAGTGGTTCATCCCTGCGCCCAGATGGGAGGCCTGACCGCAATGAACCGTATGTCCTGCCCCTCCGGAGATGGAGCCGAAAAGTCGTCTCCACCCGGTCTGCCCAAGCAAAGGACCTGTCAGAGGAAGGGCGCCGATCCCGCCAATGTTGACGAGCCGCCAGGGTTCCTTCTTGTCTCTCAACTTCTTCAATCGCTCTTCCATTTCCCCCAAGGCTTCATCCCAGGAGATGCGCTTCCAGCCTGGATCCGTGCCAATCCCCTTCTTTGGATTGGTCCGCCTCATGGGATATTTGAAACGCTTGGGATGGTAGAGCATCTGAACCATATAAGAGGATTTCGCACAAACTCCCCCCCGAGCGCCTTTGTCGGCTTCCGGGTCGCCTTCCACTTTGACAACGACACCGTCGATCCGGTGTACTCTCACTGAGCAGTGGGCATAGCATCCGCAGCAAATTGTTCTGAGCCACTTGTCTTCTCGAACGCTCCCTTTAATTAGCACACTCAATACCCCCTCTCGCCTAGATTGGTTCGCTGGAGGCCAGCCGCTCAATGAGGGCAAACCTTTTATCAATGGTCTCCTGCAGATATTTCACATCCTCTTTTTTCAGATGGGAGAATCGTCCCATTAACTTGCTGTACTCCTCAACCGGCCTTGGCTTGTCCACGCGGTGGGTCAAGCGCACCCTCCCGTCCTCCGCCTCCCAGAGGGGAAAGTAATTGGTCTCCACGGCGGTGCGGCTGAGCTCTATGCCGTTTTCTACGGGGGCCCTCCAGCCTATCGGGCAGGGCGAATGGACGTGGATGTAGGCCATTCCGGATCTGGCCGCCTTCTTTGCCTTCTCCAATTTCATGACATAGTCTTCGAGAAAAGCCACCGTGGCGGTGGCCACATAGGATACCCCATGCATCAGCATGATCAGGGGCATATACTTTCCTTCCACCTCTTTGCCTCTGGCCTTGTCTCCCACCCAGGTCGTAGAGGTCCAGGCCCCTTGAGGGGTCGTACTGCTTCCCTGGATTCCCGTGTTCATATAGCCCTCGTTGTCGCTGCAGATATAGAGGATATGCTCTTTCCTGGCGGCAGCCCCGGAAAGGGGTTGAAACCCGACATCGGCGGTAGCCCCATCGCCCACGTAGCAGACGCACAGGACGTCATCCCGGCCTATCTTTCTCAGATACCGGCTGGCGCCGGTCATGCTTGACGCAATATTGGTCATCAGGGTGGGAATCGAAGACAGCCTGCTCATAAAGATGGGCTGGCAGCCGGGTGTCCGGAAGGTGATGACGTTCTTGCCCAGCACCTTGAGCATCACCCGTGCCCCAAGTTCTGCTGGACATCCCGCGCAAAGGCCTGTGCCTGCAGAAAGCAGGTCCTCCTCATGGAAGTGGGCGATCACCGGGCGGCTCTTCTTGAACGAAAGCACCCCATAGGGACAGGCCTTGGCGCAACGGGGCTCTTCGTCGATGCACCGGTCGCACTTGAAGGATTTTCCATTTTTTTCATCGTAGAAGATGCCACTGTACGGGCATGCCAGGGCGCAGAGGCCGCAGCCGACGCATTTGTCCGGGTTGATCTGAACGACCCCGTTCGACAGGTCATTGAAGATCGCTCCCGTGGGACAGACCCCCATGCAGTCAGGCTCACTGCACTGGCCGCAGACCACGACACTGAAGAAGCCGACCTCAGGCAGTTGGACGGGTTTGATGACCGGCACGCCCACCCGCTTCTGGCATGCCTCCTCGCAGGCCCTGCATCCCTCAGGGCAGCTCAGACGATTGATGACCAGCGTATCATGGAAGGCCCTCATCTTATTCCCTTTCGTTTCTCGCCATTAACCACCGGCTGATCTGGCCCGGCTTCTGTAACAGGTGGTTTTTGTACTTTCCTATGTCCAGCCGATTCTTGATCAGGTAGAGGATCACCCCTGGGTCGACGTCGACGTTTACGAATGCCGCCCCTGACAGGCGGCCTTCCCGGAACGCAAGTTTCGTGTAATACCCTTTCTCCTTCCCTCCGTCTTTCAGTACCTCGGCGCCGTTGTTTCCCTCGAGCACTCCGATGGAGTAAGCCCCTTTCCCGAAGAAATGGAAGACATTCATCGAAATCCAGCCTTCGTACTCGAGATCCGCTCCGGCCATGTTCGATCCGGCGATCTTGCCCTGCTCCACGGCACTGGGAAGGATGGCATTGGCTCCTGGTGTGTGGCTGAAGAAATCTTTCGCCACGGCAACGTCACCCGCGGCATAGATATGTTCCTTATTGGTCCTCATCTTCTGGTCCACCAGGATCCCGGCGTCTATCACGATCCCGGATCTCTCCAGAAACGATATCCGGGGGGTCGTCCCCAGGGCATTGATGAGGAGATCTCCCGTGATCACCCTTCCATTGCCCATGTGGACGTTTACCTTGTTCCCGCTCTTCTCGACACGGTCGATCTCCGATCCCACGATGATCTCCGCCCCCTGGGAAGAGAAGACGCCGTCGATCAAGGTCCCCGCCTCAAGGTCGAAATATCGTCGAAGGACCCGGCTTCTCACCACCACCTTGACCCGGATGCCTCTCCGGATCAGCGCCTGGCCCACGCCCATGGCCACAAGGCCCCCTCCGTAAATCAGGACCTCGCTTTCTTTCCTGTCTTCCAGGCTCCGGTCCAGGGCTTGAAGATCCCTGAGGGTATGAAACACAAGTGCCTCTCCCGGGGCCATCCCTTTGATCGACGGTTGGAGCGGTTCGGACCCTGTCGCAATCAGCAGCGTATCAAACTCCTCCCTGTTTCCTCCTTCGAAGACCGCGACCTTTTCTTCCGGAATCACCTGAATCAACTTCCTGCCGAGAACCAGCTCAGCCCTGAGCTGAAGGAACAGATCCCGATCCGCCGTCCAGAGCTTGGGCGGTTCGATCTTTCCGTACAGGAGGTAGGGCAATGCGGTCGGAGAATAGGGTAAGGAATCCTCGAGGGTTACCACCCTGATCTCATCTTCCCCGGAGACGGACCGGATCTGCCGCAATGCGCTTAGCCCTGCAGCGCCACTTCCCACAATCAAATGTCTCTTCTTCGCCACCGTTGCCTACCTCCACTACTCTATGGTGAGCCAGGTTACTTGCTTGACCGCTTCCCTCCGCGAGGCGGCAAGCGTCAGATCGATGGCCCTTGCAAACTGCTCCTCCGTGATGTCGAGGTTCGCCAGGCCGGCAATGCAGTTGACCATGGGGATCGGGGCATCGAGGTCACCAAAGGCAAGGGCTGCTTTCAATTCCATGAAGAGATGGCCACAGTCCCAGCCAAAGCAGACGCTTCGATCCATCACGCCGATGGCCTTCTTTCCCTTCAACGCCCTGGCCAGCTTCTCCTTGGGAAACGGCCTGAGGAGCCTCACCTTGATCAGTCCCACCTTGAGGCCTTCCTCGCGTTTCCTGTCCACCACGACCCTGGCCGCCCCCACACAGCTTCCCATGGCGACCAGAACGATGTCGGCATCCTCCGTCCGATACTCCTCGATCTGGCCTCCGTAGCCTCGCCGGAAGATCTTCCTGAATTCCTGATCCACCTCTTCGACTTTCTCCTTCACCCGCTCAAGGGCAGCGCTGTGCATATAGCGGAATTCCGTGCACCCCTCTCCTTCTTCGCGGGGGAAGAACGAGGGGATACCGAAGACCTTGGGGTCATCGGGGTTGACCACCATCCTCTTCTGAAGACCCAGGGGCTCCAGGAAACGGTCCACCTCCTCCTGCGTCGGGATGGTCACGGGCTCCTTCCGGTAGGAGAGGTAAAAACCGTCGTAACAGACCATGACGGGCAGCAAAATATTTGGATCCTCGGCAATGCGGTAGGCCATGATCACGGCGTCGAGGATCTCCTGGCAGTCCTCCACGTCGATCTGGACCCAACCGGTGTCCCTCACGCTCATCATGTCCTGGGCGCTGTTCCCGATGGTAAAGATCCCCGGCGTCTCCCGGTTGGCGTTTGTCATGACCACGGGAATGCGATACCCCGCGGCGTAATGGAGACCATCGTACATGAACAGGAGGCCCCACGAGGACGTGGCCGTGAAGACCCGCCCTCCCACGAGAGAGGCCGAGCAACAGACCCCCATGGAGGAGTTCTCACCCTCCACCCTCACCACCTCGGCCTGGAGCAACCCTTCGTCATGGAATCGCGATAGCCATTCTCCCACGGCCGACTGGGGCGTGATCGGGTAGACGGCAACCACATCAGGCCGGCTCAGCAGGGCGCCGTACGCCACGGCCTTGTTTCCATCGCAGACCTCCACCAACTCCTTCGTGCCTATTTCTGCTCTGCTCACTCTGCCTCCTCGACGATCATCTTAATGGCGCTGACAGGGCATTCCCGGGCGCACACGCCGCATCCTTTGCAGAAGTCCATGTTCCGGACGAAGCTGCCTCCCTCTTCATGGAAGCATCCGGTCGGACAGTAGAGAAAACACCAGCCACATCGGCAGCATTTGCTCTTTCGCGTCACCGGGCGTTGATAGCGCCAGTCACTCACCGGCCTTCCCAGGACCTTTCCTGCCGTGAACCAAGCCCTTTCAAATTTACTTCGACGCTGCATCCTGTCTCCCCCGATCCATGAATAAAAACCCCGGATCCGCATCCTCTCCAAAAGAGCGTAAACCCCGGGGGTCACCAGCGTTTGATCTTGACCTCCTGATAACCCCTCTGCACCGTTTTTACGTTCTTCTTCAGAAGTTCCCCTGAAAAGTTCTTCTCCAGTGCCGCCAGAATGGATTCGATCTTCACCCATCCCGTGGTTGCCGCAAAAGCTCCCAGCATGCAGGTGTTAAAGGCCGGGATCCCGATCTCTTCCAGGGCGATCTTCGTGGCGTCCACCACGCTGGCCACTCCAATATGGGCATGAGGTTGTCGGTCAAACTCCCTGGAGTAGTTCAGGACCAGAATTCCTCCGGGCGGGACGCCCTGGTAGATCTGAGGCCAGGTTCTCTGCCTCGAATCGAGAACGATGAGACAACTCGGGTGATAGAGCTGGGTCTTCTGCCGGACGGGTTGATCGTCAATACATACGAAGGAGACCACCGGGGCACCGCGGCGCTCAGCCCCATACATGGGGAAACTCGCTCCGTAGTTGCCATCCATCACCGAGGCCACGGCGATCAAATCTGCCGCACTGACTGCCCCCTGTCCTCCTCGACCGTGTAGCCTTATCTCTCTCATTGAGATCGCCTCATCTCTTCCCGTTCATCCAATCTTCTTTGTAACTCCTGGCATTAGCCTTAATGAACATTAACCCCGAAAGGTTAAATTACAGGGTTCCGTCCCCTCTATTCGTCGGTCCCCTTACCTTCTCTGCTCCTGACCCAATTTCTGAAGCATCTCGGAGAACTTTTTTGCGGAGTCTCGGCTCTTCTTCATATTCACCGTCGTCGCCTCCACGTATTGCAACGCCTTCGTCTCACAGAACTTCACACACGTCGGATCGCCTTCGCAGTGATCACACTTGAACACCTTCCGGTTTACTGGATTGAAGCCGATCGCCCCAAACGGACAGACGGCCATACACATCTTGCACCCGATGCACCGGTCCTGATCGATCTTTCCGACCCCCAACGCCTCATCCCTCTTGATCGCCTTAACCGGACACGATAGGATGCACGGGGCCGTCTCACACTGCTGACAGAACATCGGGATCTCAAACACAATCTCCTCAAACCGAACAACATGAACCCGTGCTCTTGCCGGGTTTGCGATCCTTTCGTTCTTCACCGCACAGACCAACTCGCACGTCCGACATCCCGTACATTTCGCCGCATCGACAAGGATCATTTTCTGCATGAGAACATCTCCTTATCTCTGATTAATTTCAGATTGCAGATTTTAAATGATTAGATCAACCCTAAAGAGTTGAGTTACACAATTTTCCCTCTCCCCTTAGAGACTGTGTCACAATTGTTGTTTTGTCACCCTGAACTCGTTTCAGGGTCTCATAACCATTTGATTTTATTAGATGCTGAAACAAGTTCAGCATGACATTTTTACCTTTTCCCCCATTGCGACACAGTCTCTAAGGGGAGAGGAATGGGCTCTAGCTGTTTTGAGAATTCCGCATTCCGCAATCCGAAATCGTCGCTAAAGTTTATGGGATGGTTCCTTGTCGAGTCCCAACTTCTCCAGGGTTTCTTTCTTCGGAACCCCTTCCTTGTCCCATCCGTGCATCTCGTAGTTTTCGTCCAGCATCTTCTCGTACTTCTCCCTGTCCAGCTTTTTGCCTTTGTTCTTTTGCATTCCCGCAGGGGTCGGCTCAAGGAAATATCGCTCCACCGGGTAGTCGTCTTTCCGACTGGCTCCCTCACGAATATTGAAGAGCCGCTCGAGGGTGTAGATCCTCTCACCGATCTGCTGAAGCTCTTTGGCCGTAAACTCCATGCCTGTGATCACTCGGAGCATCTCACCGTAATCCTGGAAACCGAGCCGATTGGGACTGAAGGTATTGGTCCCAATTCTGCATATCCCCAGACAGTCCGCGAGAGGATAGTAGGTTTCGTAGTACCAAACCACCTTCCCCTTCGTTTCGTAGGCGGAATAGTCGTTGACCACATCGAAGCCATAGTATTTGTCCAGAAACTCTTTGGGGAGATTGAAAAGATCGATCACAGCACGACTTCTCAGATGATCAGACCCTCTGGTTGACGTTCCAATCCCGAGCGCAAAAGAAGGCACGGGCCTTTCATCGGAATGGAGGTTGCTCATGCCTTTGACATGGATGTTGTAATACCTTGTTTCCTCCCCTAACTTCTCAATCGCCCTCAGCGGTCCTTCAGCGAGAATATTTCCAAGTCCTTTCCGAAAAACGACCTGTTCGACCAGCTCAAAGATCGCCTCCTCGTTTCCCCATTCCAGCTTCAGCCCGCCGGTGACCTTGTCATCAATCAGCCCTTTTTCGTAAAGCTCCATGGCCCAGGAAGCGAGGCTTCCAAATTCCAGGGTGTCGAAACCGTAGGCATTGGCGATGTAATTTCCTTTGAGAACGGTCTCCATGCGGCGGCACTCGAGCTCCGTTCCAAAGGCACCTAAGGTCGTATACTCCGGTCCCTCCGCATATTTCCCTGCATGAGGCCCCTCAGGCACGATGTATTTGTGACGGCAATGGATTGGACAGGCAAAACATCCAGCATATCCTAATGTAAAATGGTCGTGCATATGCTCGGGGTCGAGGGTGTCGGCATGATCGAGCGTATTGGTTTGAAAATTCCTCACCCTGATCTGACCCGACGTGTTCGAGGTGTTGAAGGTTACCATGGTGCCATATTCCTGGATGGCACGGGTCGCCTTACTCATCAGGACCTTCTCTATCTTTTCAGTGTAAAGTTGCAACGCGCCTTCCGGATCTGCAATCTCCACACCCAGCGTCCCTCTGGCAGCAATCGCCTTCAGCCTCTTGGAGCCCATCACCGCACCAACACCCGTCCGTCCAGCGGTATTCTTTGCTCCCGTCCTCACGTTTGCGAAGCGCACCAGATTCTCGCCCGCCTGGCCGATGCAGAAGACCTTCACGTCCTGATCGTCGAGCTCGTCCTTGATCATCTGTTGCGTCTCAAAGGTGTCATGGCCCCAAATCCCTGAGGCATCGCGTATCTCGATCTCTCCGTCACGGACCCAAAGATAGACGGGCTTCTCCGATTGTCCCGTCACGAGAAGATGATCGAAACCCGCAAACCGAAGCTCCGGCGCAAAATATCCTCCGGAGTTGCTGCTGCCGATGAATCCGGTCAGCGGCGATTTGGCGCCGGCATGGATCCGTGAGGACGACGGGACAGGTGTTCCGCCGAGGAAACCCGCGCTGACCGTCACCACATTCTCTGGTCCCAGAGGATCGATGCCGGGCTTGATGTGGTTATAGAGGAGGTACATATCTATGCCCCGGCCCCCCAGATACTTTCTCCTCATAATATCCGGGATATCCCTTTTCTCGATCTTTCTTGTTGTAAGATCAATGTAACCAATCTTCTGCTTTCGCATTATGTCCCCCTCATTCTTTCAATCTTTCTTCCCTCGGATATAGGGCAGGTCCGGTTTCGGCCAGGAGATACGATATTCCATTCCGCAATGCGGACACTTCACCTCGGTCACTTTCGGTTCAATCTTGAATCGCTGGATGCAGTTCTTACACCTGACCTCCATTTCAGCGGGTCTTCTCTCTACCATCTTTCATCCCCCCTCTCTGAAATCACGCACCCTCAGGGTTGCGGATAGATCACGTGTCATCCTCTTTCCTCACGACCCTTGCGATAGAGTCACCCCGCGGGGAATAAGTCTCCGTTTGTAGAGGACGATCATGAACCCCGCTTGGCAAGCACATGGCCGTATTCACTCATCCGCTGCCGCGCACTCGCGATCCGCTCTTCGGTAAACCACTTCTTCAAATCAATCTTGTCCACTGGATATTTCCCCTGCTTGAATACACCCTTCATAGGCAGATCAAACGGGATCGTTGCATCGATTCCCAAAAACCCTTGAAGCCCACTGTTCTCTGCTAACTCCTCCATCGGGTTCCCCTGACGATGCCTCTCTCCCCCTCCCTTAATGATGCCGGTTTGCGGGTTTACCCTCGTCGTCAAAGCCCAGATCACATCCTCGGCACTATAAATATCGACATCTTCGTCCACGGCAATCCCCACTTGTGGCGCCTCGGGCAGGGTCAGAATATTGTACAGCAGGGTTTTCTGCCATCCTTCATCTCTCCTCCTTGACTTCTTCACCTGAATAACCATTCCCAGGAGGCCTTTCTGCCCCTGCAACACGTTCACGTCTGCGACAAATTCGGGTGGAACGATGCGTCGGGCGTACTCATACATCGATGCACACCGGAACGGTCGCATCAGGTTCTCTCCTTCAAAGGAATGGGCCAAGGGAGAAAAGAAGATCGGTTGATCTTTCCGATGGGTGATCGCCGTCACCTCGAATCTCGTTGTTTTCACCGCTCCCCCCAGGTAACCCGTATATTCCGGAAAGAACGGCGCGATGTCCCACTTGCCCGCCTGCGCCGCTTTGTCACTCTCCCACAGGTGTTGCGTCGTATCAATGTATCCCTCAATCACCCACTCTGCCTGAGCGACCGCATAGGCATCCACCGTCTTGGCCCGGACGATCTCCACGGCATATCCCTGCAGCCCGCCCGCAAATCCCAGCTCATCTGAACCATAGGAGACGATTGGATGAAGGTACGTCCCTGCGGCCGCCAGGTTCACTGCAGGGGGGGTGCAAAGATTGAGGGTCACCGGGATCTTCTCACCACGAAACCTGCGTATGATCTGTCCAATATGGGTGGAATCACCTGCCATGAGGGTTCCCCAGTCCTTCCCCTGGAAGTGTGTCCGCTTGAACGATATCTCAAAGCCGTTGTTGAAGTATTTCCCCGATATCAGAACGTTGAGCCCCCCCAGGATCCTCCCCGCATCTTCCTCCGTATGCTTCAGGATCGGCACCGTCTTGAATACGTCTATCCCCTCCGTGATCACCACCTCCTGGCTCGGCGCCTTCTCCACCACTTTCGGCCCTATCGGACCCAGCATCGCTCCATGCGCCTTCCTCATCATCTCCTTGTCATTCGAAGCATCGAATAACTTGGGGTAGATCTTCTCGTTCGCAAATACATTGGAGACATCCCTGACTCCGGGATATCCCTTGATCTTCTGGAAGAAGAGCACCTGACCGCTGTCAAACGATTTTGTGATTGCCGAAACCTCAAGGATCGGGTCGACCTCCTCCTTCACAACCAGGACATCGCCCTCCGCCTCCAAGTATTCCAGCGTGCTGCGCATACTCGATATGTCCTTCTTTGCCATGTTCGTGTCTCCTCCTTTATGGTTTTACGTTATTTGAATCCAAATTCAGAATAAAGGATTATATCATAACTGGCGAAAACTTCGCTTATGTTAGCGAACGTTTGTTATACACTTGTACTTTTTACCTGAATAAGCTCTTCTTGTCAAGACCTTTTTTGGTCTACGATAATTTAATTAATTTTTTCACAACAATGACTGGAACGGGTCGCTGAGCCACCTTCGGCCTTCAAACGCACAACACAGGCAAAAGCATTTATTTCCATAGGTTACACAGGCTCTCCGGGAACAAACAATGCATCCAGAGCCACCACTCCGCTTCCTTCTTCCAATACGACCAGTGGGTTGATGTCGATCTGAGATATGACTTCCGAAAGATCTTGAGCCAGGCGGGACATTCTTGATATGGCGTCTATAAGGGCATCAACATCCCCCTTGGGGTTTCCCCTGAATCCGTCCAGAAGTTTTGCCCCTCGGATCTCCTGGATCATCCCCATCGCCTCTCGGGGGTTTATGGGAGGCAACCGAAGCGTCACATCCTTAAAGACTTCAGTGAAAATACCGCCCAGGCCAAACATGATCACTGGCCCGAAGAGATCGTCCCTCTTCATTCCAAGAATCATTTCAATTCCAGGACGAACCATCTCCTCTAACAAAAACCCTTCGCTGGAGCCGATCCGCCTGGCCAGGTTTTCCAGATCAGAGAAAGCCCGACTCACCATCTTTTCATCCGACAGATTCAGCTTGACCCCTCCAGCCTCTGTTTTGTGCATGATTTTGGACGATTGAATCTTTAAGACGACCGGGTACCCAATCTTCACCGCGGCTTCCTTTGCCTCTTGAAGATTTGAAACAACGCTCCTCCGTGGAACCCGTATTCCATAGTCCTCCAAAAGGTCTTTGGCCTCCTTCTCAGACACCCTGCCTCTATTGATGCTGAGACGGTGACGCCAGCTCTGGGTCACCTGGGGGGCGATGACGGGAGATCTCCCTTCTCTGGCCTCTTTCTGGCGGTCGATGAAAGAGCTGTATTCCAACAGGTCTTTTATGGCCTTCAAGCCTACCCTCCCTCCCTGAAGAATGGGGACCTGATAGGTGTCAACAAATTCTTTCATCGCCGGGGTGAAGCTCTCCGTATTGCACGAGAGAAAGGCGAGGAGCTTTTCAGGGAATATCTGGCCCGTCTCGATGTACTTGATGAGGATGGGCGTGATATAGGGCGACAGGACGGACGTTGTGAGGCCCAGCCCGAAAATCAAGATGCCGATGGAATCGTCTTCGAGCAAGACCCTGGAGGCGTTCGAAACCAGGTCTGGTTCGGTCCGGGATTGCCCTGTGATGTCCAACGGGTTGTGGACCGTCCCGAAGGTGGGCATCAACTCTTTCAGCCGAGCTTCTGTGGCCGGCGAGAAATCAAGTATGGGCAGACCGATCTCTTCACTTCGATCAGAAATATAGCCACAAACCCCTCCTGAACCGGAAATAATAGCTATTCCTTTTTTCTTGACCGGTTTCCGGTAGGAAAAGAGCTTGATCGATTCAACCATCTGCTCGATGGTATCGACGAGGATCACCCCCTTCTGTTTGAAAACGGCCTGATAGACGGCATAGGTCCCCGTCATCGATCCCGTATGACTGGCTGCGGCCTGTCTTCCTTTTTCCGACTTGCCGATCTTCAGGATTAAGAACGGCTTTCCCAGCCGGGCAGCCAGATCGGCCACGTGAAAAAATTTCTGAGCATCTCTAACCCCTTCGACGAAAGCGGCCACCACCGTAACATCCGGGTCCTGCAGCATGAATTCGATGTAATCGGTAAATCCCAAGACCGCTTCATTGCCGCTCGACACGACATAGGTGAAACCGATCCCGTTACTTATCCCTGCCGAAAGTACATTTGCGGCCATGGTGGCGCTCTGTGAGACATAGCCAACGCGCCCCTTGGGGATGGTTGGAGGAATCGGAGCGGAATAGCACACCGTATTCGATTTGATCGAGGCGAAGCCAACACAGTTCGGTCCGCCGATCTTGATGTGATACTCTTCAGCGACAGAGACCAGATCCTTTTGGAGGCTGAATCCCTCCTCATCTCCCACCTCGGCAAACCCGCTCGAGAAAATAACGGCGTTGTGAATCCCC
>Ga0315288_10007111_pt1 | contig 14178 bp, 7 predicted proteins | sample YL17G11_20_MG_FD_203454 | JGI IMG/M metagenome (GOLD analysis project Ga0315288, IMG submission 203454) | Sediment microbial communities from Yellowstone Lake, YNP, Wyoming, USA - YL17G11_20 | ecosystem: Environmental > Aquatic > Freshwater > Lake > Sediment | place: USA: Wyoming | collected... | reverse complement strand
CAAACACGTGCGCCTGGCACTCGGGGCCGAGCTCGGGGCGCAGCTCCAGGAGGCAGGCCAGGACGGCGCCATCGTCGCCGGGGTCGGCGTCGGCGCACAAGCGGGCGGCGTCGGACGCGCAGGCAACGGCGAGGGGCAGGTTTTTGTTCACGTTGGTCGCGGCGTCCGCCTTGAACGCGGCCAGCTCGGCTTTGCAGTCGTCGGTGAGCACGGGGCCGGCTGGAAAGGGGAGGGTGGGGGGAGGGTGGGTGAGGGCGTGTTTGGCCGAGCGCGCGCCGCGGCGCTCCCCTGTCCTGCCCGCCTCCCACCTTCCACGTTGCCCAGCGTCTCCTGGCGCAGCCGCTCGCTCAAGCATGCCGCCAGCCTGCCTTCACCGGCGTCGGTCTCGGCGCAAAAGGCGTCGACGTCGCCCGCGCAGTCGCCTGGAGAGAGACGGGGAAGAGGGGCGTCGATCGGGGGTTTCCGGCCGCGCCGTGGCCCGCGCCCGGCGAGAACGAAAGAGCACGGTTTTGGCCGCCGCCGGGGTGGCAATTGGGGCGCCCGCGGCCGGTCCCCGCCGCGCGCGCTGCCCCAAAACCGCGCGATGCGCCCCCTCTCTCGTCCCCTCACCGGCCGTGTCCACGTCGCCCGTGCCGCTCGGCAGCTCGGCCGCGGGCGCCTGCTTGATGACGTGCGACAGGACGGGGGCGGCGACGGCGGCGCGCTCCTCCTGGGCGGCTTCCGCCGCGTCGAGCGCCGCGCGCAGCGCCGGGTCGACGGGCAGCGGCGCCGCCGTCGCGTCCGCCGCGCCCACGTCTTCAGAGGGGGCGGCGTCGGGGATGGAAGGGTCTTGGGCGAGGGCGGACGCGGCGAGCGCCAGCAGGAGCAGCGTGGCGCGCCGCATCGCGAGTCGGTCGCCCGCGGGGGCGGCGGGCGCGGGTAAGGGCGGACCGGGGTGACGGCGTGCGCGCTCGGGGGGCGCGACCGGGGACGCGGCCGGCGGAGAGTGGCGGGAGGGGCGCGCGCGGGGCCGACGCCCGGCCTTTGAACCGCGCAGACCCCCCGCTGGCGTTTGGCCGCTCCGCCCCACGCGTCACACGCGGCCCCCGTCACGCCGCCCCCCCCCCCCCCCTCTCGACCCACGCCGCCGCGGCCGCGTCGGCGTCCCCTTTCGCCTCTCCCAACGCCGCCTCCGCGTCCCTGTACCCGTCCGCGTCCGCCCGCCGCGCCGCGCTGGCCGCCTCGTACAGCGCCTGGCGCCAAGGGGGGAGTTGGTGGGCGGACGCGGCGGCGGGGTCGCCGGGAAAGGAGTCGGCAGTCAGTTTCGCCATGTACTCGAATTGAGCCGGGCACCCCAGCCGGTGCGCGTGCCGGCGCGCCGTGCCGGCAGCGAGGCGCGCGGAGGCTGCCGCGGCGGCGTCAGCCTCCATCTCCCGCTGGCTGGGCAGCGGCGCGGCCCCCGACAGCGCGCGCGCCGCGCGGCGCGCCTGCGCCTGGCAGAGCGGGAACGGGACGACCTTCCAGGGCAGGCCGAGCAGGGTCAGGCCCGGGGCGGTCGAGGGCGGGAACGCGTGGCCGTAGAGGGGGTTGAGGGCTCCCCCTCCCCGACTCCCCAACCCGTCGAGCACCTCGTTGTCGTCCACCGCGACCGCGCCGCACGCGTCCAACAAAGGAAATGAATACCTGTAACCCGTGCAGTAGATGACGGCGGCCAGAGGAGGCGTGCGGCGGGGGTGGTTGGCGGCAGCGTCGCCGCCGCCTCCCTCGCCTCCCTCTGCAAACGACGCCGTGCCGTCGGCGTGCAGCTCGCGCAGCATGGGCTCGTAGCGAATGTTGCCCCGGCCCACGGGGCGCACGAGGCCGCCCTCCCACGACCGGGAGCAGAGGAGGACGGCGCCCGCCGCCGCGGACAGCTCGCGCGCGATGTCCTCCCCGGACGCCGCCGCGCCCACGACCGCGACGACGGAAGAGGGGCCTGCCGCAGCCAGGGCGGCGGCCAGCGGCTGCGCGCCGGGGCCGCGGTACGAGTGCGCGTGCATGACCAGGCCGGGGAAGGCCGGCGACGCCGCCACGGCCGGCAGCCTCGGCTCGGTGAAGTGGCCGTTGGCGACGATGAGCGCGTCGTAGTCGGCCGAGGAGGGCGAGGAGGTGGCGCCACCGCTCGCCTCGGTCGTCAGCCGCCAGCGCGGCCACGCCACGCCGCGCTCGGGCGCGGGCGGCAGCGGGTCGGCGGCCGTGACCTTGGTGCGCAACCTCATCAAAGGCGAGAGATTGTGGTGGGACGCGTACGCCTCCAGGTAGTGCAACACCTCGCCGTGCGCGGGGTACGCGCGGCGGGTCCACCCTCGGGCCGCCGCAAACGGAAAGTCTTCAAACGCCATGAGCTCGGCGGGCAGATTGGTGCGCAGCGATGGGTAGATGGAGGAATGGGCAGCGTTGGCGGTCGTGAGGGCTTCTCCGCCGCGCCCCCCAACGTCCGGGTCGAGCACCCACACGCCGCCGACCCTCGCCCCCGCCTCGTACACGGTCACCGCGTGGCCCGCGTCCCGCATCTCCTTGGCGGCGGCGAGGCCGGCCGCGCCGGCGCCGACGACGGCCTGCAGGGAGGAGGGCGTCGGCGCGCGCGGCGGTTGGCGCTGGGACGCCTCTCACGCCCCTCTGCTCACCACGGTGCACGCGCGGGTCGTGGATGCCGCCATGGCGACCACTGCCCGCGCGCGCGGGGGCGGGCGCAGCATAGTGCAGCGGCGCGGGCGATGCGGCACCACTCCCGCGCCGCCCCACCATGCCGCGCTTCCCGCCGCACCAGCTGGCGTCCGAGCCCGCGCTCACGACGGCCGTGACCGAGGCCAAGAAGCTGTGAGAGGAGAGGAGGGAATGGGGCGCGCGCGCGCCCGCGCGCGTGTGGGCCGCGCCGCGGGCCCCTTTCCCGCCGGGCGGGCGGCGGGCGGTCGTGGCGCCACGCCGCGGCGGCGGGCGGCGCGAGCGCCAGCGCGACCGCCACGCGCGCACGCCGGCCGCCGACCGCGCGCCCTCCCCCTCCCCACCTCCACAGCTGGCCCTTCCTGGCGGGCCTCGCCTTCTCCGGCGCCATCTTCTTCAAGATCGCGGCGGGCGTGACCGGTAAGGGAGAGGAGGAGAGAGGAGGTGGCAGCGGGGAGGGCGCGCGGCCACCACCACCGCCCCACCCCTCCCACCACCACCGCCCCTCAGACGAGGACGCCAAGAAGAGCAAGTTCATCAACCCGCACCAGCACTGAGCAGGGAAGAGGGCGGCGGCGCCCCGCGCGTGTAGGAGACGGGGTGCGCCGTCACACCGACCACCCTCTCACCACCTCACCCCCTGTCTCTCCCCTCACGCCACCCACTCGCGCGGCGACCGGCAGGCGTCCACCAGGGCGGCCTCCGGCGACCCCGGCGCCGTCTCGTGGCAGTACTCCCACCGCGCGTGCAGCGGCAGCGACATCAGAATGGATTCCACGCGCCCCGCCGTCTTGAGCCCAAACGTGGTCCCCCGGTCGTACACCAGGTTGTACTCGGCGTACAGGCCGCGGCGCAGGGCTTGCCAATCCTTTTGGGCGTCGGTGAAGGGCGCGTTTTTGTTTTTCGAGATGATCGGGAGGTACGACGGCACGACCGCCGCCAACCCGTCCTTGGAAAACGCAAACAGGGTCTCCTTGTCCTTGTCGTTGAGGTCGTCGAAAAAGATGCCGCCCAGGCCGCGCGTCTGCCCGCGGTGCTTGCACAGAAAGTAGTCGTCCGCCCACGCTTTGAACTTGGGGTAGTACGCGGCGTCGTGCGCGTCGCACACGCGCTTGTAGGCGCCGTGAAAGTGGGCCATGTCGCCCTCGTCGATGTACGCGGGCGTGATGTCGGTCCCGCCCCCAAACCACCACTGGCCCGGCACCCCCCCCCAGTCCTCCGTCTCAAAGTAGCGGTAGTTGAAGTGCATGGTGGGGCAGTGCGGGTTGTGCGGGTGCATGACGCACGAGATGCCGGCCGCGAAAAACGGGACCGCGCCCACGCCCGCCGCGGCGGCCGCCTTGACCGCGTCGCCCGTCGCCGCGCGGTAGGCCTCCGGCGGCATCGTGCCGTACACGACCGACACCCCGACGCCCGCCTTTTCCCAGACGGCGCCGTCCTGCATCACGCGCGAGACGCCACCGCCGCCGCCGTCGCGCGCCCACGCGTCTTCGCGGAAGCGGCCGGCCCCGTCCTCGGCCTCCACCGCGGCGCAGATGGCGAGTTGGGCGGCTCGGATGTTGGCTTCGAACCGGCCCCGGAAGCTGGTGGGCAGAGGGAGGCGCACGGTGGGGCCTCGCGCGCCGCGCCGCCGCCGCGCGCCCCTCCTCCCTCGCCCCTCCCGCACACACCTGTCCTTGTCGTCCACGCCCGGGCGCAGCATGGTGGCGGGGGCGGCGTCGAGCATGGTCTCTTTGGCGATGCCCTGGGGGGACGAGGGTGGGCGACGGAGGGGTGGGGCGAGGATAGGACGGGTCGAGGCTGCGCCGTCGCGCGCCGCGACGGCCGCCAGCCGCCCAGCCGCGTCTCTCGCCCTCCCTCCCTACTCCCCCCTCACCACGGCGGCGGACGCGACGGGCGCGCGACGAGCGACGGGGCGAGCCTGGAGAGAGGAGCGGCGGGCGGCGTCGGGGTCGGGGCGCGGGCGGCGAGCGCGGCCAATGCGCGGCGGCTGGCCGCCGGCGACCGCGCGCCGCGCCGCGGCTGGCACGCGGCCACCACCCTGCGTCCCGGCGCGGGCAAGCCATCCCCCAACCGCTCACCGCGCGGGAGACGCGAACGGCCGCGGGCGCGCGCGCGGCCGCGACGCGCCTCGCGCGCGCCACCGTGGGGCGGCGGGTGGCGGGAGCGGCCATGGCCATGGCGGCGGCTCGGGATGCGCGCGGGCCCGAAGAGAGTGAAGAGGGCGAACGCGCCGCGACCCCTCGCTCGCTCTTCACACGCCCTCGCCGCCCCCCGCCTCTTCCGCCGCCGCCACCTCTTCCTCAGCCGCCGCCACCCGCCCCTCGAGCGCCTTGACGGCGGCCGCGGCCGGCCCCGCGGCGCCTTCGTCCAAGTCGTCGCTCCGGTCGCGCGCCGTCGCCGCCACCTTTGGCGCGGTCAGGCGCGCCACCGCAGCGGCCGCGCGCGCCAGTTCGGCCGCGTCGGCCTCCTGGGTGGCGACCTCTTGCGCGGCGGCCAGCTCTTTCTTGAGCTCTTCATAGCGCATCATCAGTTCCTGGCGCCTCGAGGTGAATTGAGAGGGAAAAAAACCCGGGAAATAGCGCTGCAAAAACCCAAACACGAGGACGTGGCCGACGGGGGTGAGCGGGGTGACGAGGATGGCGGTGAAGGGGACGAACGTCGCGACGTCGCGCGCGGTGCGGCGCAGGGAGGCCACCTCGCGCGGCTTGAGCGAGGCGCCGGCAGCCGCGCGAGTAAAGAGCCCACAAGCTGCCGCCACGTCGGACGAGAGCAGGCGCAGGCCGCGCGCGAAAAAGAGCGCACCGTCGGCCACCTTGGCCGACGACTCCGCGAGCGCGGCCTTGACCCGCGCGGGCGACAGGCCGCCCGCGCCGAAGACGGCGTCGTCGCCGATGGCCAGGCGGCGGCGCAGGTCGGGCACTTCACGGGCGAGGGTTTCGACGACGGCGTCGTTGTCGCCCGGGGGGGGAGGGGTCGTGCCGTTGCCGCACGCCGCCGCGACGGTCGCCAGCTGCCCGTCGAGCAACCCAAACTCGGCCGCGATGAGCGCCAACTCCTCGGACGACCCCTGGCGAAACACAAGGAAGCCGGCGTCGGCGTCGGCGCCGCCGAGCGCTTGCGCGACGTCGAGCGCTTCATCTTCCAAATAGCCGTACACCGCCTCCATCTCCAGCTGCAGCGAACGCAGCGCAAGCAGCCTGGATAGAGCGTCCACGGTGTCGTCCAGGCCGCGCAGCTCGCGCGCGAGCGTCGCGCGCTCGCCGGGCGACGCCTTGCGCAGGCGCGCCTCGCGCTCTTTTGAAGCGTCCTGGAGGCGGCGCTCCGCGGACGCGACGTCGGCGGCCAGAGATGCGGCCGTCGACGCGCGCGCGCCCTTCGTGCCGACCAGCGGCGGCAGCGCGGCGAGCGCGGCCGCCCCCGCGCCGCCCGCGCCGCGGCGGCCGCCCCCGTTGAGCCGGTCCCACAGGCCGCGCGCGTAGGTGGCGGCCGCTTTGGCGCCGGTGACGACGCCGGCGTCGCGGGCGGCGTCGAGGGCGGGGGTGACGCGCGTCGAGAAGAAGGATTCGACCGCTTTCTCCGCGGACTCGAGCCGGGCCGCGACGGGGGGGGCGCGGCCCGAGAACCGGCGGTTGCGCGCGTCCAGCGCGGCTTGAGCGGCGGCCCCCGTCTCAAAGGGCAGAGCCGGCAGGTCCGCGCGCCAGCGCGTGGCGAGGTCGTCTGCAACGGCCGCGACGCGCGCGTACAGTGCGGCCGCCGCCGCGCGGCCGTCGCCCGCGCCGCAGGGCTCGATGAACGCGTCGCTCACAAACTCGCCATACGTGGATGCGAGCTGGCGCGAGGCGGACTGCGCGGGGGGGGGGGGGGGGGGGGGGGCGTGAGGGCGGCGCGGCGCGGCGAGCCCCGCCCCCGCCCCCACTCCCCCCGCGCCCCACGCACCCTCAACTGGGCCTCGGTCAGCTGCAGCTCGGCCACGTACTCGACCGCGGCGGCCGCCGCCGCCTCAGCCTCGGCAGCGTCGCCCGTCTCGGGCGCTTTGTACGCCGGCGCCGGCGCGGCCAGCAACCGCCCCGCGCGCAGCATGTTGCGGTATAGGCGGCGCAGGTCGACGAGGAGCTCGAGGCGGGCGACGCGGGCGCGCGACGCGGCGACCGCGTCGCGCGCGGCGGCCTCGACCGCGGCGGGGTCGGCGGCGAGGGGGGGGGGGGGGGGGGGGCCCCCAGCCCCAGGCGGGGGTGTTGGCCGGCCCAACCGGCGGCGCCGCTGCCAGAGCAGGGATTGATGGCCTGCCGACACGGCGGAGCGCAGGACGAGCAGCCCCCAGCGCCTGGCGCCGCGCGGGCGCGTGGCGACGCGCCGCATCGGTGGCCGAGAGACGCGCTCCGGCCGCCACACCGCCATCGCCGCGCGGCGATGGCGCATGCGTCGCACGAAGAGGCCGCGAGGGGGCGCCGGGGCGGCCGGCGCACAGGCGCGCGCCGGCCGTCGCAGTCGCCGCCGCGGTCGGCGCCATCGCGGGGGCGGGACTGGCGGGGACGAACGCACTTCCCAGCGCGCCGCCGAGCCTGCCGCCGGAGGAGGGGCTGGACGCCGGTGTGGCGCGCGCCGCAGCGCCGGCCGGCCAGTCGGCCGCCGACACTCTTGGCCGCCCCCGCGACGCGCGCGCCTCCCTGCGCCCATGTTTAGCGCAAAGCCGCCTACGGTGCGACGGATGGGGGCCGGAGAAGCGCAAGCGGGGGCCGCTGGCGCGATGTCGTGCGGCGCTGCGGGCCGGCGCCCATTGCCCTCGCCCTCCTTCCGCAGGGCGACCCCGCCAAGTGGAGCTCGCGCGACGTCGCCCGCTGGCTCAAGGCGAGCGGGCTGGGATCGTTGACCGTCCCCCTGCGCGGCGTCGCGGGTCCAGCGCTCCTCGAGTGCGGCCGCGACCCCGCGGCCGCCCTGCCCGCGCACCCCCGCGCCGACCGCGACGCGCTGGCGGCCGCGGTGGCTGTGCTGCAAGCGCATTATCCGGCTGAAAAGGGCGATGGGCGGGCGGCGGCGTCTGCCCCCGCGACGCCGCCGCCCCCGGCGCCCGCCGCAGCGTCGCCGCCGGCCCCCCCCTCCCCGTCCCGCCCCCTCCCCCCCGACGCCCTGCTCCGCGCCGTCATCGACGCGGCAGCGGATGTGGGCGCGGCCGCGCCCCGGGCGCGCGGCTGCGCCGGCAACGCGGCGTCGCTCGCCGCGCTCTGGTCGGCCGCGGCCACGACGCTCGCCGCCGCCGCCGACGCTGGCGCCCCCCCCCCCGAGAGCGCGTTGCGGGAGCTGCTGGCCGCCGCGGAAGCGTCCGTCGCGCTCGTCTCCCTGGCGGGACGGCAGGGCTGGCTCATCGACGCCGTGGTCGACGCGCTCCCCGCCGCCGACTTCGCGTCCCTCCACGACGTCGCCCTCTCCACTTTACAGGCGCACGGCCTGGACGTCCTGCCCGACGGCGGCCGCGTCCTGGGCCGCGGCGCCTACCGCGACGGCGGCCGCGCGCTGCGCCGCGCGCTCAAACGTGTCGGCGACGGCGGCCTCGACGCCGGCCTGCGCTCGTTGGCCGACCCCCGGTCGCCCGCGGTGCCCGAGGTGGCGGCGCTGCTGGGGGTGGGGGGGCGCGAGGTGGCGGCCGAGGCGGCGCGGCTGCCGCGCGACGCGAGCGTCGCGGCCTACGGGGCGCCCGCGCGGTCTCCGGGGCAGGGGGTTGCCACCATCGACGCGCTCGACCACGCGTCCCTGTTTGCGCGGTACGACATCGCGGGCACGGGTTTCCTGGCCCTGCACGAGTTTGGCGCCGCGCTCGACGACATGGGCGCGCTCGACGGCGTCCCTCCCTCGTCCATCGATGCCGCCGTCGCGCGCCGCCTGGCGGACGCGGACGCGGACGGGGACGGGCGGGTGTCGTTGCCCGAGTTTGTGGATTTCTGCCGCGCGCGCTGCGGCGCGCGCGGCGGCGGCCCCCGCGCCGACGTGCGGGCGGCTCTGCGCTCCGTGCTCGGCCCCGCGTCCGAGCGTGGCCTGGCCCGCGTCTTCGACCGGTACGCGTCCTTTGGCGACCGCGACGGCGGCGCCGGCGCGGGGCTCGACGCCGCGCGCTTTGCCAAGCTCGTGCGGGAAGCCGGCCTCCTCGGCCGCGGCCTGCCGCCGGCCGACGTGGACCTCGTGTTTCAGAGTGTCGTGCCCAAAGGGGCGCGGAGGCTGGCTTCCTCCTCTTTCGTCGACGCCCTGGCCGCCGTCGCGGCGCGCCGCTCCCTCGCCCTGGCCGACGTCGCGGCCTCCGTCCTCGCCGTCGACCGCCCCAAAGCCGCCGGCGTCGCCTCCCCGGCCTACGTGCGCCTGCACGACGACGCGAGTACACACACGGGCGTGTACGGCCGCGGCGGCCCGTCGACCGCCGACGCGGCGCCCGCGTCCCTGGAAGCCGTCGTCGACCGCCGCGCGCCGGCTGACGTGCGCGGGCGGGTCGTGGGGCGGGCGTCGGTCACGGGGGCGGCGGGGCGGGCGACCGCGCGGCGGCCGAGCACGGGCGGCGGCAGCGCGAGCGGCGGGCCGTCGCCGAGGCGGCCGCCGCTGGCGCCGGCGTCGCCCCAGGCGGACGGGCGCGCGTCGGCGGCGACCGTGCAGGGAGCCGCGGGCGCGGGCGGCCCCCCGGCCCCCCGCGCGTCGCTCGCGTCTGTGTTTGCGGCCTACGCCGCCTTTGGCGCGCCCCCTGCCCCCGCCGCCGCCGCCGCCCGCCCCACCCTCGACTCGGCCCGCTTCGCCAAGCTCGTCCGGGAGGCGGGGCTGCTGGGCGGGGCTTTGGACGCCGCGGCGGTCGACGTCGCGTTTGCCAAGTGCAAGCCGCGCGGCGGGCGCAGGGTCGGGTTCGCCGCCTTTCGGGGCGCGCTGGAGCTGCTGGCGTCCGAGCGGGGCGTGCCCGCGGCCGACCTGTCGGCGGCCGTCGTCGCGGCGGGCGGCCCGCGCGCAAACGCCGCGACGCGCGCTGACGCCGTGCCGCTGCACGACGACGTGGCGGCCTACACAGGGACGCACGCGCGGTCGACGGGCGCAGCCGGCCCCGGGGGGCGCGTCTCGCTCGACGCGCTCGTCGGGCGGCGGTGAACGGGGCGGGGCGGGACGCGGGGGTCTGCTTTGGGGTGCTCATCGCGCGGCGCGAACGGGGCGGGACAGGACGCGGGGCTGCTTTGGGGCGGCTTCGGCTTTTGGGGGCGGTTGTATTCCGCCCGCCCGCCCCCACATGTCACACTCGTGCGGGCCGTTGCGACGGTGCGGGCGCGGCGAGGGTGGGCAACGAGGCGAGGCGGGGCAGCTCCGCCCGCCGCCGCCTTTTCACACGCGCGGTCGACGCGGCGGCCGCCGCCATGGACGCCTCCGCGCCGCCGGCCCCCGGCCGCCGCTTGCGGCAGCCGGCGCCGCCCGAGGTCGACTGGGAGCGGTGAGGACAGAGGGAAGGGGAGAGGGGCGCGCCGCCCGCGCATTGCCCGCCTCACTCTCACCACTCCCCTCCCCCCGCCATCGCCAGGCTGGACAAGGGACGATTCCTGTGGCTCGGGGCGGCCGTGTTTTCGGTGAGGGAACGAGCGGCGGGGCGACGGCCGGGCGCCGCATTCGCCGCCCGCTGCCCACCCCTCCCCGCACTCCCAGTCGCTCACGGTCGCCCTCTTCCCTTTAACCGTGGTCAAGACGCGGCAGATGGCGCTGCCCGACGCCCCCCGCGGCGTGCGCGGCGCGTGGGCGGTCGGCAAAGGGGTCGTCGCGGCAGACGGCGTGCGCGGCCTTTACAGGGGGCTTGGCACCGTCGTGTGCGGCGTCATCCCCGCGCGCGGCGCCTACCTCACAACGCTCGAGGCTGTCAAGGCGGCGGCCGACGCCGCACTCCAGGCGCGCGCGCCAACCCTGTCCGACGCGTCGCGCGCCGCAGTCGCCAACCTGGCGGGCGGCGCCACGGCCAGCCTGGCGACGCAGGTGCTCACCGTGCCGGTGGACGTTGTGAGCCAGCGGCTGATGGTGCAAGGGGGAAGTGGGGGAGTGGGGGGCGGCGCGGCGGCTGCCGCCACCTCCACCTCCGCCACCCCAAAACGCGCTCCACCGCCTCCCATCAAGGGCGGCCTGGCCATGGCGCGCTCCATCATCGCGGCGGAAGGCGTGCGCGGCCTGTACCGCGGGTTCGGCGCGTCGGTCGCCACCTTCGTCCCTTCCTCGGCCGCCTGGTGGGCGGCCTATGGCGGCTACCAGCGCGCCATCTGGCACGAGATGGACCGGTGGCGGAGCAGTGGGGCCGCCCTCGCGGCCGACGCCCCCCACTCCTCTGGCAGCGTGCTCGGCGTGCAGACGGCCGCCGCCCTGGCCGCCGGCATCACCTCGTCCACGCTGACCACGCCGCTGGACGTCGTCAAGACGCGGCTCCAAGTGTCGGGCGCGTCCGCGGCGGGCGTGCGCCCGTCGGCGCTGGCAGTCGCGCGCGGGCTGCTCGCCGACGAGGGCGCAAGGGGCCTCTTCCGCGGCCTCGGCCCGCGCATGGCGTCCGTCTCGCTGTGGGGGACGTGCATGGTGAATGCGTACGAAGCGCTCAAACGGGCGGCGGCGCGGTAGGGAGAGGGCGAAAGGGTGGGGTGCATTTTTGGTGAGGCGGTCGACCCGTGACAATCGCTGACACCCCTTTCCCGTCTCTCTCTGTTCCTCGGCGTGTGTCCCTCTTTGTCTCTCTGGCTAACGCCCCCCGGCCGCCGCCACGGGCCAGGCCGCGGCAAGTCGTGCGAGCGCGGCCGCCGCGCGGTCGCCGTCGGCTGGCAGTCCCGCCGAGGGAGTCCCTGCGTCGCCGCCGCCCGCACCGATGGCCGCACGCAGGGTGGCCAACGCTTCCGCTCTCAGTGGACCGCCCAGCGCCCGCGCGGCGGCCGCCAGCGAGTCGCCCGCGCCGGCCGCCGCGGCAGGGCCGCCCGCGGCCAGCACCGCGGCGAGGGAGGCCATGGCGGCGGCGCGGTGGCCGTGGCTCACGCTCGTGGATGTGAGTGTGGCGGTCAGGGCGGCGACCGCGGCCGCCTCGCGGCCGGGCACGAGGGCGGCCGCCGCAGCCGCCGCGGCAGTCAGCCGGCCGTCGCCCGACGGCGATGCCTCCAGCGCGTTCAGCGCGCGCGCCAACGCGGTCAAACCAACCGCCGCCGCCGCGTCGGCGTGCGCGCGCAAAAAGGCTGCCGCCGCCGCGCGCGGCTCGCCGGCCGCACGCGCGGCCGCCGCCGCCCACGGCAGCCCCGCAAACAGCGCGCCCGCCAGTTGGTCGGTCGCGTCGCCCAGCACGTCGGCCGCCGGCAGCGCGGGGGAGGGGGCAGACAGGGCGGTCGTCCAGCCAGGGAGCGCGGGCGGCACGCGCGCGGCGGCGAGCGCGGCCGCGGCCGCAGTCGCGCCGCGGGCCGCGTCGCGCGCGCCGGGCGCTGCCCGCGCCAGGGCGTCGCACAGCAAGGTTTGGGCCGAGCGGCACGAGTCAGAGGGCGGGAGCAGGGCGTCGCCGAGCGGCCAGGCAGTTGGCCGCGCGCCGGCCCCCTCTCCCTCTCCCACGCTGTCCACCTCTGGCAGCGCCGCCAGCAGGGCCAGCCGCGACGTGACGTCGCTCACATCCATCCCGTCCAGCGCGGTCGCCGCCAGGCGCACGCCCGACGCGGCGAGCGGGCCGCCGCGCGCCGCGCACGCGGCCAGACCGACCGCCAGGCCGCGCGCGCGCGCGTCGCCCGCGCGCACGTACGCGGCCAGGGTGCCCAGGGTGGCGCGAGCCGTCGCGTCGTCGCCCGACGACGCGGCCGCCGCCGCCGCCGCCGCGAGCGCGGGCGCGACCGACGCAACCGCCGCCGGCGCGAGCGCACGCAGTGCGGCATGCGACGCAGCCGCCTCGTGCGCGTCGCCGCACCCCAGCGCGCACCGGAGCGCAACCTCGGCCCAGCCGTCGTCCGGCGGGCGGGCGTCGGGGGCCAGGGGGAGGGCAGGCAGCGCGGCCGAGACAAAGCGTGCGACCGCGGCCGCCAGCTCTGCCGGCCGCACCGCGCACGCCAGCGCCCTCGCGGCCGGCACGACGGCCGCCCCCGTTCCGGCGGCCTCGGCCAGAGCATCCAGCAGGGCGACCGCGCCGCGCGCGGGGCCGGACTCGCCGCGCGCGGCGGCCAGCAAGGCGGCGTGCGCGACCAGGGGGGCGCGCGGGGCGAGCGCGGCGCGGTCAATGGTGGCGACTGGTGCGAGGAGCCACAGGGCGGCGCCGGCGCGCGCGCGCGGGTCGTCGGCGAGGGAAGGGACCAAAGCGCCAACGACGCGCGGCGACGCAGGGGACGCCGCAGGCGGCGCGCCCGTGGCAGCGGCGCGCGATTGGGCGGAGGCCGACACCGAGATCGACACCGAGGTCGACCGCGACTGGGACCGGGACGGCAGGCTGTCGCCCGACGCGCACGCCGACCCCGACGCGGCCAGGTCGGCGTTGGCGGACGAGGCGGCGCCGTCGTCGTCGCCCAGCAGGACGTCGACAGGCGAGGCAAGAGGAGCTCCAAGCTCGCCCTCGACGGCCGCCGCGGCCCCCAACCCTCCCGCGACTTCGGCCGCGAGCGCGGCAACGCACTCGTCGGGCGCCGCGCGCGCGAGCCAGCGCGAGGCGGCCGCGCTCTCGCCGAGACCCGGGCGGGGGACGTCGGGCAGGCCGCCGAGGAGCGCTGAGACGAGCAGGGACAGCGCGGCCCCTGCGTTGCCGGGCGCGTCGGCCGCGGCCGCCCACAACGCCTCAGCGTCGCCCGCGCCTGCCGCACCTGCCGCGCCCGTCAGGGCGAGCAAGCACCCGAGCGCGGTGCCGCCACCGCCGCCGCGGGAGCGAGCGTCGGCGCCAAAGTCGAGGACGCGCACGAGGGGGGCGAGCGCGCGCAGGACGCCGCGCTGGGTGCGGCGCGCGGCCGACAGGCGCAGCAGGCGCCGCGTCGCCTCGACGAGCAGGGCGGGCGCGAGCTCGGGGTGCTCGGCGGCGAGGCGGGCGGCCAGGCGGGCCTGGTCGCCGTCGAACGCGGCGTCGCAGCTGGAGGGCGCGGGAGGCGCGTCGTGGTCGCCGTCGCTCTCGCACGCGTCAGAGTCGGACCTCGCACCATCCACGCTGCCACCAACACCGCCGCCGCGCCCCCAGGCGCGCCGCTCGAGCGCGGCCAGCACGCGGCGCGCGGCGCGCCTGTGCGCCGCCACGGGCGCCCCCGCGCCGTGCAGCGCCAAGAACGCGAGCGCCGGCAGCGGCAGCGGCAGCGGCACCGCGCGGTAGACGTCGGCCAGGGCGGCCGCGTGCGCGGCCGCGACGGCGGGGTCGGGGGAGAGGGCGGCGTCGACGTACGCGGGGGCGGCGCGCGGCTGGCTCGCCAGCGCGTTGCGCAGGCCGGCCGTGGCGGCGGCCGTCGCGGCGCGCCCGCTGGCGCCGCCGGCGTCGGGGCGGCGCAGCAGGGTGCCGGCCCAGGCGAGGGCGGATGACGC
>Ga0315288_10007110_pt1 | contig 14179 bp, 13 predicted proteins | sample YL17G11_20_MG_FD_203454 | JGI IMG/M metagenome (GOLD analysis project Ga0315288, IMG submission 203454) | Sediment microbial communities from Yellowstone Lake, YNP, Wyoming, USA - YL17G11_20 | ecosystem: Environmental > Aquatic > Freshwater > Lake > Sediment | place: USA: Wyoming | collected... | reverse complement strand
TCGCCCTCACGTCTCTCGCGGCCAGTTCCGAACCATCATCGGCGCCATCGGCGAAGAAGGAACCCTCGACCAGAACCACCTCGCCACCCTCGATGCCGTCGAACGCGTCGTCCCCATCATGAAACCCTACAAACTCGCCAGCCGCGAGTTTCATGAGGACGACTCCGTCATCCAGATCGGCGGACCTTCCGTACCCAAAGTCAGCATCGGCGGCCGCCACGCCGCCTGTATCGCCGGCCCCTGCGCCATCGAAAACGAACAGATGCTTTACCGCATCGCCCGCGACGTCCGCGACGCCGGCGCTGTCATGCTCCGCGGAGGAGCCTTCAAGCCCCGAACCAGCCCCTACTCCTTCCAAGGCCTCGGCGAAACCGCCCTCAAATGGATGCGCGCCTGCGGCGACGAGCTCGGCATGCCCATCTGCACCGAAGTCATGGACACCCGCCAGGTCGAACTCGTCGAGAAATACGCCGATGCCTTCCAGATCGGCGCTCGAAACATGCAGAACTTCGACCTCCTCCGCGAGGTCGGCAAAACCACCAAACCCGTCCTCCTCAAACGCGGCCTCGCCGCTTCCGTCAAAGACTGGCTCCTCTCCGCGGAATACGTCCTCAGCCAGGGCAACCCCAACGTCATCTTCTGCGAACGCGGCATCAAAACCTTCGAAGACTCCGTCCGCTACTCCCTCGATGTCTCCTCCATCCCTGTCATCAAGGACTGGTCTCACCTCCCCATCATCGTTGACCCCTCCCACGCCGCCGGCAACCGCGCCTATGTCGTCGCACTCGCCGCCGCTGGCATCGCCGCCGGCGCTCACGGCATCATCGTCGAATCGCACTACTGCCCCTCCGAAGCCCAGTGCGATGGCCCCCAGGCCCTCCTCCCCGACCAGTTCCGTCACATGATGCTCCAGCTCACACAGATCGCCGCCATCATGAACAAGAGCTTCGCCCATGCTCAATCCAAGAAAGCCCCATGACACGCTAAGCCGCAGGCCAAAGACGCCTGCTCGTTCTGTTCTCTCATATACACAAGGACACCGATACCAATGCCTCGCACACCATTCGTCGCCGGTAACTGGAAAATGAACACCACCAAGGCCTCCGCCGTCGCGCTCGCCGCCGCCGTCGCCAAAGCCGCACCCCCCGATGTCCAGGTCGGCCTCGCACCCCCCTTCGTCTACCTCGACGCCGTCGCCCAGGCCCTCGATGCCTCCAAAGTCCTCCTCGGCGCTCAAGACGCCTACTTCGAGAAAAACGGCGCCTTCACCGGCGAAATCTCCCTCGATATGCTCAAGGACCTCTCCGTCCGCTTCTGCCTCGCCGGCCACTCCGAACGCCGACACGTCATCGGCGAATCCTCCGCCCTCGTCGCCCGCAAGGCCGAAGCCATCTATGCCGCCGCCCTCACCCTCGTCCACTGCGTCGGCGAGAAAATCGAACAGCGCGACGCCAACCAGACCCTCGACGTCGTCCACGCCCAACTCAATGAGCTGAACCGAAAAATGGACGACCCCAACCGCCTCGTCATCGCCTATGAACCCGTCTGGGCCATCGGCACCGGCCGAAACGCCACCGACGAACAGGCCCAGGAAGTCCATGCCTTCATCCGCGAAACCCTCGCCTCCATGTGGAACAAAGACTACGCCGACCGCGTTCGCATCCAGTACGGCGGCAGCATGAAACCTGATAACGCCAAAGGCCTCCTCGACCAGAAAGACATCGATGGCGGCCTCGTCGGCGGCGCCTCCCTCAAGGCCGACCACTTCCTCGCCATCGTCAACGCCGCCAAGCCAACACTCTGATGCCCCCAAGCCCTGCTCCCCCGGTCCCCAGGCCTGTCAAGAGCCTGCATTTGGTGTTATCATCGCCGTACAATCGTACGCCCGGCGGTATACTCTCTGGAGTCCACATGTTCACAGCGGTTTTCTATGTCCTGATGGTCCTCTTCATCATCCTCGCCCTCTTCCTCATTCTCATCATCCTCATCCAGAAAGGCCGCGGCGGCGGACTTGCCAGCGCCTTCGGAGGCATGGGCGGCAATACCGCCTTCGGCTCCAAGACCGGCGATGTCCTCACCTGGACCACCAGCGTCATCTTCGGCGTCTTCCTCCTCCTCGCTGTCACCCTCAACCTCATGGCCAATGCGCACCAAGCCTCAAACAAACTCGCCCCAGGCACACCTCCGCCCTCACTTCCAACACCCGCACCCGGACCTGAGAAGTAACCTCCTGACACCGCGACACTTCCATTCCCCTATCGAGGTCCTCGCATGATCGTCAGCATGACCGGGTTCGGTGACGCCTCCAGCGAACGCAACGGCACTCACTACGCCGTCGAAATCCGCGCTCTCAACAACCGCTTCTTCAAATCCATCATCAAACTCCCCGACAACGTCAGCGGCCTCGAACCCGAACTCGAAACCACCCTCCGCCAACAGCTCGGCCGCGGCTCCATCACCTACATCTTCAAAATGCGCACCGACAGCGCCGAAGCCGCCTACCACATCAACACCCCCGCCCTCCACGCTTACCTCCAGCAACTACAGGCCGTCCGCAAACTCGATTCCCTCGTCCAGATCGACCTCGCCAGCCTCCTCCAACTCCCCGGCGTCTGCCAGGAGCCCCGCGATGATACCGACGAGATCGCCTGCCATGGCCCCGTCATCCGCGACCTCACCCGCCAGGCCATCGAAAAACTCAAAACCATGCGCCTCCGCGAGGGCCAGACCCTCTTCGATGACCTCATGAAGCACGCCCAGATCATCGCCACGCGCCTCAAGGAAATCGAAAAACGCGCCCCCTTCATCATCGAAGACTACCACCGCAGACTCACCCAACGCGTCAATCAGCTCCTCAGCTCCGCCGAGTTCCACGTCAACCAGACCGACCTCCTCAAGGAAGTCGCCATCTTCGCCGACCGCGCCGACATCAGCGAGGAAATCCAACGCCTCCGCAGCCACCTCGACGCCTTCGAACAGTCCTGCCGCACCGGCGAACACGCCGGCCGCAAGCTCGATTTCATCACCCAGGAAATGCTCCGCGAAGCCAACACCATCAGCTCCAAAGCCAACGACGCCGACATCGCCTGCCACATCGTCGACATCAAAGGCGAAATCGACCGCCTCAAAGAACAGGTCCAAAACGTCGAGTAACCCACTTCACCCATCACAACCCCATGCCTCCCGCCACCTCTCATCCCGCCCTCCTCATCGTCCTCGTCGGCCCCTCCGGCGTCGGCAAAAGCACCATCGCGCGCCAACTCGCCCAGAAACTCGCCCTCGCCTACACCGTCAGCGCCACCACGCGCACCCTCAAGCCGGGCGACGAAAACGGCAAAACCTACGAATACATCTCCCACGATGAGTTCTTCCGCCGTCTCGACCAGGACCAGTTCCTCGAATACGCCCAGGTCTATGACCACTACTACGGGACCCCAAAACACCCCGCCCTCGACCAGCTCGCCAACGGCCAGGACGTTCTCCTCGAAATCGACGTCCAGGGCGCCCTCCAAGTCCGATTCCAGTGCCCCGACGCACTCCTGATCTTTATCTTGCCCCCCGACGAGCCTACACTACTACGCCGCCTGAACGCCCGTGGCCGCGACAGCGACAAGGACATCGCCCAAAGGTTCCGCGCCGTCACCCGCGAAATCCACATGGCCAAAGGCAGCCGAGCGTTTGATTTTATGGTGGTCAATGACGACCTGGATCGCGCCGTGCAGGAGATCGCCTCGATCATCCGCCAACGGCGCTCCACCCATGCCTGATGTTGTGATAGAAAGGAACTTATGATCGAAGCACTCAAGAGCGATGAGATCGTCAACAAAATAGGCGGGCGATTCAAGCTCACCGCCCTCATCCAGAAACGCATGCTCGAACTCATGGAGGGCGCTCGACCTCTCGTCGAACGCGCCGACAACATGACCGACCTCGAAGTCGCCATCCAGGAGGTCCTGCAAAACAAAATCGCCATCGACTACGACCAGAGCAACCTCGAACCCCCGCCACCGCCAAAATAACGCCCCCTGAACCCCTCGGACCCCTTTCCATGGGCCCCCTGGGCCTTGAGCATGCCCAAGCCACCACCATCCACATCCCCACCCCCTCAGCCCCTCCACGGCCGCGAGATCATCCTCGCCGTCTGTGGCGGCATCGCCGCCTACAAAGTCGCAGACCTCCTCTCAAAGCTCGTCCAACGTTCCTGCGGAGTCACCGTCGTCATGACCCCCTCCGCCACCAGGTTCGTCACACCCCTCACCTTCCAGACCCTCTCCGGCCGACCCGTCCGCACCGACATGTGGGACCTGCCCGACTCCTCCGACCCCCAACACATCGGCCTCACTGAGAAGGCCAACCTCATGCTCGTCGCCCCCGCCACCGCCAACATCATCGCCAAAACCGCCGCCGGCCTCTGCGACGACCTCGTCTCCACCATGATCAACGCCGCCGCCTGCCCCGTCGTCTTCGCCCCGGCCATGAACAACCTCATGTGGACCAACCCCATCACCCAGGAAAATGTTCAGAAACTGACTCGCCTTGGCTATCGTTTCATCGGGCCGGAGGAAGGGTGGCTGGCGTGCCGGAATACGGGGCCGGGGCGGATGTCGGAGGCGGGGAGCATATTGGAGGCTGTCACTCAGATCCTGACATCGCCCGGCGCCATACCCAAGCCTGTTGCGCGAACGATCCTCAAGCCCAACGAGGACGTCTAGCCTCATGGGGATTCAGCACCGACCTAATAGTCAAGATCACCCATCGACTCGTCGAGTCCAGCGGCTTGTGGCCAAGGAGGACTCTGGCCGCGGTGTGTTGGGTCATCGTAGCGACGCTCCCAGCCCTGTCGCGCAGTGACCCCCATCTCGACGTGAAAATCAGCCATCAGTATATTGCTTCTGGTGTATCCGGCGTGCCATGGAATGACCGCGGTTTCATTGCGATACCCATCGCGAAGCACCTGCTCTCTCGTCTTCCAGATCTGATCCAAGTGCAACGCCACGTAGCCCGTGTACCCGTAGTGCCCTATGAACCCCTCCGAAAGCATCATCTGCTCCGACGCCATGTAAATCTTCCCCAACTTGCGCGGGGGGTCCAAGGGCGGCACGTCCTGAGTCATTCTAATTCGGATGCAGTTGAGAACTCTCACATTGGGCACATAACTGGTCGCAGCGGAGGCCCGGAACCCGGAGGGCAACGGGGGCATCGGTGTCGCCACTGGGCAGCGGTAAACCTGCTGCTTGGCTTCCTGGGCGGATTGTGGTGAGTACGAAAGCACGCGGCCAACATAGGGAGAGAGCGCCTCTGGCCATCGCCAGACCGTGCCAGCAAAATCCATTTCCAGCCCCAGCGGGTAGTGCCCGCGCCAATCCGTCGTGTAGAGGCTCACCGCCTGCCCCAAAACGCGCAGATTGGATGCGCACTCCATCTCCCTGGCCGCATCCCTGGCTTTCGACAGAGCTGGCAACAGGATGGCAACCAGAACCGCAACAATCGCAATGACCACGAGCAGTTCCACCAGTGTAAAAGCTCTGCGTGTGTCCATGTTGCGGCCTCCCAAAACGCGATGCTCAAGAACTCTCATCGGCTCCAGAACTGATACGTGTCAGAGTCTAGCACAAGGTGTCCTGTCCAGCAAGAATAATGTTTGCCATCCTCCGAGTTTGTCATTCGCTGAGAACTGGTCGATAATGCGCTTGCCAAAGTCGGTCTATGGCACCTGTTTCCTGCACGCGGAATGGAAGCGCCGTCGTATGTCAGAAATCATCTCTCTCAAGATCAAACGGCTGCCCGGCAATGATGATCTGCCTTTGCCGCGGAAGATGACGGCGCATTCGGCTGGGTTTGACCTGGCTGCAGCGGTCAAAGAGCCGGTCATGCTCAAACCCGGCGAGATTCGGTTGATTCCGTGTGGGTTTGCGATGGCGGTACCTCCAGGGTGGGAAGCGCAAATTCGTCCACGGTCCGGACTTGCGGCAAAACACGGGGTCACACTGGTCAATACGCCGGGAACCATCGACGCCGACTACCGTGGCGAGGTTCACTTGCCCTTGATCAACCTCGGGCCGGCGGCGTTCACCATCGAACGCGCCATGCGCATCGCCCAGATGCTCATCGCTCCCGTCCCCAACGTCCAACTCGTTGAAACCGAAGAACTTGACGATACCCCCCGCGGCCAGGGCGGCTTCGGACACACCGGCCACTAAACACCCCCAAACCCTTCCACGAAGATCTTCGTCGATTCCACGAAACCTTTCGTGGCAGCGGGCGTCCAAAACCCCGGTTGCCTCGTTCCAGGAGAAAGCATGCCATCAAACAAGCGGACGCTCCGGCCCACCCAAGGCGAACTGGAGATCCTCCAGGTGCTCTGGCGCCGCGGCCCCAGCACGGTTCGCCAGGTCCACCAGGCCATGGTCGCCAGCAAAGGCACCAGCTACAACACCACCCTCAAGCTGCTGCAGATCATGCTCGACAAGGGCATCGTGCAACGCGACGAGTCGCAGCGCCCGCAGGTCTACCGGGCGGCTCTGGCGGAGCAGCAGACCCAACGCCGCCTGGTTCGCGATCTCCTGCAACGCGTCTTTGGCGGCTCGGCGCGAAAGCTCGTGGCCGCCTTGACCACCAGCGACATACCACAGGATGAAATCAATGAGATCAGAAAACTCTTGAGCAATAGCGAGGAGAAACAGTCATGAACACCCTCATCGTCGAGTTGTTCTCCACCCCCCCGGCGCAACGCGTGGCATGGGCGATTGTGCATTTCCTCTGGCAGGGCCTGGCAGTGGCACTGGCGCTGGCCATTGCCCTCCGCCTCCTTCGCAACCGCCAGCCGCAGCTCCGCTGGGCTGCCGCGTGCCTGGCCTTGACGCTCATGGCCCTCCTGCCCGTGGCCACTGCCCTCCGGGTCGCCGTCTCCCACACGCCGCCAGCCACGTCCTCCCTCGCACCAGAACTGAACCTCCACGTCGCGCCCCAGCCGCCTTCTCCCACCTACGCCACGTATAGCCCTCCCCCAGCCAACGCCTCGTCCGCTGATCCAGCTCCCTCGCCGGCCAATCCGAAACCCCCTCCCCCCGCATTTCAGCCGCCCTACGATCTTCTGCGCCCCGCGCTTCCCTGGGTGCTTCTGGCCTGGCTGGCTGGCGTCTTCGGCATGTCTCTGTGGCACCTCGGCGGGTGGACGCTGCTCCAGTGGACCCGGCGCCAATGCACCGATCTCCCCGGCCCCGACCTGCTTGCCCTCTTCCAGCCCCTGCTCCAGCGGCTGAAGGTCCGCCGGCCCATTCGGCTCCTTCAGTCGCCCCGCGTCGCTGTGCCGGCCGTCGTCGGCTGGTTGAGGCCCGCCATCCTCCTTCCAGTCAGCCTCCTCTCGGGCCTGACGCCCCGGCAACTGGAGGCCGTCCTGGCTCACGAGATCGCTCACATCCTCCGGAACGACTACCTGATCAGCCTCATTCAGGCCGCAGTCGAAACGCTGTTGTTCTATCACCCCGCGGTCTGGTGGGTATCGGCACGCATCCGCCAGGAGGCGGAATATTGCTGCGACCAGCAGGCGCTCCGCGCCTGCCCAAGCCCGCTGGATTATGCCCAGGCTCTGGCCAGAGTCGCCGATCTGACCCGCAGCCAACCTCATCTGGCCCCCGCAGCCACCGGCGGCAAACTCCTGCCACGCATCCGCCGCGTCCTCGGTCTCAGCATCGCCCCGGCACGCTTCAGCACACGATGGCTCGCTGCCATCCTCGCATTGTCCTTCCTGATCTGCGGCGGCCTCGCCATGTACGCCCGCTCCGCCCGCGCACAAGACCCCGCCCACCCCGCGCCCGACAACGCCCCCTGGGGCCAACCCCTCAACGGCCTGCGAACCCGCCTGACCGCGCCCGCCAACTCAGAGTATCAGCACGACACGCCCCTCACGCTCTCCGTCCAGATGCAGAACGTCAGCGACAAGCCGATAGCTTTCTCCTCCCTCGCGCCCGATGTGACCATCAGGGCCGACGACCAGCAGGGCCGCTGGCTCGGGATTCCCCGTGTGCTGATCAACGTCAGCCCCTGGGAAGGCCGTAGCGACTCCCTGGCCCCCGGTGCAACCATCACCTGGCAGATCCCCGTCGCCAAGTTCAGGTTCGTCCGCCAGGTGCCCGCCGGCACAACCATCCGGCTGCACACCCAAGGCCCAACCCAGACCCTCGTACCAGGCCGCCTCCCCGTCGATCTCACCAGCAACACCATCGACCTGGTCATGAAGGACGCCCCCCCTTCGCTGCTCAAGGCCACCGACCTCCCGGAGGAATGGGCCAAGTCGATGGAGTTGGTCTATCGCTATGAGCCCGGCCTCAGGCGCGAGGCTCGCTGTGCTCTGCATATCGACGGCCAAGGCCAGGCAACTCTCATCACCGCCAAGGGCAACCAGGCATCTCCGCCCCCCGGCCGAACCCAGGCCAAGCTCACTTCCGATCGCCTGAACCGCTTGGTCAAGCTCCTCCGCGATCAGCAGGTATGGAACATGGAGCAGCTCAAGGAGATCGCTTATCCGGATGAGCCGGAGCTTCGCCTGTGCGTTATCTCCGGGCCGGCTGCCATCGTCGCTGATCTCCCCATGCACGTCGTCGCGAAGCAGCCGGCCATCCAGGCGATTCAGCAGGAGATGCAGTCGCTCATGCGCGAAGTGGCCGCCCCCGCCGAACGCGCCCCTGCAGCTTCGCCGCCGCCTGCCAACAGCCTCCAGACCAGGATCGTCTTCAAACGCAAGGGCCCCGTCTTCCATCGCGACGAGCCCATCGAGCCCAAAGTGCTGGTGAAAAACACCTCCGACAGACCGGTGCTCTACGACGCACGACCGATCGACCTTGCACACAAGGGCACCTGGACGCTGTTCGGCGTCGTCGGTCCCGACGGCAAACCCGCCCCCAACATCGCCGCCCAGGGCCAGGTCAGAGCCAACCAGGCCAAGTATGACTACCCCACCCTTGCCCCCGGCCAGGAGATCGAAATCGATGCCGCACGCCTCGACATGCGCTACTACTACATGGGCAAACCCGGCAAGTACCGCATCACCTGGCCCGGCACCCAGCTCGCGCCGCCCGATCCCACCCTGCTTTCCGGCCAGGGGCCCAAGGCATGGGACGCCGCCCTGTATCAGGCCCAGAAAATCGCCTCAGGAATCCCACCGGCTGACTCTGTCGAGATTACTGTGAGGGCGCCCGATGACCCCCAGGATGTCGACGCCGTTGGCCGCGTCCTCAGTGTCTTGCCCCCAGGTTGGAGAATCAACGGTGCTTCGTTGTCGGCCAGCGGGCCTCGGCCGGGCGGACCGCAACCCGGGCATGCCTGGCGGATCTCCCTGCTCCACAGCCCCGTCCCAGGCGTGCTCGACAACCTCGCGCTCATGGACCTCCTATTCTCCAGTCAGCCCGCATCCAGAGAGGACTGGGAGTACCTCGGCCGCGGCCGCCTCGGGCACGTCTACCTTACGCTCCAGCACGCCGCGCCGCTCAGCCGCTGGCACCACGCCACCTACGACCTGGCTGTCGCCCTCGAGGTCGCCGATCCGCCACCCAAGCAGCCGCCTGGCCCCGATTGGGGCCGCATGGTCAGCCATATCATGACCAGTTGCGCCGCCGAGCACACACAGGCCGATTCCATCGCCCGCTTCTGCCGCAGCGCGGAGCTGACTGATGGCCGGAAAGGCAAGCCGCTCATCAGTTGCGCAGACAACCTCGTACCCGCCACCAAGACCAAGCCCGCGGCTCGCCAACACCCCGACCGCCCATACTACGAGGTCGCACTATCGGTTCGCCCCATCGACCGCTCAAGCCAGTTGAAACTCGCCGAATCAGACGCGTTCATACGCTGGGACAGGCAATCAAGCGTATACGGCGTCGAAGTGAAGCGACTCAACGTGGAGATCGTCATCACCGTCCGCAGCGATGACCCCGACTTCGCCCAGCGTCTGAACGCCATCTTCACCCGCGAGATCACCCGCGTCCTTATGGATACGAAGACCGCCGCGAGCATCAAGCCCGCGGTTGGAGCCAAGATGGATCGCGCCGAAGTGATCCGCATTGCCACCCGTCAGGCCGAGGACACCAGCCGCGACCTCATCAACTACGCAGCCCCACGCGTGAGCTTCGACCCCCAGACCAAACGCTGGACGGTGCTTTTCAACGGCATCGTCGACCCCGCCCCGGGCAACCACTTCTCGGTCTTCGTAGACGACCAGACCGCCGCCGCAACCCTCGCACCAGGCCGATAACCCTTTCGGCCCAGATGACCGCCCAGGCGCGCCAACGCGTACAGGAATTCCTTGACGCTTAAATCCATTCGCGCCTCCTTCCAAAGCCGCAGGCTCAGCGCCTCGATATACGCCTCGTTCACCACGTCACTGGCCACTTCAGCCGACCGATGATCCGCCGTCGGCGGTGGCGGGAGATACGCATCGTTCACATGAACGATCAGCGCGACTTTGCCTCTGCTGTCGGCAGCGCGTAATCGTTGTCAAGCCGCCAGAACGCCCCACCGAGGTGCTTGAGGGGCCGACCATTCTTTTCGCCGGGGTCCTTGCCATCGCGCAGCACCAGGATGAGGTCCGAGAGGGCGGCCGGATGGTTAAAGATGTAGTCGTGCGTGGTCGAAAAACCTGACACATCGCACTGCACGAGCTGCACCGTGCCCAACTCGGCAAAGAGCTTCTGGCCTGCGGGGCGGATGCCCGCCATGGCAAGCGTGCCAAGCCTTAGCCGGCTGCTGAACAGCCAGTCGGCAAAGCCAACCGCTTTGTCCTTGTGCGAATAATAGACCACCATGCGTCGGGACACCGATGCCAGGTTCTCCAGCAGCATTCGCTGCCCCAACACCTCCGCATCCATGTCCGGCGCCGCCAGCACGACTGTATCCAGCTTCAGTGCCTTCCGGGTATCCAGTCCCTTGGCATCGTACTCGATCTTCAACTCGCGCAATGCGGTCATCGATACATCGGTCCCCCGGCTGTGAGCCACCAGATGCACCCGCTCCACCGCCGGACACTGCGCCAGCATCCGCAGAACTGCTTTCAGATGAACGACCGTGAATTCTCCCGATTCGCGATCATAGAAGTAGCCGAAGAGTCCTCCACGTCCGGCGGGCCATGCGTAGGCGATGAACACCCCCTGGCGGCCAAGGTAGTGCCACGTTGCCGCAGCACGATACAGAGAATCTGTAAACGAGTTGTTCACCCCATGCACATAGATGTAGACATCTTTGCGGTCTGTGTTCGCAAGGTGTGTCGTCAGCAATTCCATCAACCGCGATCGAGCCTTGTTGATCGTTTCAGCCGCATCCGGACGCAGCCTCAGTTGGCCATCGTGGACTTCCATGTACTCGGTAGCGATGGGAAACTGCCCGATTTCCTGTACGGATCGCAGAGTCAGCAGGTATCGCTGATTGCGGCCATCCGTGCTGGCTGCGCGAACCAGCTCATCCCACGAAGGAGTCGGATCCAACGACACGGTTGCCTGGCCAAATGCAGCCCCGATGGACCGTCCGTATCCATACTGCGGGCCTTGCTCCGTCTGGCCGGCTTGAGCCCGATCCGTCACATACAGAACCTCCATGTCAGCCTTGCGGGCGTCGGCGGGCGCTTGCGACAACATCCGCGATCCGGATCCGTCGCGAAGGACATTGGGTGTTGCCGGCAGCACGGCCGGCCCTGTGCAGCCGGCAGCGGAGCAGATGACGAATAGCAGCACCAGCCGCGGAGGCAGCGGCGACGTCATCCGACGCGGAACGGTTTCGGTGCTGGGCATGCGATCTCCTTGGCCGGGTCCTCTAAAGCATCATTTGCTCGCAGGCGTATCCGTCTGCATGCCCGGAAGCCCCTCGCGAATGCGACGCGAGAAATCCGCGGCATTGCCCGCGGCCCGGGCGCGCTCGTTGATCAAGCTGCGGGCATTCAGCTCCGCAAGGGGCAGGCTTCGGTCCACATCTCCGTGCTCGTAAATCAGTTCATCAAGATGGCCATTCAGCAGCAGTCTCCAATTCCAGGGTCTGATGCCGGTGTAGGGTAGGGTGTGGCCACGAATGTTCGTCGTGCAGTTGCTGGTCAGGGCGTTATACCACTCGGGGCAATCACGCAGCGAATTAATCGTCGCGAAGTAGTCCAGAAGCACGGCGCGAGCGGTTTGCATGTCGGTCTGCAGGCGATAGAGATGCACCTGCTCACCTCGGTAGTTCGTCCTTAGCTTCACCAGATCGTGTTCGTCGGCCACGACATAGGTCAGCTCGTATTGCCTGAAGAATCCTTTGACGGTCGAGTAGTCCTCGCCTTTTTCCTTGCGAGTCTCGATGGAAATGCACAAGTACTGGTCGCCCTCAAACCCGAAGCTGAACATCGTATGCGCGATATGCGGGGATCCCCAGCGGACCAGAAAAAGATCGACACTGCGCAACCGATCGAGATCAAATGTGCGGTCGTAGTAGCGGACGTCGAAATCCGTCTCGCTGCGGTAGTCGCAGTTGCGGATGTTATGGACCGTCAGTTGGTTTCCATGGCGCTCGGCTCCGGGGAGCAGAGCCAGATCGCGCTGCCAGTCGCGGTTGTTGGAGGGCGGAATCAGCAGCCACCAGACCAGCACCACGGCCCACAGGAGGGTGCAGGCAAGAAGTTTCCGCGGGCGACGTTTGACAAAGAGGAGGATCGCCAACTGGCTGGCGATGAAGATGGCCGATGCCGCGGGCCGGCACCCTGCGGGCAGATTGGAATAGTAGACCGCCAGCGAAGCCCAGGCGAGGGCCACGACCAGCACGACAGCCAGTACGAGACGCCCGAACCAACGTACCGCGCGAAAGATGGGCCCGCGACAGTGAGGGGCGGATTCTGGTCCGGCTGTGACGGGTTCACTGGTCATTGGCTCGCCATGTGTGCAATCCGGCAGTGCGGGGCGGTCGGGCTACCTTCGCCCCCCGCGGGAAGGGGTTGGCCGGGGCCGCCAGTTGTTGTTGGCATTTCCGACCTTATCCCGCACATACCCGCGGTAGGCGGCGTTGGCATAGTACGCGCCGGTCCCGGGATACCAGGTGCTGCCGTTCCAATGCCCGTCATCCACCACCACGGCCTGGGGACCGCCGGCCACCTGTTGCTGCTGGTATTGCATCGCCATTTCCATGTCCCTGGCGGCCTGCTCCTGCTCCAGGCGGCGCTTCTCCTCAGCGGCCGCCTTCGCTTCCTCCTTGCGCCCTACCTCCACTTTGACCGCGAGCACTCGCTTCTGCTCCTGCTCCTGCTCGAAAACCATCTGCCGGCGCTTGCGCTCGGCGGCGGCCCACTTGTTGAATTCCTCGAACTTGCCCTGCTTTTCCAGGAACAGGCCCATGGCGCGCACGTGGTGGCGCGATTCGATCACTTCGTCAAACGCGCGACGGCAGCTCTTGTCGTACATCGCCAAGTAGGCCTTGAGCATGCTGTCGTCGCAGCCCTCGAGTTCGTCGTCGAACTTGGCAGCGCCCATCGGGCTCTGAATCATCGCGACGGCCAGTTTCAGGGCATCGTCATACGAGACTTGCACCGGCTCGGGGATCTCGCCCATCTGAGCGGCAAACGCTTCACCGAGCTTCTGTTGGTTCAGGTAGTCCACCAGCAGGTCAATCCGGGCGTCGGCCTTGCCGCCCAGCATGGTCAGCACCTGTTTCAAGGCCAGCACCGCGGTGCACCGGGTCTTCAGGTCCTGAGCGGCGAAGTTGACGTCCTTCCACTTCAACTGCTTGAGCTGCTGTACCCCGGCGTCGGATCTGTCAAAAGGGCTGTAGACGGGCGCCGCCGGGGGCGCATCGGCTGCAGATACCCATGGAGCCGTGAGAAGAAACCCCGCGGCGATCATCGCTACGATGCAAGTCCGGTTCATGTACCATCTCCTTGTCAAATTCACCCTTGGGTTGACGGGTGACTCCATCAGTCTACCAGATCAGCCGTTCGAGCGTCGATGGCGCAATGTGCCATTATTCGACAGAACGGTAGTCTGCTCCGCAGCCGGGGCTTGACGGCTATCGGCCGAGGCGGTTTTTTCTGGAGTCCAGTGATGTGAAAAACGCCCAACGCCGAATGCCACTGGATTAAGTGATGCATCGGTAAGTTCTCGCCGGCACTGATGTTGAATAGTTCGCGCAAGGTGCGGCCCCCTGTCATAATGGTGGTGCTGAAAACACCAACAACAGG
>Ga0315288_10007105_pt1 | contig 14181 bp, 18 predicted proteins | sample YL17G11_20_MG_FD_203454 | JGI IMG/M metagenome (GOLD analysis project Ga0315288, IMG submission 203454) | Sediment microbial communities from Yellowstone Lake, YNP, Wyoming, USA - YL17G11_20 | ecosystem: Environmental > Aquatic > Freshwater > Lake > Sediment | place: USA: Wyoming | collected... | reverse complement strand
ACATTTTAGTATATCCAAGGCATTTCAATATTTAGACGGATGGTGCGTTTTATCAAAAAAACAAGTTTTTGAAACAATTGGTTTATTGCCTCTTGATTTTTCGCGCGGTTTTTGGGAGGATACATTGTTTAGCCGTGTTGTTAAAAATAGCAATAAATTTAAAATAGGAATATCAAATAACATAGGAATAAAACACTTAGGGCACACCACGTTTAGAACAATTGGATATGACATAAACAAGGCATATACCGAGAATAGGCAGAAGTATATCGACATCGTAGAGGGGAAAATACCATTCAAATTACCAACAATAGTAGAGTTTCTTGATATTATTAGCAAAAATAGCGTATGATGTGGAAGGAAAGGAAAAGTAAGTGCAACCAGACATTGACATTAAAATTATACGTAGTCCTTATACTAATGAGATGCAATTATTCGCAAATGTTTCTCAATTTATACTTTTATATATTATTGGTGAATTAAACAAACAATTCGTAGGAGAAATTTATCGCCACAATTGTATCCAAGAAATGGAAATTTTTTCTAAATATCATATGACACATCTAATACAAGCAGGATGCATAAATTTTGATTTTATTACGATGAAATACGAAGTCATAGGAAGAATACCAGGAATAGATTTAAAAGAATACTATAAATATTATCTAAGGAAATAAAATGGCAACAGATATATGTATTACTACTTACAGAAATACGAAAAAATTAGAAAAATGTTTAGCTTCTGTTTTAGAAAAAACTAAATTTGCAGACTATAAGATTTTGCTTTGGTGTAACGATCCAAACGATGAGGTTAAAAAAATAGTCCACGACTCGATGTTTGTAGACGGCGTTAGGTTTACAGACAGAATTGAGCCCATTTTTAACGACAATAACGACGGGTCTTTTGCGTTTAACAATAACGCGGTGGCTAAAGAGGGAAGCGCGGAATATATTTTATTTTTAAACGATGATGTTTCGCCAATAAATGATGGGTGGCTGCATAATATGCAGAAAATATTAGATACCGACGAGAAAGTTGGTGTGGTTGGGTCTCTTTTGTTATATCCAGATAATACAATACAGCACTGTGGTGTGTTTTTTAGTCATCGCACAAACAATCTTCCTTATCACATGAATCACAAACAACCATTTGAAAACGTTAAAAATTTTGTTTCATTGCCAAGATATTATCAGGCAGTAACCGCAGCTTGCATGCTTGTAAGAAGAAAAGATTTTGAAGCAGTTGGTGGCTTTTGTGAAGACTACAAATATTCATTTGAAGATATTGATCTTTGTTTAAAAATTAAAAACCAACTTTACAAAAATTGTGTGTTTTGCCCAGATGCTAAACTAACGCACGATGAGGGAATATCAAAAACACAGCCTCATCTAGAACACAATATTGCTGCGTTTAAAAAAAATTGTACAGGGAAATACTATAATGATTTAGAGTTCTATTCTAACAACCAAAGACATCTAGTGTATAAGTATAAATAAGGGAATTATGGCAAAAATAATAACAATTGGTGGCGCAGGATTTAATTGGCGCGGAAAAAATATAAGAAATGTTATAAAAGACAAGGTGAGCTGTGTCTCAATGCCGAGAAGTGACTCGGTGGTAAGCGTGCCATGCTTTGTAGAGACTAATAAAAAATATCAGATCTCGATATCTGCATCGAAGAGTGCAGGAAATGGAAGAGTTTTGGTTAATTTTTTTGGAGGCAAAAATGATTATGGCGCCAGTGCAACGATAAACGTAATAAGCGCATCGATGAAAAAATATATCATCTCTTTGTCTGCACCAAATATACCAAACAGTGTTCCAACTTATATTAAAATTTTCAGGCCAGATGTTTCTGTTGGATGTGTTTTTATTGGTTTGGTTGAGGTTGAGGAAATTGAGCAGAACAAGGAGTCGCGGGAACAACAAGATAGGAAAGAAGAAATGATATTTAGACCATATGCTGTAGAAGAAAATGAGGAAGAAAAAATAGGAACGTTGAACAAGATAGAAGCCATGCCAAAAGTAAGCATCATTACACCTACAAGAAACAATGTTGAAGAATTAAAAAAATGCTGCGTTGCTTTAATTGCCAATACGGTGTATCCAAATTGGGAGTGGATTATAGGAGATAGTGGCTCCTCAGATGGCACAGAAGAATATATAAAAAGTCTTAAAGATGGTAGAATAAGGTTTATTAAACGAAATACTACCGAGGGGTCTTTTTCTTCCATAAATAACGAGTTATCTAAATTTGCCGTTGGAGAATTGCTATTATTTTTAAATGACGACACTGAGCCACAGATGTTTTGGTTGTATGAAATGGTTTCAAAAATATGCAGAGACATAAATATCGGCATTGTTGGTGCCCGACTAGAACATTCGAGAGGAGTTATTCAGCATGCTGGAATCGCTTTTATTCCAGAGGGCCCAGCAAACATTGGAAGAGCGGTTCTTAAGTCGTTTCCGCCAAAGTTCGCAAATTATGATAGATATTTTCAGGCGGTGACGGGGGCTTGCTTGTTGATAAGAAAGAAAGACTTCAATGACATCGGGGGCTTTGACCCAATTTATTATTTTTGTTACGAGGATGTTGACCTATGTTTGACCGTTAAAGAACAGTTGAACAAAAAAGTATTGTATGCGGCAAATGCATTGGTTTTTCATTCAGAAAGCGTAAGTCAAAAAAAATATAGCACATCCGGAGAAAGACAAAAGGAAGGAATAAAAGTATTTAAAGAAAGATGGGCCGGAAAGATTGAAAAAGATTTCGTAAAATTTCAGAAAGATATCAATAAGGGTCTAAGAAAAATAGATATTTCTTTCGTTACATGCGTAAACAACAAACAACAGTATATAAGTTATGTTGTAAACTCATTATTTAAAAGTGATACCACAAAACAATATGAAATGATTCCAATATTTAATTTTAATAATGATTATTCAGCATCTCAGGCGTTAAACATTGGTCGCGATAAGGCCAAGGGTGATATAATTGTTTTTTGTCACCAAGATGTTAGATTTTTTGACAGATGGATAACACTATTATATGATAGAGTTTCTCAGATAGAAAAAACAGATAAATTGTGGGGCGTGTTGGGAACAGCAGGAATAAATCAAAAAGATGATACGACCGGTGTAGTATATAATGGTAAAAGAAAAATGCAATGGAGCGCAACCGTGAGGGCCGCTGTTAGCAAAACTCAAACATTAGATGAACATTGTTTAATAATAAGAAAGAATAGTAATTTAAGATTTGATGAACAGACGTTTGACGGATTCCATTTTTATGGGTGTGACTTGGCGCTTGACGCTCTTAGTCGGGGCCTTAACAATTATGGAATTTTGTGCCCATTGGTTCACGAAGGTTCTGGAAGCTTGGGGTCGGGGCGAGAAGAGTTTATGAGGTTGTTGAACGCACTGGCGCAAAAATGGAAAAAGAAATTCAACCACATAAGGACCACTACGTCTGTGATAATAAAAGGGCAAGCCCAAACATTTATTAGATTTAGGGATTAACATGTTTAGCCCAGAATTTGATTATTCCGAATACGAAAACTCTAATGATTTTATATCAACTCTTTCGTCGTCTTTGGGAGGACTCAAGTTCTATTCTTTAATTTATACCGGGTGGTCTGGTTTTAATAGCAAAGATTTTAATCTTTGCACGTACAGAGATTTTAATGCGGTAAAAGACGTGTTTAAAAAAGATTATGCCATCGTTGAATATGGCTTGGATGAAATTGCCGAAGAACAAGATTTTTTTCCAGTATATTGTGTTGAATTACATGGTTCTTATAAGTATATTGATTATTTAATGAAAGATATAATGATTAGCAAAATTTCAGGAATGATGGGGCGAGAATTAAACACGGAGAATAAAAATGGGTGACAAAATATTAAGTATTATAGTATTAAATTGGAATCGGCTAAGGTACTCAAGGCAAACAATAGAAAATTTGATAAAGAAAACAACGGTTCCACATGAGCTTATTTTGGTTGACAACAATTCTTCAGAACCAGGATTAAAAGAATATTTGCTTGGTGTTAGTGGCAACAAAAACACAATTAGGGTTGAGCGCGTATTTAATTCTAAAAATCTTGGTGTAGGCGGCGGAAGAAACAGTGGATTGGTTAAAGCAAAAGGCGATTATTTAATGACCATCGATGACGACATTCTTGTTCCAGAGAATTATGACATACAGCTAATTGATGTGTGCGACAAAGTTCCAAAACTCGGAATAACCGGAATTAATGTAGAACCAACAAAATATCCCGCTAGTAATATAAGTGGAGTTAAATTTTGTCCAAAAAACGGAAATCTGGGAGGAGGGTGTTTGTGTATGCCAAGAAGAATACACAATACTGTTGGGTTTTATAATTGTTTTAGTTTATATGGCCATGAGGATTGTAGTATGTTTTATCGTTTGACCAAAATTGGGCTGATTAGTGCATACATCGCTCCAAGAGGAATTCACCTTGATAAGGATGAGGACAAGGAGTACAGAAAGGCCAAAAACAATGCTCATGAGAGAGGGTCGATTCAGTTAGGCAAATTAAGCTCTTATCTGAAAGAAATGCGCACAACAGGTAACGTATATGTTCCATATGATCCTAATTATTCTCCAGTAGATGAAAATATTTTTACAAACGAACTCATTTTACAAGGAAAGAAATAAATTTCTAAAAATCTACTAATATTTAAACATATATATGGTTAAGACTGTCTAATTTTGTCTTAACAGGGAGACTGATATGGTAGAAAAACGCAAAGAAAAATTTTACGTGATAGCGCTAAATTTTTTGAAAGAAAGACATGGGGAATTACTAGATTGGATAAAGGAAGAGGCGGCCAAAGAAGACAGAAGTCTTTCGTCTTTTTGTATTAATATTATAAAAGAATATAAAAAGCAAAAAGAGGAGATGAAAAAATGACAGGGCGCCAATCTTTGCCTACATTAGATAAAGATAGTTTAATAGAATTGTATATTAATAAACATATGAGGTTGGTGGACGTTGCCAAAAAACTTAATGTTAGCGACACAACAATAAAAAGAGATCTTAAAAAACACGGCATTTCTGTTAGAAAAAAGGGCTACGGGTTTAATGTAAAACCAGAGATTGTATTGTCTCAGACGCAATATGAATTTTTTGACGGACTTATGATAAGCGACGGCAGTATATGCATACATAGTAACACGAAAGGAAGAAAATCAATAGGAAATGGGCACTTATCTTGTGGTTTTAAATATGAAGAATTTGCTAAATATATAGTAAAATTTTTGAATCTCGGCGCTGATGTTAAATTATATGTTCACAAAAGCGAAAGATATATTTCAGGAGAATGCAGTCAATTTAAATTTTATTCAGAAAGTAATGTGTTTTTTACAAAAGAAAGAGATAGGTGGTATCCCGGTGGTATTAAAATAATCCCTGCGGATTTTAGACTCTCCCCAGTATCAATGAATATTATGTATTTAAGTGATGGTTGGTTGTTAAAAAGTGACAAAACATATAGGTCGGCGAGACTGTGCACACAGTCTTTTGATAAGAATAATATAGAAATATTAATTAGAAAATTTGCAGAGATTGGTATAATAGCAAATATAGCATCTGATAGGCAGATAACCATGAATACAGAAAATACTATAAAGTTTTTGGAGTATATTGGCGAATGCCCGGTTGATTGTTATAAATACAAGTGGAGCATTTGAGGCAAATAGATGTCTAAAATAATTTTAGTGTCACTTGTTCATAACAGAAAACATTTAGTTGGTTTGGCATTGCAATCGGCAGCAAATCAGACATTATCCAGAAACAAATGGAACCATCTTGTTTTAGATAATAAATCAACAGACGGTGCAGATTTAATATGTGAGTCATTTAAAAGCAAATATCCAAATATAAGACTTATCAAGATGGACAGCAATATTGGTCAACAGAAAGCATATAATTTTGTTTTAAATGATTGGATACCAAAGCACGACCCAAACTCTGAGATTATGGCTGTTTTAGATAGTGACGATATGTTGGTTCCAACAGCGTTGTCTGAAGTAGAAAAAATGTTTGATGCGCATCCAGAAATAGGCCAGACGTATTCTGGATTTTCCATTATAAACGGCAAAGGCCAGATAACAGTTTCAAATCACGCAAAAGCTAGATTAATACCAAATCAATTTACGCCAGAGGGGCAAAAAGAATTGCGCAGAGTGTTTATTAAGCAAAATCCAATTGGCCATATGAGATGTTTTCGTATTAAATGTTTAAAGGATATTGGTGGTTTTAATACTAATTATCAATACGCAACTGATTATAATGCGGCAGGAAGAATGCTTATGAAATACCCTGTTGTGAAGATAGATAAAGTTTTATATCTGTGGCGACAGCACAATGACCAAGTGGAAAGACAGCATAGTCCGCAACAAACAAAAGACTGGCAGGACATGCAAAAAGAATTTAAAGACGCGTTTACAAAGAGCGGATTAATATAGGAAGAAATATGGAAAAAATACCACTAATAGATTTTTTCAATAAAATAAATTATGATTGGAAAAAAGACAAGAATAACATCGAAAGAATTTGTTATTATACAAAAACTCGTGTTAATCCAAGTGTTAATAAATTTAATCTTATTTATGGAATGGAACAACCGTTTGTTATAAAAGCAATAGCAGAATATTATAAATCAGAATATTTCTTTGAGATGGGTACCGGCCGCGGAACAGCGAGTTATGCGATGGCACTAAACAAGAGCATTAAAGAAATTGCCACAGTTGATATTGTTGGGTTTAAACAGAAGCAAAATACGGCTATTGGGCACAAGCAAGCAACAGTGTCGAATAAAGATTTATATGACAAGCTTAATTTTAAAGAAAAAGAAAAGATAAAATTTTTCGAGCGTCAAGAATTTATAAAGAACATGCATAATTTTGGACGCAAATTCGATATTTGTTTTGTTGACGGAGAACACGACAAAGAAAGTGTTATTTTAGAAGACATAGATATAGCGCGCAAAGTTTTAAAGGACGACGCAATTTATATTTTTGATGATTATTGCCTCAATAAATTTTCTGTTAAAAAGGTGGTAGATAATTTTTTGGCAGCAAACAACTTTAATTCTATTCTGATTGAAATGAGAGGGCACTTATTTGACAGCGCCAAAAAAGAAAAAGACGAGGGTTTAGTTGTGCTTAGCACAAGGACATTGTTTTAGGGCGGTTTAATGAAATTAAATAAATATTTTAAATTGGTGTATAAAAGCTATATTGGAAGAACTATGTCAGAACGAGTAGCAGCAATTATAGAGCTTGTAAATGAGAACGGCGGCAGAGAGTTTTTTAATGATTACAGCACCAGCAAAGACTCGATTTTGGATTTTTTAAAAAGATTTGACGACGAAGGTGTAAGTTTATGACAATAAAAAATAAGATATTTGGAACAGATGGAATACGAAATATAGTTAATAGGTTTCCTTTAGTTCCAGAAGTGGCACTATCGGTTGGTCGAACGGTCGCCCGAAAATTTTACTCAGAGGGAAAGACAAATAGAATTATTGTGGGAAAAGATACGAGATTATCGTGTTATATGTTCGAAAGCGCAATTTCTTCTGGCATATGCTCTGCTGGAGTTGATGTGTTATTATTGGGTCCCATTCCGACGCCAGCAATTGGCTACCTAACAAAAGACATGAGAGCAATAGCGGGAATAATGATAACCGCATCACATAATTCTTTTGAATACAATGGAATTAAAATATTTGGGCCGGAAGGATTCAAGCTTTCTACTCAACAGCAAAAAGAAATAGAGGACATGGTATTAGAAGATATAAGCGGAAGTGTATATACAAAATCGTATGTAACACAAGAATGTGTTGGAAAGATACAAAAAATTGAAGACGCGAGAGGAAGATATATTTCATATCTTAAAAGAGGATTCCCGCCAGATATGGATTTATGTGGAATGAAAATAGCGCTTGATTGTGCGCATGGTGCGGCTTATCGTATCGGACCGGAGGTTTTTAGAGAATTAGGCGCAGATATATTTGTTATTGGGGATAGCCCAAATGGCACAAATATTAATGACTGTGGGGCGATGAATTCGGAGAGGCTTAAAAGACTTGTTATAGAAAACAAGTGTGACATTGGTATTGCTGTAGATGGGGATAGCGATAGAATAATCTTGATTGACGAATTTGGTAAAACAATTAATGGTGACATAACTATAGCGATACTTGCAAAACAACTATTTAATGATTATGGACCCCAGACAATTGTTACAACCATAATGTCAAATGCGGCATTGGATAAATTTATAAAAGATATAGGCGGAGATGTTGTCAGAACAGACGTGGGAGATAGAAATATAATTGAAGAAATGAGGAATAATGGGTATAGATTTGGTGCAGAAAACTCTGGCCACATAATATTTTCAGATTTCTCAACGACCGGTGACGGGTTATTTGCGGCGATTAAAATTTTAGAAATTATGAAAAAAAATGGCAAAAGTCTTTCTGATTTATCACAAGTGTTAATTCCTTATCCGCAAGTGCTAGTTGACATCATAATAAAAGAAAAGGTGCCACTTGATAGTTTTCCAGAATTAAAGGAAATAATAGATTTTGTCACAAAGGAAATTGGAGAAAATGGACATACACTTGTAAGACTTAGCGGAACGGAAAATAAGTTACGTATAATGATTGAGCATAAAAATAGAGATATGGCCACGTTGTATGCAGAAAAAATAACAAATATTGTTAAAAAATATTATTAAAAGAGACACCAATGCCAAAAAAGATTACGATTGATGATTGCAGGAAAATTGCAGAAAATTTAGGTGGGAAATGTCTATCTAGCAAATATGGTGGCATTTTTTATAAGATAGTATGGCAATGTAAATTAGGACATAAATGGTTAGCTAATTTTAATAATATAAAAAATAAGGCATGTTGGTGTCCATGTTGTGCTGGAAATCATAAATTGACCATAGAAGATTGCCAAAAATTTGCAGAAAATAAAGGAGGCAAATGTCTATCAGAGGAATATATAGGAAATAAACAAAAATTAGATTGGGTGTGCTCAGAGGGACATACATGGAAAGCATGTTTTAGTCATATAAAAAACAATAATCGGTGGTGTCCGATATGCGGAGGAACTATTAAATTAAAATTAGTAGACTGCCAAAATATTGCGGAAAATTTGGGCGGAAAATGTTTAACCACCCAATACATAAACGCTAGAACAAAAATAGATTGGCAATGTTTAGAAGGACATTGTTGGAAGGCTGATTTAAACCATATAAAGAGCGGAAATAATTGGTGTCCCGAATGTCAAATTGGAAAAACACAGAAATGTTTATATAATATTATTTCTAATATTTTTCCTAAATTTAATATATTATATAACTATACAGGATTTGATTGGTTGAAAACAATTGAGACAGGAAAGAAACAAGAATTGGATATTTATGTTTCAGAAATAAAGCTTGCAATTGAATATGACGGCGAACAACATTTTATTCCAGTGTGTTTTGGCGGAATACCAATAAAACAGGCAAAACAAAATTTTAAGAGACAAAAAGAAAACGATATAATAAAGAACGGAAAGATAGCGGAACATCCCGAAGATATAAGATATTTTATTCGTTTCAATTATAAAGAAAAAATTACAAAAGAGTATGTTGAACAGGTATTAAAAGAAAATGGCGTAATTTAATGGCAATAATTTATATGAATTTGCGTGGAAGCCCAACATCCGGCGGGCCAACAGTTGCTGCCCACCGTTTAGCCCAAGGTTTTTTAAAAAAAGGACATAAAGTCATTTATGACAATCCAAATAAATCCGATATATGTCTTTGTATTATTGAAAGTGGCAAAACATTGCGGCAAGTTGATAGAAAAAAAACAAAGATAGTGGTACGTTTAGACGGAATATACGCAAAGGATTATTGGAATAATAGTCCTGGTCGTGAGTGGCGTCCTGATATGACGGCATTACATCAAGCAATAAAGAGAGATGTTGAGAATGTAGACCATATGATATATCAGTCTTATTTTTCCAAACAACTTGTGGACGCTGAAATAATCGAAAGAAAAGATAATTTTTCTATAATTAGCAATGGAGTTGATACCAATACTTTTGTTGTTCAATCAAGAAAACCAGATGGATTTATTAATATTTTTTCTCATGGCGTTATGCGTAATGATTACTTAATGGAAAGTTTAATTGGTGTTTATAAAGAATTAAAATTACGAAATCATAATGTTCGTCTTGTATTGGTTGGGGGAATGGACTCACAATGTTCAGTAATATTTAATCAGAATAAACACGATAAAGATATCATTCATCTTGGTTCAGTTCCAAATTCAAATCTTCCAAAAATATTTATTAATGCAGATATTGGCCTGTATCCTCGTCAAGGCTCTAGTTGTGATAATTCTGTAATAGAATCGCTTAGTTGTGGCATTCCAATTGTAATTCCAAAATTCGGTGGCAATTCTGAATTGATTTATGACAACAAACAGGGTATAATAGTAGATAATGGTGGGCATTGGAATTATGGGCCAGAGTATATTAAAAAATTGGCCGATGGTGTCGAAAAAATAATACCAGATTTAATAGGTTTTAAGAATCGCGCAAGAGAACACGCAATAAAAGAATTAACATTGGATAAAATGACTAACAAGTATTTGAAGGCAATGGGCTTATAGGTCCTCCGTATAAAGTAATTTATACGGTGCATTTGTTAACAATTGTTAGCAGAAAGGTAACAGAAATAATGAGTTTATTTAGCAATTATATAGGAAACGCCGTATGTGAAAAGATGGAAGAGAGCAGAGGAAAAATTGGACGTTTCCCCAGAATTTGGTATCATTTCTTTTTACAAACTAGAGATGTATTGGGTGGTCACAACATATATACGAGCAAAAAGAATGCTAAAGAGCTTCTAAAATACGCTATAGGAAAGAGAACCAAGATAAGTTTGTATAGTATGCTGAGGGACAGTAGCATGGAAGGTATGCCCTCATCAAAGATAGTGAGAGATATTATTGGTGTTTGTATGTTTGTTTGTGGTATTGCCGAATATGTTAAGGTGTCGGTTCAGTTATGGCGGCTTAAACGATGTCATTAATCAAAAAATTGTTGGACTCATACGATGAACGTCGCATGCCCATCGCGGTGATATCATCGGCTGTGCCGATTCTTTTTTATAATATATTTTTGGAAAGGTCTAAGCCCTCACACAAGCCCCCGTTGTGGAAACATCATGACCCGGACGTAATAGAGCGCGCCGCCCAATTTGTTATAAACAAAAAAGTTAGAGATGAAATGTATGAGGTGGTAAAAGAAGATGTTTTGAGTAGCGTGCCAGGAATATCTATTGCTGTAGATGAAATAGCTGGAATAATTTGGGTTGCCAAAAAGATAGCAAGGTATGCAAAATTATGTTTGAAAAGCAAATAGGGAAAGAATATATTTATGTTTTTGTTAGAAAGGATATATCTCCGGAGCAGAGACTTGTGCAGGCTTGCCACGCAACAGTGGAAAGCGGAATATTATTCTGTAATAGGGCCAATTATGATTTGTTGCATGCGCATAATATTATAGTACTGAGTGTTAAAAATTTAAAAGAACTAAACGAGGCTTACGAAAAACTAATACCAAAAGTTAGTGCAATAATGTTTTATGAGCCTGATATTGGCGAGAACACATCCTTTAGCACAAGGCCTGTGATCGAAGAAGAGAGAATATTGTTTAAGGACTACATGTCTTTGAAGTTTGAGAGGAGTTTTTTGTATTATTTAAAGATATTTATTAGGCACATTAGGGGCGAGTTGTTCGATGGGTGACTTAACCGTTTGTTCTGTTGTTTGCAACGATAATAGGTCAAAATTATTTGACCTAATGGTTAAATCTGTGTTAAGGTTTACCAAACACATTCCAGAATTTATCATCTGCGATAGTGGAGGAAATAATTTAAACTCTTATCAATCATTGCCAAATTTTACTATTATGAGCAACACGTCTATTTCGCGAGGGAGTCTTCAACATGGAGAGGGTCTAAACAAAATAGTGTCATTGTCTAAAACAAAGTACACGGCTATTATTGAATCAGATTGCATTCTTCTTTCGGACGAATGGCTTTGTATCAATGACAATTATAAAATGGTAGGAGCAAAAAAAGCAAAAGACATATACCATGTTTGTTTTCTTCTTTTTAAAACTGAGTCGATTGCAGGCGTGGACTTTCGCCCAGGAACAGCCAAAAACAGATCAAATAGATCATATCAGGTACATGAAGATGTTGGGTGGAGAATTAAAGAGCATGTTTTGTCAAATGAAGTCCAGGAATTAAGATTTGTTGATTGTAAAACTGGAGATGGCAAATTTTTTAGCAGGGTATTTCAATCAGATGAATTTTGGATAAACGGGAATCCTGTTTTGGCCCATTTTGGGCGAGGGTCACATTTGGCTGGCAAGGCAACAAGAAAAAATCTAAAACCAAATGATGAGCAGTTAAAAGAGTGGAAAATTGTTGCAGAAAAATTAATCGGAGAATAGCACTATTGTTAATAAGGGATATAATATGATAGCTGTTGTGGTTAGAGAATTGCCGTATTTAAAACTGCTAGTCCCCATTATGCTTGAATTACACAAACGTGGCGCTAAATATATTTTATATTATATGGATTCTTTTAAGGGAGAAAAAGAATACTCAAGACCAACAATTGGTAGTTTAAAAACATCAAACGAAAAGATTGTTGCGCAGGCGGTTAAGGCGGTTCGGTTCACAACAAACGAAGAACTATTAAAGTTAATGAAAAAAGACGTAATCAAAAAGATGATAAGCGTCGAGATAGCCCTGTGGGCAAGAAAAAACCTAGAGGCGTATAAGGCTGGCGGAATTAAAACATACTCGGTTTCTTACCTTAGTGATTCTTTGTGGACAGGATATTACAAACTTATTGATAAAACATATTATACCACAAAGCATTTAATGGAATCAAAACACTCATTTTCAAAGACTAACATTGACAAGAATAAAGATAAATGTTTAGGGTCTCCTATTTTTGACTCTATTGCGTTTCACCAAGAACAACAAAAAGATGTTTTAGTGTTGTTGCCAAATATAAAAGCAGACAGGGTAGCAAAATGTTTTGGCAACACGAAGAATTTTATAGACATAATATCAAAATTTGCTCAAAATCACAATATTATTTTAAAGGCCAGAAAAAAACAGTGGGTTCCGCCCGAAGCTAAAAAGATTGCAAAAGAAATGTTTTTTGATGAAGATATAATGTATCCATCAACTATAAGCAAATTACTATCCAGAACGTTTGCGACAGTTATGTTTTTTTCCAGTGGTATTTATGAATGTGTTTATGGTGGAAATTACATAATTAATGTTCAAACAAAATTAATTTGGTCGCATGACCAAGAAAAGATGAAAAAATATTTTTGCTTGGATGAAGGAAGTCTGTATCAGTATGGCGGAGTTGTTGAGACAATAGAACAGTCTGCTATTTTGGATCCCAGGTGGACTTTTGCGGCGCCACACATTGATGCCGAAAAGAGAAAAGCTTGGGTCGATAAATTTATTGGTCCCTACGCCTCGGACAGATCGGCTGCAATTGTCGACGATATATTGTCCGTCTAAAATTCCTTTTTTCTATTTATTGCCACAATAAATGGTATTTGTGGGCCAAAACATAGAAAATCTATCAATAAGTGTATTATTATATATAGATGTGATACTTTTGTTGAGGTATAATAATGATAACATATACGGTTGGCCAGATGGCTAAAAAATTAGGCAGATCTGTGAAAACATTACAGAATTGGGATAGTTCAAATAAGTTAAAGGCATCACGAACGCCAGCCGGAAGAAGATATTACACTCACGAACAATATTTGGATGTTAGCGGAAAAGCGAAGTATAAGCGCGGAGGAGATAATATGGACGCCATTAATGATAAAGTCGTTTTAATTACCGGAGGCACGGGGTCTTTAGGTCACGCACTTACTAGCAAAATACATAGTTGTGCCAAGAAGGTCATTATATACAGCAGGTGTGAATTAAAACAGGCCAATATGAAGCAGAAGTTCGGAGATAAGGGCAACATAAGGTATTTGATAGGCGATATACGCGATAAAGAGAGATTAAGTAGGGCCTTGAATGGCGTA
>Ga0315288_10007104_pt1 | contig 14182 bp, 13 predicted proteins | sample YL17G11_20_MG_FD_203454 | JGI IMG/M metagenome (GOLD analysis project Ga0315288, IMG submission 203454) | Sediment microbial communities from Yellowstone Lake, YNP, Wyoming, USA - YL17G11_20 | ecosystem: Environmental > Aquatic > Freshwater > Lake > Sediment | place: USA: Wyoming | collected... | reverse complement strand
ACCTTCAGTGCCGAGTGCTTCTTCGAGGTTCCACGCGATGAGCATCCGCGTCTTCTTCTGTTCGTACTCGTTCTTGAACATCGTCAGCCAGGCTTGAATCATCTGAGGGTTCTCGGTCTGCACATTGACACCACCGTCCGAGTAGGACAGGAAGTTGCGCATGTGCAGAAGGCCCAAGCTCTCGAGCAACGAGATGACCACACCTCGAATGAACACCGAGAACCAGCCGCGGTCGAGAATGTCGTTCAGCGATTGGCCAAGGAATGGCGGCGTCGACTTCCAGTCGCTCACTGCATCGAAGATGGCCCAGAGGATGTGCCGATCACTGTGGTCGTGCCCGTGGGTGAGACGGTTCAGCTCCGGGTAGTCACGCATGAATAAGCGTACGTGCTCAACGAGCCTCGAGATGACGGGGTCGTTGAGATCGTAGCTCGTGACTCGGTTCGGAGCATTCCCGTACATCACTTACCGCTTCGTTTCCGGAAGGACCGCTCCACGAGTTTCACCGATGGGCGATCCTCCACCGGAACGGAATCCTTCACGGTGACAGTCTTGGTCCTCGGGGTCATGCCGTGCTGATGCGTTCGCTTGCCGCGGAACTTCACCCGAGCACGGTCGAGAGCCACCAGATACTCCTGCGGAGGCTTCTCGCCCACAAACAACATGCCCGAATCGATCTCCTTCTGGAGCTTCGTTGCTCCTTCCAGAGCATTGTCCGAGACGTTGGCGTACTTGCCCGGGGCAACCGTCTGGCCCAGGACCACCCTGGTATGAGCTGGAACGTCCAGTCTTGGATCGTCCGTCAGGTTCCAGATCTTCATCCCTTCCTCCGTGAAACCTTCACCGACTTACGAACCGGCTCTGGCTCAGCCGGAAGGTCGGTCGGTGTGCTTGGGTCCGGGGTGACCTCAGGAGCTGGTGCCGGCGGCACTGCCAGCTCTTCCACCATCACTGGCTCAGCCAGGACTTCTGGCTCAGGAGTTCCCTCTGGCTCGACCGGAGCCTCCACTGGCAGCTCTTCTATCGGAGCTGCAGCCTCGGGTTCCGCTTTGGGGGCTCCGCTCTTCTGGAGCGGCAGCTTTGCAAGTTCGCGGAGGTCGTCGAGTGAGAGAACTTTGTGCTGATCGGTGGCCACCTCGATGAAGGCGTACTCCACACCCTCAAGGAAGAGCTCGATGTTGCGCAGGAGGGTTTCAACTCCAACCTGTGAGGTTTGACCGGAACGGATTCGAACGCCACCTTCCATTGTGAAGGTGTTCCAGCTCATGCCAGGCCGTGTGGCCCTGATTGTCCTTGTCAGTTTGCTGCGGCCGAGATGCCGCACCAGAAGGTATTCGGGTTCTTGCATCTGCATCTCCTGAAGAAGAGCGGTTGGCGCCGCAGGAGAGCGTCTAACCTACGGCGCCAACCGATTCATCATCACCTTCCGCCTGCCACCGGGCTAGTACTGGTGCACCACCGGGAAGTGCAGGCCCGCATCGACGCGGTTGTTCTCAGCGCCCAGGTCCTCTTCAGCCTTCGGCACTGCCGCTTCGTAGCCGGAGTCGGTCGACGTACCAACGTTCGACGGACGAACCGAGCCGCGGTAGAGCTCCAGCTTCCGCACCGACGCGATGTTGATGATCGCCATGCCGATGTCCTCCCAGCTCTGCCAGGTGATTCGGTTGGCGATCTTGTCGATGTAGAACTTGGTGTTGTTGAGCACGTAGAACTTGCCCAAGAACTGCGGCGCCGTGAAGAAGTAGACGTTGCCCGGCCGCAGGATGTCGGTCTTGATCGTGCGCACGACCTTCCGGCCCAGCACGGTGTTGTACTTGTAGCCGTCCACCACCGTCTCGGACTGGATGCGGTCGCCGTTGTCTTCCAGCGTCCACTGAAGGATGTCGTCGTGGTCGACTTCGGTCAGCAGGAGCTGTTCGCCACGCAGGCGGTTGCCGTCGATCAGCTTGAACAGGTTGACGAAGTCGGGGCGCTGCACGGGCTGCACCACGAAGTCGGTTCCGTTCGCTGCCAGGGCGAGCTCGCCCTTCATCACCGACACCTTGGTCGTGCTGGCTGCACCAGCGCGGATGGTGGTCGCGTTGTACTTGACGTTGAGGTCGGTGTTGGTCTCGGTCTGGAGCGCCTGGACGCCGCCCTCGATGTGGCGCAGGAACTCGCGGTCCTCGATCTCGTGGATGTCCTTCACCGTGTTGTCTTCGATGATCTTGGTGATGGGCATCTCGTACGCGAGAAGCTCCTGCTCCGTCTTCTCGAACTTCTCCGAGGAGATGGTGAAGAAGGGAACCTCGGCACGCGGTGCACGGATGAAGCGCGCGGTCGGCTGGCCACGGAAGTCGATGGCCATGGCCTTGCTCTGCGGCTCGATGTCCACGATCTTCACGAGCAAGTCGTGGTTGACGGAACGCTGGCAGTCCGTGCGGACGACCTGCTCCGGTGGAACCAGGTGCCGCGCGAACGAAACCTCACGCAGACGGTCTCGAATGAAGCTCCCGGTCAGCTGCGCGATCTTGTCCTTGCCTTCTTGGGTCTCGATTCTCTGGTTGAAGAGGTCGATCCCCGTCTGCACGTAACTCATTGTCTTCCTCCTTGGTCCTTGTTCTGAGCCGTCGCCTTTCAGCAAACGGGGGTTAGTTGGTCCTCATGAACCGCAGCCAGCCGTTGCCAGACAGACGGGTCACGTAGCCGATCTCCCACGCACCACCCGCCGCCTTCTTCAGGCCGCGGCGACCAGCGATGCCGCCGTAGTTGATGTCGTTGACCATCAGGCGCACACCTGGGGCCAGATCGGTCGCGTCGAAGATCTTGGTCTCGGCCTCGTACCAGTTCATGTACAGGAACGGACCCTTGCCCAGACCCTGGACATCGTACGCGCCCTGCTCCGCGTAGTACGCGAAGCTGGGGACCGTTGCGCCGTTGACAGTGCCACGCTTCATCTTGTAGCTGGCAGCGTCCAGCTCCAAGAACTCACCCATGACGATTGGGTTGGTGGCGTAGGGATTGAGGATCGTCGGGTCGACGAACTCGAACGGACGACTCCCAATCGTGATGAACTCGCTGACGAGCTTGAAGTTCTGCATAACCGTTTCCTCCAAAGGGGTTGTGTTACTGGATCTCCGCGTTCATCACTCGGGCGAATCTCCGGACGTGATGAACATTTCGAGCGCCGCCCTGGAGTCCCCATCCGAAACACTCGGCCCTTCTGCCGCGTTCCCGATGTGGAACCCCTGAGGAGAAGCCATCTTCACCGCTTCCTCTGTCGCTTCGATGTTCTTCGCCGTGCGTAGCGCAGCGAGCTTCTCTTCGAATGACAGGTCAGCACTGAGGTTCTTCTCTTCCATCGACTGAGCGATGCCCCTGATTCGATCCTCGCTCTCGTAGAACGCCACCTTCTCTTGAAGAGTGGCAGAGTTCTGCACGAGATCGCGAATCGCGGCCCCGGCCTGCTTGAGGAGGGCCTGGACTTCACCGTGACTGATCTTTTCCACCGTTGCCTCCGTTTTGGCCTGGGCCTACATCATTGCAGGGCCGCCGGCCGGTGCAGGGGTACCTTCCCCCATACCTGTCGGAGCCGCTGCTGCCGAAGAAGCTGCTGCCTCGCCCATCTGAGAAGCGTGGGCCGCCAGCATCTGCTGTGCGGTGGCCAGCTGGTCAGTGGTCACACCCTCTGCCGCTGCGCTGAGAGCCGCATCGGAAACCGGAGGAGGTTCCGCAGCGAGCGCATGCGCCGCGCCACCGAGCTCTGCACCAGGTGCAGGGATCGGCTCGCCAGCGATGGCTGCCTTGATCATCTCGTCCAGTCTCTTGCGGTTGGCAGGTGATGTCGAAGCGACCTTCTTCAGCACGTTTCGAGCCGCGGAGATCTTCACACCCGCTGAGGAGGTGTTATCCAGCGACTGCGCCAACACATGGTCATGAGCTGCCGAGAGGGCCGGCTCTGTGACCACTTCTCCAAGAGCCCGCTTCTGCGGACGCTTGGCTTCACCCTTCGTGTAGCCGATGGCAGCATCGTTCGAACCGACGTACTGCCGGCCATCGCCCTGACCACTGGTCGGGGCGAACTGACGCGGGGTCATCTCGCCCGTCTCGCTGCCCTGGTTGACCACAGGGGGCTCACCAGCAGCAGCCTGCAGAGCAGGAGTCGAACCGGCCGAGATCTGCGCCGGGTTCTCCGCGTCTGCCGCAAACTTGCCAAGCAAAGCCCTGGCAAAGCGCTGAGGGACTTCCGAAGAAGCCTTCTTCGCCTTGTTGGAGTCCTCCATCTGGTACTTCTTCGCTGCTTCCGGGGTGAAGCGAGCGCCGAGCAGACCAGCAACTCGAGGATCGATGCCCCTCTCACGGAGGTGCGCCGTGTCGGCCTTGGTCATGCCAACGACTTCACCGCCGTAGGCTCCCAGACCGCCGCCCAGCAGCGCACCCAGTGCTGCACCGCGCGAGCCACCAGCAGCCAAGCCGGCCAAGGAACCCAGGCCCGCACCGCCGACTCCGCCCACCAAGGCACCCTTCAGGCCACCGCGCATCCTGTTGCCAATCAGCGTAGGATCCGCAAGAGCCTTGCTAAGGCCAGTGGAACCTTCGCGCCGCATGGCTCGAGCCATGCCCTTCTGACTCGCCCACCAGCCTGGATCGACTGTGGCACCCTCGAGCTCTGCCACCTTCTCGGGGTCCACGTAGCCCTTGGCGGCAAAGTGCTGCAAGATGGCCAACGCTTGCGCGTCGGACGACTGCTTCAGCACTTCTACCGGTTGCTCGCCAGCCATCATGCCCAAGTTGGTCGGCATGAGGTTGCCAGCGTCGGTCGGGTAGTTGTGCTCACCTGGCTTGGTGACCTTCTCACCCTGGTTGGCTGAGGTCGCTTCGCCAGAATGGCCAGCCTCCGCGGGGTTCCCGCCCGGGGTCATGTTGGGCACTGCCAGCATGGCCGAGTGAGAACCACCGGGAGCCACGCCCGCGGTGAGCGGGGCGGTGGCCATTTCTTCCGCACTCTTCAGGAGAGCCTGCTGGATGGCGATGTGCTCGGCCAGCTTCTCTGCCGGAGTGCGCTGATCTTCGACGAGGTGGAGATTGTCAGCGAGGAACTCGCACTGCTCGGCGACCTTGAGATGGCCGCTGAAGGCTGCTGCCTTCGTTTTGCCCTCGCCCTCTTCCGCCTCGTCCTTCTTCTCGGATTCCACCTTCTCATCACCGGTGGCTGCCATCTTGACCAGTTGCTCCTGGCTGTCAGCAACCACCTGGTGGATCATCTCGAAGACAGACGGACGTCGCTTCATAGGTTCTCCTTCAGGTGCGCACCGGCGGCGGTGGAACCGATTTCACACCGGCTGACGAGCCATACGCCGCTTCGGTTTGATCACTGTGAACTACCGAGTAGTTCGTTGGTTTGACCTCAGCCTTCATCGTCATCTTCGAGCTGGGGCCTGTGGTGACAGATGCGGGCTTCGCCAACAGGTTCGAAGAGCTCGACTGCCAGGTAGAATTCCCAGCGATCTTGCTCATCTCATCCGTAAACGAAGCCAGCATCTGGTTCCACTCTCTCATGGGCTGCTCGAACTACTCCTCGACAGTGTAGCCCGCTTCGGCCAGCATCTCCCACGCACGCTGCTCGACAGCCGACGCCAGCTTCTCTTCGCCGCTCGTACCGTACTGCGAAAGGATCTCGGCCGCACGCTGCTCGGCAAGGATGTTGAGCGCAGACGAGTCCTTCTCCTTGCCCTTGAGCACATGATGGAGCCCAGCGCCAGTGCCACCCAGAACCGCCGCCGCACCACCAGCAGCTGCCGCTGTCTGACCCTTGTTCCGCTTCATCACATGGAGCAGAGCCTTGCCCTTGCTGATGTCCTTCTTGCCCAACGTGACGACTTGTTCTGCACCCATGCCGCCAGCGGCCTCAGGGTTCATGACACGCATCTTCGAAGCAGCGTTGCGAAGCTTGTCGTACTGCTTGCCGGGCTTGGCTGCCCAGTCAATCGCCTTGCCGATGGTCTTTTTCACACCTTCGGTGGACAGAGCGGTCTTCTCGATCTCGCGGCGCTCGTTCTCGAACGAGTGCGCCATCACGCGGCCCAGGAAGTCCGCCTCGGCCAGCTTCTCCTCGGCTTCCTTCTCCTCTTCCTTCTCTTCCTTCTTCTTGGTCTCGCCGCCCTCGTGTTTCTGGGCTGCCTCGACGTCTTCCTCAGCGATCTTGGTCTGACCGCCGAAGATTGCCTCGGCCACCTTCACCACGGTCTGGGGATGAAGCTCGTTGATGTTGATGCCCTCTGCCTCGAACATCTGGTCGAGGATCTGGGCTTGCGCCAGCTTCTCGGTGTCATCACCAGTGGAAGCCCCAACGTCTTGCTCCGTGCCATACAGATTCGCCAAAAACTCGTTCATGATCGTTCTCCTCTTGTTCCTGTCGTGAGCATCTGCTCACTGGGTTTGAGTGGCGCGGCACTTCGCCAAGGTTGAAAGCCTCTCATGCCCCGCGGAATCACTCTATCTACTCCAATGCCTTGGGGACGTGCCCCAGAAGCTCAGCTCCAACTCTTATCCCAGCAGCAGTACCCAGGGAAGATAGCAGAGGATGATTTGCTGCAAATCGCTCAGTGCGAGTGATGGGTTGACCATGCAGAGCTTTGCTTCGGGCATGGGCGCCGTACATCAAAACTGCAGGAACAGAACCGAGAGATAGTAGTGTGGCGTTGCTGAGACCCGCAGCTATCTTCTCGTACATCATCCCTTCATCAGAGAGACCAACAACTGCTGCTGCCAGTTTTGGCTCTGAGGAAAGTACGTCAAGGGTATCGCAAGCCATCTTCACTGCCTCTGCTTTGTACCAATTGTAGGCGGCTGCGATCTTCGTAAGAAGAGGACTCGATGCAGTCTTCATGTCATCGTTCATTGGTTGAGCGATGGTGATACGAATGATTCTTCGGCGCACTACGGGTGCCAGGAAGGAACGGCTCTCCATCAAAGGCATCAGTGCCTTCATGATGTCGGAGCTGAAATGCCCGCTGTCAATAGCCCCGCACGGAGCCTCGCTCTCGGAGGATGGCGGAAACGTGGTGCCCTGCCGGTCGAACTCATCAGCAAGGTCTGGCCGACCGATCTTGGCCAGGATGATGCGCTGGAACTCCTCGGGCTTCAACATCATACCCATCGCTGATGGGGTAGCCAGAGCTGACTCAAGATCACCTTTGCCCATCTCGTTTAGGGTGTTTTTGCTAATGGACGGCTCACGGCCAGAGAGCACAGCGGAGACCCGACCCATGTTTCCTTCGGGGTCGAGCTGCTTCATGATCTCTGCCATCTTTCGAGCGTCAGCCAGCTTGAGCGCGGCCAGCTTAAGCGCGCCAAGAGCAACAGCCTTCTTGGTCAGCTCCCCACCCTTGGCTTGCTCAAGCAATCGGGCAACCGCTGGATCTTCGAGATTCCCAAAGCGAGCAATGAGCTCAGGCAAAGACATCTTGGTCTGTGCTGCAAGCTTCTCGGCAAAGTAGTCATCCTCACAAGCTCGCTTGACGAGGCTGATCAACCCTCTCTTGATCTCGGGCATCTCTGGCGCGGCAAGAATTCCAAGACCCGTTAGTTCTGCAACGTTGTGAAGGAACTTGGACTTCTTGGATAGCTTCTTGCCCTCGCTCGTCACGTGCATTTCATGCGCAACCGGGGCTGCCAAGAGTCCCAGACCACCAACTTCAGCCAAAGCCTTTCCAAAGCTCGCGGTCTTCTGCATGTTGCTGAAGCTGTTACCAAGACCAGAGCCAACGTGGTAGGTCTCCTCGCCGGTCTCCTTGTTCTTCCAGATGCGCTCTCGCCGGGCGTATTCCTTGGCACCGTTGAACAGGTCCTCAAGCTTCATGTCGACCGCAACCTTTTCCATGGCTGCGACCTTCTCGCCTTTGACTTCGTCTATGATTGCCTCTTTGAACTTGTCGAACGGCATGATGGTCATGGAGCGGAAGAAGCTCCGGTCGTTGTAGTGCTCGAGGTATGCTGCATGGGCCTCGGCCGGAGAGCCAAAGCCGAGCATCACCTTGTCTTCGTCGTACTTCCCCGCCTTCGTCGGATGACTGTCGGGATGATTCTGGTGGACGATGTAGACGGTATCAGCATCTTCCTTCGGTCCAACGTAGACGTCCAACTTGTCTCGGTCAGTGCCCTTTGTCCCGACAATCTCCCCGTAGGGGTAGAGCATCTTGACAGACCAGTGCTTACCGTTGGCGTCAGTTCCTTCGCGAATGGCTCCCGCCTTCGTCTCGACATTGATCTTCAGACCCTTGAAGCTGATCGTGCCAACGAAAGGCCACTCCTTCCGATTGGGAGACGGTGGAGGCCCCATCTCAAGACTGGCTTGCTTGACCTTCGGCTCGATCTTGCCTTGCTCGATCCCGTGAAGGATCCCGTAGACAACTTCTTCGCCCTTATGAGGGTTGATGCCACGAGCCTCAAGGAACTGATGGAACTTTTCATCGTCGAGGTTCGGAGTCTTGGCGATGAAGTTCCTGATCTCCTGTTCTTGAGCCGACGTGGGTTCAGGACCTGTCTCGTCGCCGTTGGCTTTCTTCGTCTTGCCCGACTTCTCCGTCTTTCGCTGAAGCATGTGGCGGATAATGTCGTCCGAGCCAGCAGGAACCTTTATCTTGGCAGCAGCCTTCTTTGCACTCTTCAGGGCTTTAGTGATCCGTCGAGCTGCAGCTTCCTTCTCGGACTCGATCTCAACAACCTTCTTCGCTGGAGACGAAGACAGCCTCTCAAGAGACATCTTGCCGCGACCATCTTTGGCCAGGATGCTGGTCCGATGATGATAAGGAAGATGGCCAGTTGCATCACCCTTCTGTTCACCGGTTTCGAAGTGGGAGGTCGTGTACTTTCGTGACGAGTCCCCACTCAAGTAGCGACGAATGATGTGACTGACACCAGACTGCTTCTTCATGGCTGCCACCTTCTGGAACTTGTCACAGTTGCTATGGTGGCCGCACAGCCCACATTTCGTTCCACAACCAGAGGCTGCTTTGACAAGCTCTTCATCATTCGGGTCGAACCCATAGAGGATTTCGCCATCGATGACGGATGCAGGCACCCAAAGTCCAGAGCCGAGCTTCATCATCATCTTGGCCGTCTTGTCGGCACCGATGAACACGTAGCTGATGTCGAAGAAGCGAGGATGAGGGTTCCACACGCCAACCTGTCGGCCGTCGGGAAGAATCGTCCCCATTCCAAACTTCTTGATGCAGTTGCAGTAGTCGTTCCGCGTTCTGGACTTGTTGCCGCAGATGGTGCACACGTCGTACGGGACTCTGCAGCCCATGCTGACGTCTGGGTACTCACCAGCATCGATGCGGTCAACGATGTGCTGGGCATTGAACTCGAGCGCCTTTGGCCGATTGATGAGCGTCACCAACTCGACCCGGTGCATCTTCTGGTTCAGCACTGAGAGAGCGACGGAACCGAACGCCCGGTTGGGATCCTTGTTCTTGTGGTGTGCAAACGGATGGGCGTTCAGGAACGTCCAGTAGCCGTAAGCTGGGAGCTCCTTGTGTGTGAAGTCGTCAATCGGATGCCGCTGCTGCGGATGCTTGCGGCAGTCGTGTGTCAGTGCGCCCCAACCGAAGCGGTCACCGTTACTGTTCTGGCCCCACCACTCGCTGTCGCCAAGAGCGTTGACGAGGACAGCGATGTTCTCCTTGTCAGACCGATAGCCAGAAAGCCATTCCTGGATCTCGGGCATCATCTGCCCGGCAACCTTCTTGATCGAGTCTCCTTGATGGAAGACCCGATTCAGGGGTTCACCGTCCTGAGTCGTACTGAAGAATGTGGCGAGCTTGATGAGCATTACGGATTCTTTGCCCCTTGAGCTTGGGACACAGTTTGTGCGGCAGCCTGGCGTACGCGCTCTTGGATTTGACTGCGAGCATTCTCAGCTGCACCTGTCCATGCAGCAATCTGCGCCGGGTGTTGTCGCTCTCGCAGCTTGGCGGTCAGTGTTGCCGACGGCGCAATGAATGCACCCATGTCGAAAGTCTTCTTGTCCTTGTCCATCTGGGCACGCGAGCTGACCAGCGTATTGATGGTGCTCACGTCGATGCGGTTCATATCCATTGCGTTCTGGACGAAGGTGCCAGCAACGATGGGATCTCGAGCATAGGCCGGGTTGAAGTTGGACAGCGTTGCGAACGCTGCCTGCACTCGGTTCTTGTCATGATCCTTGAGGCCAGGAGACAGACTCATCATCTGCTCGTAGGACTTCTTGAGATTGCGCTTCTCACGCATCCGACTCAGAAGGTCGACACCTTGGTGGACGCCCTCAGTCGCACCAGCCAGAGCCAAGCCTGTGGCTACCGTCGTGCCGATCATCTTGCCCCAATCGGCAACGCCGCCACCCAACTTGTCCATCGCCTCGTGATAGAACTCAGGGTCTGCATGAGCGGTCTTCATGAACGCCTCCACATTCCTGCGGATGCGTTGGGCTTGCTCGGGTGTAAGTTCGCCTGCCGAAGAAAGCTTTTCGATGATGTCCATCTTTTGACCTCTCAAACTCGTGGGATGTGAGGAGAGCCAGGATAGGCACCCATCATCCTTGCTTGAAACCCTTCATCGCCCATGCCCTGAGCCGAGCGCTTTCCTGCTTCAGCCATCATTGGAACGGTGGCACCCGCAACAAGGGCACCACCGGCTGCTCGCTTTCCCCACTTCCAGCTGTCCTTCGCTAGGAATTTGCCAGTTGCGTGCGCGCCTCTGCCAATAGCGGACATGCCGCCAACCAGACCTCTCCCAAGAGCACTACCAAAGGCAGGGCCAATAGCTGCGCTCTTCTCGAGAATCTCTGAAAGTCTACCGAGACGCAGCAGCATTTTCCGCCCTCACGGCCTTGGCGACCAGTGCCTCAACCTTGTTGAGTTCTGTGTCGATCCTCTGCTTGGAGCTGGCCAGTTTCACCTGGACCTCGCTCGCCTCGACAAATCCAGTGAAGGCCTTCATCAGAGGGCTCTCGGGATTCACTGGCCGAGCTGAGGCACCCTTCTCCATCTCGTAGAAGATGGCAGCTGACCGAGCCTTGGTCGGGTTGATGACGTCCGGCCCGAGTCGCGGAATGACCATCTCCATGGCGGTCTTGGTCCAGTCGTAGCCCAAAGCTGAGTCCATCGCGTGTGCGATTTCAGCGATGTTGCCATCGTTGAGCATGAGCTGCTTGACCTCGTAGGTCAGCTGATCACCAGCCTCCTTAACGAGAAGCTGGTTCTTGCCAAGGGCATAGTCCGCTTCCTCGGCCAGCTTCTGCAGATCGAGCCGGGCCTCGTAGAGGTCTTTGAACGGGTTGGCCGGCTTGTATTGCCAGCCGTCATTGGCCATCTTCAGCTTGGCTGTCGAGACGGCAACACCCAGGTCGTCTCGAACGGCATCTGCTCGAGCGCCAGCAGTCTTGATGAACTTGACAGCCTCGTCCACGGTGGTTGCCGTCTTCTTCATCGCCGGGGTGGCCGCATCGCGGCCGAACATCTGAGCAAGAGCAATGTCCGCCTCGAGCTCCTGGTCCCGACAGCTCAGCTTGGCAGGGTCCAATGCGTAATCGGTCGTGTAAATCGCGGTCGGAGGCCTGGCGCTCTGGTCAAGCGAGCGTAGAACCTCGCGCGGGTCAGCAGGATGGAAGTCGACGATCTTGTCGCCAGCCTGCTTCTCGAAGGCCTCGAGGAACGTGGCGTTGTTCGCATGCTCCACGATTCGCTTGACCTGCTCGACGGTCATGGGCTGCTCGCTGGCCAATTTCACCACGGCCTTCGTCAGCGGAACGCCTTCGTGCAGGTACATGTGGGACGCTTGCTTGCCCAGGCTTTGGAGATCGTCTGCCGAAAGGGACTTCCTCTGCATTCGCATGAGGCCGTCGGTCAGGTCGTTCATGTTGACTCCTCGATTCCAACTCGTGTAGAGAGTGGTCTGCAGATTCCAAAACTACCATCGGGGTCAAGCAGTGGGAATCAATCACAACGGTATGGTCTTGATGAAGGCCAAAGAAGCGGCCGAGGCCCTACACCTCTCCCTGTCTACGGTAGGGCGACTTTGCCACAGAGGATTGCTGGACGAACGGCGTGTAAAGGATGGAGGCAAGCTGCGCTTCATTACGCCTGAGAGCGTCGTTCGGTACCAGGAAGCCAAGCTGGTAAACTACCGCGACCTGACCCTTCGGTTAATTACGCTGGAAAGCACGGTAGCTAAGCTGGTGAGGCATTTTGGCTTGGAGGACCTGCCAGCCGATACGAACGAGCTGTTACGAAAACACCACCCGAACCTCTTCCGCAGCTAGCGACTCGGTGGTGGCTTGTCCAGCTCGATGTCCCAGTTCTCCATTGCGTCGTGATCCTCTTCACCCTCCACGTACTCCCGAGCAGCCTCTTTGGTAGGTAGAACCACATCCGCCCGCTTTCGATGGAAGAACGATGCCAGGAAGCTGTAGATGCAAGAGTGCGCCGTGTCATCCGGGCATCCGGGGGAATGCTTGTAGATGTTGAAACGCAGGCGCTCGTTGTACTCGGAGTAGATGTTGAGAAAGTCTGATGCAAAGGGTTCCTTGAACTCCTCCCAACGCGGAAACCGAAAGACGTTCCGGCGCTTTATCGCGTTGAAATAGTCGGACATCACTTCGGTTCGATGGCAAACAAAACGCGGGATGCCAAGCCGAGGCTCATAGCGTAGCTTGTACTTGGGGTTACCAAGCCACTGGTACCTCTTGACCTTTTCAGCTCCGAAGGTACGGATGAGCTCGTCGTTTGGCCAGTAGCCACCGCCGTAGTCTACCCCGATGACAGCCACATTGAATAACCTGGCGGTCTTGATGATGACGTCGAGCTGACGCTCCGGCTCAGACTCAAGACCTTCAAAGCGATGAAGATAGAAGTAGGTGTAAAGGTTTGGATCCCACGGCATGTAGCCAGCCAACGACATGACGGTGTAGCTACCTTCGCCAGTGCCCCAGTCAACCCCCATGAAGATAGGTGTGCCACCTGAGTATTTCTCGGCCACCTTCTTGTAGTGGTTCATAGACAACCGCTCGTTGCAGTTTTCGGTCATTTGTTGACGGGTGAGCGGCCGAGTACCAGAATCGTATGAGCGGCCAAGTACCTCGTTGTGGAACTTCTGCCGACTGTAGTGCTTCTGGTTGTGAAGGATGTCGTCCCAATCAATCCAGGGAACCATCAGCTGCGGGATGCGATAGCCCTCATAAGGCTTGAGCACATTGGGTTCGGGATTCAAGGAAGCCCACTGCGCGTCAGGGTCATCAGCTTTGATAAGCCCACCGCAGCGTTCACAAATGAGTCCCCTCAACCCGATGCTGGATTCATCCAATACGTTCCAGTGCCAGGAAGATGGATCTTTGGGAGTGCCGTGGCGTTTGCATGGAACTACCCATTCGTTCTGGGTCGAGTACTTTGTCCAATAGACCTCGAGCGAACCGTCCAGGGACTTGGGTGTGCCGGACAAACAGAACAGCTTCCAAAGACTGTGCGATGCGCACTGCTCGATGACCGGTACATTGTCCAACAGGATGTCCTGAAACTCATCGATGAGAATCAAGTCAGCTGGAAGACCACGGACGCGGTCGGCATTGAGAAACGCAAAGCGCAGAGTGATCGAACCATAGTTGAGGAACTTCTTCTCAAGCACGTTGGACAACATCTTCGTGCTGGTAAAGGCACGCAGCACGTTGGAGGCGTCAATAGGCTCCTTGATGCGGTCACGGCTGAAGACCTTCGTCTGGGTATGCGATGGAGAGACGTACAACACCCGAAAGCCGGGGTTCATTGCAACGTAGGCCAAAGCCTTGTTGCCCAAAAGCGTGGAATTGTGCGTGATGACACCGTCTACAATAAAACTGTGTGAACCTTCCACTTCGAAATCTACACACTCTTGCTCACCGACGCTCTCGATGGAAACAATCTCATCCCAGTACAAATCTGTATCGAGGTGCTTGACGATCTCCTCAACAAGCCGGGGGTTCACCATGGGGTCCCCCTGGAGATGACTCACATACTGCTGAAGCTTATCTTTCGTGGGTGGGTACTTCAGGGTTCGTCGAAGGTTTTTGGCGTAAAGACTGCTCTGTTCTCTTCGAGAGTGCCAATCATCAGGAGCAGACTTCAACGCGTTAAGAATTAGCTGGTTGGCTTCCTTAGGGTACGTGTCCCGGTTGTTGTTCCCGTTGGAGTCG
>Ga0315288_10007103_pt1 | contig 14183 bp, 11 predicted proteins | sample YL17G11_20_MG_FD_203454 | JGI IMG/M metagenome (GOLD analysis project Ga0315288, IMG submission 203454) | Sediment microbial communities from Yellowstone Lake, YNP, Wyoming, USA - YL17G11_20 | ecosystem: Environmental > Aquatic > Freshwater > Lake > Sediment | place: USA: Wyoming | collected... | reverse complement strand
ATTAGAACTGCCCGTTCGGTTCATGAAAGGCATCAGCACGCTTGAAGCCTGCAATTGATCCACCAGCCCTCTGGGCAGGTGAATTCAGCACCCTCGCTGCCGAGGCACAGCTCAAGGTGTCCGCGCTGGCAACGACGTCCCAGACACTGAAGGCGTTCCGGAAGCAGATGGCGTTCTGATCGTTGGAAGGGACCGTCGATGCCCCACGATCTGGTCAACCACTACTCTCCGCCCGAGGCCAAGATCGCGGTTCAGCGAGTGATGCCCGCACTGAATAGCAGATGTCTACGCAAAGTGCGGCGGTAACCGACGCGAACCGCTCGCGCAGTTCGGAAGGTATCTTCTTGGCTGACACCGCATTGACCACCTGAGCGGCTGCCCCGCGGTGGCCGGCATCGCGGGACTGGACTGCGGCTTCAAGGCATCGGAGTACGATATGCCACATCTGCCGACTGAACCGTAGCGAGTCAGCGGCCTGCGACAAGGCTCGCATGGCCAGTCCTGCGACTTCCGGTTCGCGGTCCAATCCCGCCAGTGCCACTGCGATCTGCTCTGCTGGCGTGAGGAGTCCGTTCACTTCAGCAGCAGCCAGGGCATAGCGGCGCACGTCTGCGTTGGGGCTAGTAAGTGCTTTCAGCAGGAGATCCTTGTGGAAGCGGGGCGACGAGCTTGGCTTGGCGTGGTCCAGCTTCGCCAATGCCAGCAAGGCGGCGCCGCGGAGATCGACCGGGTTGCCTGATCCCATCTTGAAAGGGTTAAGGGGATTGATGGCCTGGGCGTGTGTTTGGCCGATCGATGACTCTACGATCTGTCCATCGGCCAGCGGCTCAAGCACGCCCGCGATTTCCCCGTCGAGGCCATCGGGCACGCAATCCACGCACTCGCGCAGCAATAACGCAAGAGATGCGCGGTTGGTCACCAAGTTGTCGCTCTCCGCAACCATCGCCAACATCGCCCGAAGCAAATCGGCTATTGACGGGGCGTCGATCATGTGGCGATAGGGGATCAGGGCATGGACCAAGTGTTCGGCTCCGCGGATGTGCACGACGTTGTGGCCACTTGCCGTGGACCCATTCACCGTGCCGAGGCCGCCGATTCTGGCGGGCGCTTCGCCAGGTGCGAGGTGCTGGACTTGCTGCCGAATGGCGGCCGCAGCGAACCGTGCGTGCTCCGAAAACTTCTCCGGGTGTTGTGGCGTCCACCCCAAGTGGTGCGCCGCTTGTAGCAGCACTGTGTCCGTGATCAGTGTGGCCGGAGGAAGTAGCGACGCGCGTATGTGAGCCTTGATCTCATCGCCGCCACAATGGGCGACCTGGCAGAGCAGGTTCATCGAATCCGTGTAGTCGATGTCGCTCTTGCGCTCTCGCACGAGGGCTATCGCCGCGTTGGCGAGGGGCATCAACGGCTCTCCGGAAAGCCTTGCGCATAGCAAGTTAAGTGCGCCGATGAGATAACGGCGAGGAACTCCTCCTGCCATGAGAGGATGACCAATCGCGCTGGACACGAAGGAAGCAGAAACCTCAAAGCTCATGCGTGAGGACAAGGCCCCGATCGCTTCCCATACGCCTTCGAACAGCGGCGCGTCGTGCCACCCTGTGGGCATGAAAATCGCCCAGTTGCCCAGCCATCGGATGACCTCAACGAGTTGATCTTCGGGAACGACATCGGCAACGGTGTGGAGCAGCAACGCGACCTGCATGGCGTGTTTCTTCAGGGAGGATGCTCGCAGGAGCTTATCCAGTGTGGCGCGGAGCTGGTCAGGGGACCGCGCCGCCAGCAGCGCATCAGCGACGGGCTGCATTGTCTCCTTATCCCTCGCGAGCATGGCGTGATATGCTGCTTTGCTCAGCCACCCAAGGCCCATGCATTCGCGTGCGAAATCACTTTCGGCAATCGCCATGGCACGCCAGTTCTGGAGCCGGTAGGCCGCCCGCAATTGCCGCCAATAGGTTGGGAGGGCTTCGGAGTGCTTGCCTTTGGCAGCTTTCCCATCGGCATCGAGGATGGCCGCATAGTCCCGAAGCTCCACGCCCAATATCCGGCGTTGGTCGACCAAATGGTAGAAAAGGTCAGCAGCTTCCGGTGCGAAGGCGTCGAGGAGGACGGAGGACTTGTTATCCGCGATCACTGTCGCTGTTCGTGGATCGATGTCAGGTAAGGCCGGTTCCACATAGGCTGCAAACGCGTCGAGCGCCGCTTTGGGGCGACCGTCGAGGAAGTTGATCTCGCTCTCCAGAAGACCAATCGCGGCAGCATCAACAGCGCCCGGGACACCACACCCACGGAGGTTGCCGATCCCGGCGAGCGCGCTGTCTACTCCGCCGGTCATAGCCGCAACACGTGCACGGACCAGGCCCGATCTCACCAAGGCACTGACTTGGCTGGTCATGGGTTGCCCTCCGTCCCTTTGTCCAAGTCCACCTGATCCAAGTCGCCGTGCAACAACCGCGCCTCCGCCAACTCCGCCTCGATCTTGGCTCGCGCAGCCGCATCGGGTGCAAGGCGCGCTGCTGCTGATAATTCGGCGACAGCTTCTTGGTACGCGCACTGCTCCAGGTAGCTGTGGGCGAGCAGAACCCTATATCGGTACTTGTGATCATCGCCGTCCGACAGCACATCAGCTTGGGCTCGCAGGTCGTGAAGAAGGCGTACTGACTGCGAAGAAGCATCGTCTTGGAGCATCATGTCCGCCAGATCCAGTGCAGCGGCAAGCCGGACGGCCGGTGTCGCGGCCGACTTGAGCTTGGCGTACTCACGGTGGAACGTCATCCACGCGTCCCGCCGACCTCCAAGATGCCACAAGTGCTTGGAGAGGGCCATGAACTCGCCGAGTTGTTCGTCTGCCGACATCGAGACAGCACGAGCCCGCAACTCCGTAAGCGACCGTTGGATCGTGGGACGAGCCACCTTTAGCTGAGCAAGAAGCACTAGGCGGTCCCGTTCTGCTTGCTGTTCCCGCTGCTTCGCGTGCTTTTCGAGGATGTAGCGCTCCAGTTCGTTGTCCATTGCCTTTGCCGTGCTTTGGGCGGGCGGGGACTCGTCGACCCGGAAATGCCAGTGTAAGGAGTAGGAGGGAAGGATCGCATCGTGTCGCGCGAACTCCACTTCTATCCACGGTACCTGTAGCGGCGTAATCATGTCGCGGTACTGGAGTCGGCGGTCCGGGGGGAAGTCGAACCATAGGATGATGTGGCGCGATTGCGGATCGATCTGGATGTCGGCCACGTAGTAGTGACGCCACCAGTGCATTCTTTCCTCAAGGTCGAGTTCGCGCGTCCGTTCAAGGTAGAGTTGACTGCGCCGCCGTGACTCATCCAGAATGTCCGCAAGGCGTATTAGTGCACTCAGAAGCGACATTCGCACGCTGCCCCAATCTTGGGTGAGTTCGCGGTACTTCGCGTCCGTCGTGTCCAGGCAATGGGCCTCGCACAAACTGGCTATCTGGCCGGGGTGCCACTCTTCCGTCAACTGAATGCCAAGCAGCGTCGGTTGGGGAGCATCGACTGATTGGCGAACCATCTCCCCAGAGATGCGATGGTGTTCGCCACGCACAATCTGGCGACGTGTTTCGTCGCTCAGGTCGCTCCAGTGTCTACCCCTGTATTCGGGGCGCTCCAGCACAGCGCGCACAGCTTGGGTCCCACCTGCGACTTGATGTTGGAGACCAACATCATGCAGGTAACAGGCTGCATAGAGCACGAAGGATTCGACATTGGACAGACGGGATCCCTGCGGGAGCGGTGTTGCCAGCTGATCTACGAGATCGCACAGACAGTCTGAATGATCAACTGAGTGGTCCGTGAACGACGGAAGGTAGTTACCCGCCAAGATGGGCGTCACCGCTGAACGAAGCTCCGCAAGTCGTCCTTGAAAGGTTTCGTCATTAAGCAACGCCTAGCGCGGGGTCCGCATGGCGGCTAGTATACTCCAGCTTCCTTTGCCTTTCCCATCAGCTTCATCACTCCACTCGAGTGCCGTGGTCCTCAACGGCGGGCGAGAGCCGCGTAATCGTAATTACGGCGTGCTCAACGGTTTACAGCAACGCGCAGAACAAGAAAGGCGACCGGGTTTCGGTCGCCTTCGTCATGCCCAGGACAGGATTTGAACCTGCACGAGTTACCTCGCTACCACCTCAAAGTAGTGCGTCTGCCAGTTCCGCCACCTGGGCCTTACTTAATTGTCCGTTGAATTATACGGCCGATTCCCCGGCTGTCGAGACCCAGTGTCGCCGACACCTCGCGACGCATGTCACGGCCTACTCCATCGCCGCGATCTTCCGCAGACGCGCCACCAGTGCCTCCATCTCATACCGCTCGCTCAGATCCATCGGCAGTATCATCCCCTGGTTGTGGTCCGATGCGATGATCAGGTGCCGCGCGCCGTTCACCTGGTACCCCTCCTCCTGCGGCTGATGGCCCGTGATCAGGATCGATGCCTCAACCTTGTCCGCAAACGCCGCCGCCGTCTCCGGGCTCATGTACCGACCCCAGATCAACTGATACACCGGGCCCATCCGCCTCGCATAATCCGGCCCGCTCAACGGCCGGTGAAATATGTTGAAGTCGAATTCCTCGATCTGCCCGTTCGCCGGAATGCTGTGACAGCAGAAAATGCCGTTCGGCGCCTGGATCGCCAGCGGCAGCGACAGCAGAAACTGCTTGATCGCCACCTCCACGTGATCCGCGCTGCTGTTGAATGCCTCGCGGACACCCGCCGAAAACGCCTCGCATACGCTCAGACCCGCCTTCATGATCCCCTCGCCGTGGATCTGCGCCAGATCGTGGTTCGCCAGCAGAAAGTGTACCTGCCCCGGATAATCGCACTTCAGCTCGGCCGCATGGTACAGCATCTTCCAACTGCCCTCCGCGCCGTTGCTGTCGAACCGGTCCCCGTGGATCAGCTCGTGGAGAACCAGGTGCCTCTGAGGGTGATTGCCCAGGTCGGCCGCGCGCACCACCTTCTCGAAGTTCCGCCGGTGGTCGTGCATGTCGCCCGTCATCCACAACTCCCCCTCCGCCGGCAGAACCACCAGGTTGAAGTTCCGCAGAGAGCTGATCTCGTTTTCTTCAGTCGCGATGTTGAAAGCCTCGATGACTCGTTCTGGACTGAGGGACATAGGTCCACCATTCGTAGTGTCGTACGATGCTTTCGTCAACCTGTCTTGGTGCCGGCCTACTCATATATAAGTCCCCCCCGATTCGTGTCTTCCCAACCTGCCGGGGTCCTGGGCTATAATCCGACCGTCGGCTTGGTGTCGTAACGTGCTGACAATACCCTCAGCCGGACGATTGCCCGTCCGCCTGCGGGCTCACGCCGACCCGGCTTCTGCGGAGTATCTGCATGGCTAATGGCGACCAAGTCACCCCCAACGATAACGCGCCCCCGCCCTCGCTTCCCCCCGACCAGGCACGCAACTGCCTTCGGACGATGATGTTAATCCGACGCTTTGAAGAACGCACCTACCAGGAATACACCAGGCCCGGCCAACGCATCGGAGGCTTCTGCCACCTCTACAGCGGTCAGGAGGCCGTCGCTGTCGGAGTCGCCGCCGTCCTCCAGAAAGGCAAGGACTACCTCATCAACGCCTATCGCGACCATGGCCACGCGCTCGCCCTTGGCATGGAACCCCGCGCCGCTATGGCCGAACTCTTCGGACGAGCCACCGGCTGCTCAAAAGGCAAAGGCGGCTCCATGCACTTCTTCCAGGCCGACGCCGGAAACCTCGGCGGACATGGCATCGTCGGCGGACATATACCCCTCGGCATCGGCGCTGCCTTCGCCTGCTCCTACAAAAAAACCGGCGGCGTCTGCTTCACCCTCTTCGGCGACGGCGCTCTCAACCAAGGCGCCTTCAACGAAGCCATGAACCTCGCCAGCCTCTGGAAACTCCCCTGCGTCCTCATCTGCGAAAACAACGGCCTCGCCATGGGAACCCAGGTCACCCGTTCCAGTGCCGAAAAAGATCTCGCCAAACGCGCCTGCGGCTACGCCATGCCCTCCGCCAATGTCGATGGCAACGACCTCGACGCCGTCGTCCATGCCACCCGACATGCCGCCGACCACGCCCGCGCCGGCAACGGCCCTGCCTTCCTCTCCATCAACACCTACCGCTTCCGCGGCCACTCCATGTCCGATCCCCAGAAGTACCGTACCCGAGACGAGCTCGAACGCGCTCGCCTCCGCGACCCCATCCTCCTCTACGAAAAACGCCTCCGCAGCCGCGGAATCATCGATGAACCCGCCCTCCAACAAATCGAACACGAGGTCGCCGACATCGTCAACGATGCCGTCCTGTTCGCCGAAAACAGCCCCTATCCGGATCTCTCAGAACTGTACACGCACGTCCTTTCGGAGACCTACCCGTTGCAGAAGTAGTCGCCTCTGCTGAAAATCAATCGCAGCAAGGACCAGGAAATAACGATGCCACTCATCCCATTCAAACAAGCGATACGACAAGCCATGATCGAGGAAATGCAACGCGACGACACCGTCTTCCTCCTCGGCGAAGAAGTCGGCGAGTACAACGGCGCCTACAAAGTCAGCGAAGGAATGCTCGCCAGGTTCGGCCCCCGCCGCGTCCTCGATACCCCCATCAGCGAGGCGGGCTTCGCAGGCCTCGCCATCGGCGCCGCCATGTGCGGCCTCCGCCCCATCGTCGAATTCATGAGCTGGAGCTTCTCCTTCGTCGCCATCGACCAGCTCATCAACAACGCCGCCAACATCCGCTATATGTCCGGCGGACAGTTCAAACTCCCCATCGTCTTCCGCGGCGGCAATGGCATCGCCCATCAGCTCGGCGCCACCCACAGCCACCGCCTCGATGCCGTCTACAGCCGCGTCCCAGGCCTGATCGTCGTCGCCCCCTCCAATCCCTACGACGCCATGGGCCTCCTCAAAACCTCCATCCGCGCCGATGACCCCGTCGTCTTCCTCGAATCCGAAATCATGCTCAACGACACCGGCGAGGTCCCCGAAACCGAATATACCCTCCCCCTCGGAAAGGCCGACATCAAACGCCCCGGTTCCGACGTCACCCTCATCTGCTGGTCCAAGATGGTCAAGCTCTGCCTCAAGGCCGCTGCCGAGCTCGAAACCCTCGGCATCGCCGCGGAGGTCATCGATCTGCGAACCCTCCGCCCCCTGGACGAAAAAACCATCGTCGATTCCATCCGGAAAACCAATCGTTGCGTCATCGTCGACGAGGACTGGCCATACTGCGGCATGGGCGCAGGCATCATGGCCAGAATCTACAAGGACGTGTTCGATCTTCTCGACGCGCCCATTGCCCGGGTCTGCTGTGAGGATGTCCCCTCCCCCTACAGCCATCACCTCGAACAGGCCATGCAGCCCAGCGTCGAAAAAGTCATCGTGGCCGTCAAAGAAGTCTGCTACATATCACCTGGCAACCAATAACCGGCAACTACTCAAGGAACTGACATGCCCTCCAACATCACCATGCCCCAGCTCAGCGACACCATGACCGAGGGCACCGTCGTCAAGTGGCACAAACGCGAAGGTGACCCCGTCGCCCCCGCCGATGAACTCGCCGACGTCGAAACCGACAAGGCCACCATGCCCATGGAGGCCTTCGACGCCGGAACCCTCGCCTACATCGCCGCCGCCGAGGGCCGGAAGGTCAATGTCGGCGGCTTGCTGGGTGTCATCGCCCTCCCCGGCGAAGACGCCCAACAGGTCAAACGCGATGCACAATCCAACCCTCCCCCAGCCGCGCCCGCCCCCGTCCCAACGATCACGCCGCAGATCGAACCGACCGTCCCGACCCCCGCCGCCCCCCCCGATTCTTCTCCTCGACTTCGCGTCTCCCCACTCGCTCGCCGCGTCGCGGCCGACCAAGGCGTCGACCTCGCTCACGTCCAAGGCACAGGCCCCGCCGGACGCATCGTCCAACGCGATGTGCTCGCCCGCCTCGACCAGGGCGCTCCCACCAGTGCATCCCCTCCCCCCGCGCCGTCGCCCCACGCCCCCATCCTTCTCACCGGCCAGAAGAAGACCATCCCCCTCACCAAAATGCGCTCCGCCATCGCCGCGGCGCTCCTGCGATCCAAGCAGACCATCCCCCACTACTACGAGGCCATCGACATCGACATGGAAGCCGTCGCCGCACTCCGCCAACGCCTCAATCAGCGACTCGAAAAGGACAACATCCGCCTTTCGCTTGCCGACTTCATTCTCAAGGCCGTCGCTGCCTGCCTCGTGCAGTACCCCGCCCTCAATGCCCGCTTCAACCCCGAAACGAGCGAGATTACCCAGTTCGGCGACGTCAACCTCGGCCTCGCCGTCGCCATCCCCGATGGCCTCATCGTCCCCGTCCTCCGCGGCGTCAACCAGATGTCCCTGCGCGATATCCGCATCCGCTCCGCCGACCTCATCGACCGCGCTCGCCTCCAACGCCTTCGACGCGAGGAACTCTCCGATGCCACCTTCACCGTCACCAACCTCGGCACTCACGGCATCCGCCAGTTCGCCGCCATCATCAACCCCCCCCAAGTCGCCATCCTCGCCGTCGGCGCCGCCCAACAACGCCCCGCCGTCATCAACAACCAGATCGTCCCCAGGACTCTCCTCACCGCCACCCTCTCCGCCGACCACCGCGTCGTCGACGGCGCCCTCGCCGCCGAGTTCCTCACCACACTCAAAGCCACACTCCAAGAGCCCGGAATGATGCTGATCTGATTGCCCAGGAGTCCCATGCCTTCGCTCGTCTACACCTTCGACATCATCGTCATCGGCGGCGGCCCCGCCGGTTACGCCGCCGCCATCCGCGCCGGCCAATTCAAAAAACGCGTCCTCTGCATCGAAAAGGAAAACCTCGGCGGAACCTGCCTCAACTGGGGCTGCATCCCCACCAAATCCCTCCTCGAAGACGGCGCATTCGTCCGCAAAATCCGCACCGAAGCCGCCGACCGTGGCGTCACCCTCACCGGCTTCCAAGTCGATTTCCCCACCATCATCGCCCGCTCCCGTCAGGTCGCCGACAAGCTCAACAAAGGCGTTGCCCACCTCTTCCGCAACTACCAAGTCCAGCACGAAATCGCCGTCGCCCAGCTCCTCGCACCACACAAGGTCCGCTTCTTCACCCGCACCGGCCCCACCGACGTCACCGCCGAACACATCCTCCTCGCCACCGGCGCCAAGCCCACACCCCTTCCTGGCATCCCCTTCGACGCCCAGCAGATCATCTCCTACCGCGAAGCCATGACCCTCAGCAAGCTACCGCAACGCCTCGCCATCATCGGCGCCGGCGCCATCGGCTGCGAATTCGCTGACTTCTACAACGCCCTCGGCTCTGAAGTCACCCTCATCGAAATGCTCCCCCACATCCTCCCCAACGAAGACGACGATGTCGCCCTCCTCCTCGAACGCCTCTTCGCAAAACGCGGCATCAACGTCCTCACCAAGACCAGAACCGATAAGGTCGAGAAGACCTCCGACGCCCTCCGTCTCACCCTCTTTGGCGACAAGCCCCAAACCATCGACGCCGACATCGTTCTCGTCGCCGTCGGCGTCACCGCCAACACCGACAAGCTCGCCGCCCCCGAGGCCGCTCTCGAAATGGTCAACAGCCGCGTCAAAGTCGACCCCGCCTACCGCACCAGTCTCCCCAACGTCTACGCCGTCGGCGATTGCATCGCCATCGACTGGCCCCCAGGCTCCCCCATGGCCGGCCTCCGCCACCCCGACCTCGCCCACGTCGCACACCACGAAGCCGTCCATTGCGTCGAACGCATCGCCGGCCTCGCCGACCACCCCATCGACTACCGCTTCATCCCCGCCTGCACCTACACCCATCCCCAGGTCGCCAGCCTCGGCGCCACCGAACGCAAACTCCGCGAACAAGCTCGCGACCTCCGCATCGGTAAGTTCCCCTTCTCCGCCTCCGGCCGCGCCCTCGCCGCCGCTGAACCCGACGGCTTCGTCAAGCTCATCTTCGACGGCAAGTACGGCGAACTCCTCGGCGCCCACATGATCGGCTCAAATGTCACCGAATTGCTCGCCGAACTCGTCCTCGCCCGAAACCTCGAAGCCACCGAGGCTGAAATCATCCAGGCCATCCACCCCCATCCCACCATGTCCGAGGCCGTCATGGAAGCCGCCGCCGTCGCCGCCAACCGCGCCATCCACCTGTAGCCTGTTAACTCTCGCCCGCCCCAACGGTACAACTATTCAGTGGCCGCCGTTCGCGACTCAGAACCGTCGGATAATTCTCACTCAGGAGCCAGTCATGCATGACCAGTCAACAGCACGTTTGCATCAAGACCCCTCTGCCCCCTCCCGCCGGCAGTTCGTCGCCGCCGCCGCAGCAGCCGCTTCGGCAATGACCGTCGCCCTTCCCGCCTCGGCCCAGCAGGCCCAGCCCAAAATCAAGCTCGGTGTCGTCGGGTGCGGCGGACGCGGCGCGTGGATCGCCCGCCTCTTCAAGAACCACGGCGCCTACGACATCCACGCCCTCGCCGACTACTTCCCCGACGTCGCCAACGCCGCCGGCGATGCCCTCGGCGTTGATAAGTCCCGCCGCTTCTCCTCACTTTCCGGGTACAAAAAAGTGATCGAGTCCGGCGTCGACGCCGTCGCCCTCGAAACCCCCCCATACTTCTTCCCCGAACACGCCCGCGCCGCCGTCGATGCCGGCCTCCATGTCTACTTGGCCAAGCCCGTCGCCGTCGATGTCCCCGGCTGCCTCGCCATCGAAGCCGCCGCCAGAAAAGCCGCCACCAACAAAAAGTGCTTCCTCGTCGATTACCAGATCCCCACCGACCCCTTCAATATCGAGGCCCTCAACCGCGCGCGCGACGGCGGACTCGGCCGACTCTTCGTCGTCCATTCCCACTACTTCGGCGGCCAGTTCCCCGACCCGCCCAAAACCGCCACCATCGAATCCCGACTACGCTTCCTCACCTGGTGCAACGACGTCGCACTTGGCGGCGGCTACCACGTCAATGCCTGCATCCACTCCATCCACGGCGGACTCCTCCTTGTCGGTAAAACCCCCGCCGCCGCCACAGGCTTCTCCTCCATACGCCGCAATAACCCCCACGGCGACAGCCACGACGCCTTCTCCATCAGCTTCCAGTTCGCCGATGGCCTCGTCTGGAACCACCTCGCACGCCATGGCAATGGCCTCTTCGCACCCGAGCAGGTCTTCTCCGGCTGCGAGTTCCTCGCCGATCCCGCCTTCCTCCGCATCGGCTACGGCGGCCGAACCATCCTCCGCGGCGGACCCAAACAGTACGCCGGCGGCGACGTCCAGAACCTCTACGAGGCCGGCGCCGTCCGAAACATCGCCACTTTCCACAAAAACGTCACCGAAGCCGCCGCCGACACCACCACCGTCCGCCTCGCCATCGATAGCTGCCTCATGACCATCCTCGCCCGCGAAGCCTGCCTCCGCGGCGACAAAATCACCTGGGATCAGCTCCTCAAGGAAAACAAGACCCTCTCCGCCGACCTCTCCGGACTCAAAGCCTGATGGGATCCCTCATGTACACCCTGCGGCCCTGGGGCATACTTTCAGCGGCAATCTCCTCCGCAACCATCGCGGCAACCTCCGCCGACTTGGCGGCGATACGCCCGCACCGTAAGATCCACCCCCGGCTCAGCCGGAAAGGACTATGGGTAAGAGCAGATGACCCTTATCTACGACGATTTCGCCAAGCTCGAACTGAAAGTTGCTACCGTGGTCGAGTGCAAGATCCACCCCAACGCCGATAAACTGCTCCTCCTCCAGATCGACCTCGGCGGCGAGGACAAACGCCAGATCTGCGCAGGCATTCGCGCCGACTACCAGCCCGAACAGCTCGTCGGCAAACAGGTCGTTGTCGTCGCCAACCTCGAACCACGCACCATGCGCGGCGAAGTCAGCCAGGGCATGCTCCTCGCCGCCACCGACCCCGTCACGGGCAAAGTCGTCGTCGTCGGCCCCTGGGAAAATGTCGCCCCAGGCAGCGGCGTCAAATGATCCCACCCACGCCATGCTCCGAGAACTCCACATCTCGAACCTCGCCGTCATCTCCGACGCACGCATCGAACTCGCCCCAGGCCTCAACTGCTTCACCGGCGCCACCGGCGCAGGAAAAAGCCTCGTCATCGGCGCCATCGAAATGCTCCTCGGCCTCAAAAGCGCCGCTGAAATGCTCCGCCCAGGCGCCGACGAGGGCCGTGTCAGCGGCGTCTTCGAAGTCCACGACCTCCAGCTCCTCCGCCACATCGAACTCGCCAGCGATATGCACCTCGCAAACGACGCCGGCCAACTCCTCCTCACCCGCCGCCTCTACGCCTCCGGCCGAACCTCCATCAGCCTCAACGGCAACCCCATCACCCTCGCCATGCTCAAAAACGTCGCCGAATTCCTCGTCGACGTCCATGGCCAGCACGATCACCAGTTCCTCCTCAAACCCTCCAACCAGCTCGACGTCCTCGACCACTTCGCCAACCTCTCCAGGCTCTGCGACGACTACGCCTCGGCGTTCGACACCTTCCAGTCCGCTCGCCGCAAAATCCAGGAGCTGAGCGCCAGCCGCTCCCTCCGGCAACAGCAGTTGGACCTCTACCGCTTCCAGGCCGCCGAAATCGACGCCGCCGAACTCAACCCCGGCGAATACGAGGAACTCACCGCTCGCGCTACCGTCCTCCGAAACCTTGGAAAACTCAAGAAAGAAACTGCCGCCGCGCACGCCGCCCTCTACGAGGCCGAGGGCTCCGTCCTCGAACGCCTCAAAATGATGGTCGGCGTCCTCTCAGAGCTCTCCGAGCTTGATGCCCAGCTCAAAACCATCTCCCAATCGCTCCGCGACGCCACCATCCAGCTTGAAGAGACGGCCTTCGACCTCTCTCGCTACCTCGATCGCCTCGACCTCGACCCTCGCGAACTCGCCGAGGTCGAGGACCGCCTCAACACCCTCAACCGCCTCCTCAATAAGTATGGCCAGACCACCGACGCCGCCCTCGCCTACCGCTCCGACATCGCCGCCAAAATCACCGACCTCGAACGCGCCACCGACGACCTCGCCACCCTTGAAAAGCAGCTCGGCCCCCTCAAAACAAACCTCAAATCCCTCGGCGAAAAGCTCAGCGCCTCCCGCCAGGCCGCCGCCAGAAAGCTCTGCCCCCTCGTCGTCAAACAGCTTGCCGAACTCGGTATGGAAAAAGCCGCGTTTACCATCGCGTTCTCCTCCCCGCACGCCCCCGAAGGCCTCGACTTCCCCGCAGCCCCCTCCGGCCCGGACCAACTCGAATTCACCGTCCAGACCAACCCCGGCCAACTCGCCCTCCCCCTCCGCAAAATCGCCTCCGGCGGCGAAATGAGCCGTATCATGCTCGCCCTCAAAGGCATCCTCGCACAGACCGATCGCACCAGCGTCCTCGTCTTCGACGAGATCGACGCCAACGTCGGCGGCCGCCTCGGCTCCGTCATCGGCCACAAGCTCCGCAATCTCGCGCAACACCATCAAGTCCTCTGCATCACCCACCTCCCCCAGATTGCCGCCTACGCCGACCGCCACCTCACCGTCCACAAAGCCGTCGCTGGAAAGTCCACCGAAACCACCGTCCGAACCATCACCGCCGACGACCGCATCGAGGAGCTGGCCGAAATGATCGGCGGCCAGCACGTCACCCAAACCACGCGAGCCCAGGCAAAGGAACTGCTCGACAGCGCCATCTCCCCACCCAAAGCCAAAAAAGTCAAAGCCCGCTGATCATCGCTTCCGCAACACCACCATCGCCACCACCACCGCGATCGGAAACACCAGCCCCCTTAGATACGAGAAGTACATCTGAATTCGGTAGATGCTCCCCAGTGACCCCACACCGATGAGCCGCGAAGTCGCGATCCGCGCCACAAGAGCCGCCGCCAGAAGCGCAACAATCAAAACGCAGATCAGCACCGCCGACAACGCCGCCGGCCGATCCGGGCTCAACAGCGTCGGCCCCCGTGCCGGGTTCGACGCGTAAAACAACAGCCCCACCAGCAGAACCATGAACACCGCCAACCCCATGCCCGCGCCCAGCAACGCCTCCAACTCCGCCGAGATCGACAGCCGGCTCACGACCACCACCGCCGCCGACTCCGCCAGCATCGAGCACGCCGACACCAGACTCAGGATCAGCATCCCCCCCAGCAGCCACCTCACCCGACCCGCCCGCGTCTCCAACTCCCCCTCCCG
>Ga0315288_10007102_pt1 | contig 14183 bp, 7 predicted proteins | sample YL17G11_20_MG_FD_203454 | JGI IMG/M metagenome (GOLD analysis project Ga0315288, IMG submission 203454) | Sediment microbial communities from Yellowstone Lake, YNP, Wyoming, USA - YL17G11_20 | ecosystem: Environmental > Aquatic > Freshwater > Lake > Sediment | place: USA: Wyoming | collected... | reverse complement strand
AATGCGGCCCGCGGCGCGCGGGCCGGACCTTGAAGCGTTTATCCGCGGTTTGCTGTCAGACCCGTGTTGCTTTACATCGCGGCGGACTGGCGGCTGGAGTCCTTTATAAGCATCGTCTTCAGGATTTGCTTCGCGCGGGCGATGCGCGTGCGGACGGTCGCGACGCTCAGGCCGAGGTCACCGGCAATTTTCGCGTAGGAATAATCGTCCATGTACTTCTTCAGGACGACGACCCGCAGGTTTTCGGGCAACTGCGCCAGCGCCCTGACGACGGTTTCGTTGTCGGCGTTGAAAACCGACTCCTTCTCGCGAAAATCAGCCGGGATATAGTCCGGGTTGACGGAGTCCATTTCGGAAAAGGATACGACCTTGCCGTTGCGGCGGGTGCGCAGCCAATTGAGGCTGGTGTTGGCGGCGATCTTCGAGAGCCAGTGGCTGAAAATCGCATAATCATTGACCTCGCCAAGCGCCTGATACGCCTTTACAAACACCTCCTGCGCAAGTTCAAGCGCCTCGCGACGGTTACGTGTGTACCTCAGCGTGATGGCGAAAACCTGGTCCGAATACCTATCCACCCACAAGCCGAACGCGTCTTTGTCACCACCCAGAACCCGTCTGGCAATAGCATCATCGCTCAAACTGTTCTTAGCCATACCTCCTCCATGTTCAAAATAGGCGTAAACATTTTGCCGTAGCCACATCTCAACAATTTACACATTTGCCCTTATTTCCCGCAAACTCCGTGCCGCTTGCCCTGGGAACCGCCCTCGGCCCTTGCTGGCTCCTTAAAAGCAACAAAAAAAGTTGCCAAACCAACCTCGCGGTTATTTTGGCAACTCGGTTGTCTAACTGTATAGTCCGCCTTCTCGGCGGATGCCGTTATATGATCTGGCTATTTAGACCCGTAGCTTTCCTGCGCCCGATACCATCAGGCCGGCATTTTCAAAATAACCAAATTCCCTTACATTGTCACAATCAATTATACCCCGCTTGGCGCAAGTCGTCAAGGTAAAAAATAAAAAGAACGCAGCAAAATGTGCCGCATCCTTTTCGATGACAGAATTTGTCAGCGCTGGTGGGAAGTTTCCACCCTGTGGTGCGTCTCACCGCATGTATGACATCTCAGGACGGCAAAAATCTCAAAAATCCGGCGAGAAAGCAGAATTTTTTGTGGGGCAACATAACGTGCAGTAGGAACAGAGGTTAAGACGACGCCCCGGCCGGCCGCGGATTGCCGCAGATTTTTCTTCACCACAAAGGCACCGTGGCTTACGCACCGCAGGAGGATTTACCCCGATTCATCGGGACCTCTCTACTTTCTCCTTTCTACCCCCCTTTCCGACGCCTTGCGGCCACCGTTCCCGCAAGCCCCAAAAACCCGCTCACAACCATCGCCACCGTCCCCGGCTCACATACCGCTGCGAGCGGCACAATATTGCCGTTAATCCAACCTCCGGTCATGCAGAATGTGGCGGGCGCAATGCCATTGTAAGAGTAACCGACAGGCACATAGTAAAGAGTGTGCCCGTTCAAGTCCAAAAGCGCGCCCTGACGCAGCACCAGCCCGTAGGTGTACACGTCGGAACCCAGCCGGTAGTAATATGTCGTGCTTACTGTGCTGCCCTCGAAGATGAGCGTTCCGAGCGCAAAGTTGTCATCAAGGCCTTGAAGAGAATTCCCCCTGTTGACGGAGTTCGTGTCAAGGATGGCGGGCCATCCGGCTGCCTCGCCGTACATGGTAAGAGTGGTGTGGACCATGCTGAACAGTTCCGGCCTGGCGGAGTTGTTGAGGAAATTGCCGCTTGTGTAAATTGAGCCGCCGCTTGAAGCGTTATCGTCCGCGAAGTAAGATTGTGCTCCAATTGTGATATTATTTTCGACGAAGACTTTGCCCGCTGCAAGGGCATATTTCACTTCATAGCCCCATGCTCCGATGTCAAGGAAACTGGTCTTGTTGATTCCACCGCTCTGCACAAACTCTGCAAGGGGTGTTACGGGGGGTGGGGGTGGGAATGGGGGGAATCCCATGTATTCTCTCCCCCCGTCCCAAGTTACATCAAGGGTGCCGTCAATAAGATGGTACACGCTGGATGGGTAGAGATAGAAGTTTCCCGCCGCGTTGGTCCCTCCTGTCTGAGTAAAAGCGCCCCGGTGAGACTGGGATGCGGCGGAGAGGAGTCCCCCTTCAAGGTTATAGGAAGAGGTCGCGTTATCAGAGAAACCGCCCGCAAGGACGGTTCCACCCCTCTGGTTGAACGTGCTTCCGTCATACAGGTATTCGGAGTTTGCCATAATGCTGCCGCCGCTGGCCTCAATAGTTACTGTCTTGTTGCTTGCCACGTAGAAGGTCTGCGAAGAAAGATTCAGCGAGCCGCCGTTTAAGAGCCGCACATTGTCCATAATCTGGAGTGTAATTTGAGGGGCTGGAAACGGTGGACCGACGGTTGCGGTGATTGTGCCCGCGCATTCAACCGGGTCGTTGATGGTGCCTCTGCCTGCGAAGCCTTCTCCAGTATGGATGACCAAGGTGTTACCGGCTATGTGGACGATACCTTCGGGGTTATAGGAGCCGAATGCCGTCAAAGGATCGAAGCCCGCAGGGAGAACGGTAAGAGTGTTCACCGCGCTGCTGAAGGACGTTGAACCGGTGTTCGTGAGGGCCGCGCCCGAAAAATCCGCCAGCCCGCCGTTGACGTTAAGCGTGCCGTTGCCGTTGTTGCAGTCGAACGTTCCCCGTATCAGGGCGCTGCTCCCTATGTTGAGGGTTCCGCCTTCAAGTCGGTAACTGGCAGTGCCCTGTGCGTTGAGATAGCCAACATTGTTTGTCCCGCCGGATTGCACGATCGCGGCGCCACCGTAATTTAACGTGCCCGTCTTGAAATAGTCGGCTGTGGCAGTCATGGTCAGGGTCTTTCCACCAGCGAGGGTAAACGTCTGGCCGTCGAAGTCTATCTTTCCGCCGTTCGTTATGGTGATATTGTTGTTGAGACTTAGCGTGCCGTTCAGGGGAGCGATGCTTCCCTCGCATACCACCGGGTCGCTGATTGTGCCTTTGCCGGCAAAGCCCTCTCCCGCATGAACGAGAAGGGTGTCGCCCGCTACGTGAACCATTCCCGCCGGGTTATAGGAGCCGAACGCCGTCGCGGGATCAAAGCCGGCTGCGAAGATTGTCAGAGTGTTCGCGGCAGTGGTGAACGAAATGGAACTGGCGTTTGCGAAGGTGGCGCTGGTGAAGTCCGCCAGTCCGCCGTTGATGTTCAGCGTGCCGTTTCCGTTGTTGCCGTCCAGTGTGCCATTGATGAGCAACGCGCTGTTGGTTATGTTTAGCGTTCCGCCTTCAAGCACGTATCTGCCGCCGCTGATGATCCACAGGTACCCGGCATTGTTCGTTCCGCCGGTCTGGTTGAAGGTTCCGCTTTCCTGGATATTCGTGCCCGCGGCGGTCAGGGAGCCATTCTGCAGGTTATACGCATTGCCGCTCGTGCGGATGTAGAGTTCGCCGGTGACAGTGCTTGTGCCCCCGGTTTGATTGAAGGTGCCTTGGAAGTTCGCGCCGCCTAGATATGCGGAGCCTGCTATCAGCGAGCCATCCTGAAGGTCGTATGTCCCTGAGGAACCGGAATTGTAGCCGATGTAGAGAATGCTCACCGTGTGCGTTCCGCCCGATTGTTGAAGTTGGCCAGTGCCGCTATAGCCAATGACTTCTGGAGTTGCGAACGGAGACGACGGTATTGCCACAATCAGTTGCCCGCCGTTTAAATAATATGCGCCTGAGGAACCGGCCAATCGGCCGAGGGAGAGAGCAGAAACTGCTGTTATTCCGGCATTCTGTATCACTGTGCCGGACGAGTAGTAGCCGAGGTACAGCCAATACGCCTGAGCCCCACTGTCAATCTGGGCGGTGCCGCCATTGTCTATATAGGCATAGCCACTAGTAGTTGGAACGCCGTTGTTCCAGTTGAGCGGATCGTCCCACAGCCCCGTTGTGGCCGGGTCATGGCTCCAGTACGTGTCTAATGCGTAGCCCGGCGCGGCCAGAGCCGCCAGAGCCACAAAAAATACCGCAGTTGCAACTATTTTCAAACTTGACATAAGCCACCTCCAATAAAAAAGAAAAAAATACTTATTGATAAATGAGTAGATAATGTAAGGCGGTTGACTCCGCCGTTGTCTTGTGGAGCACAGCCGCCCCCGGCTGTGATTCATTTAACTGTGGATTCCCCGCGCCCGAGGGCGGGCGCGCTCCATGCGTTTACATTATCCAGTCATTCCTCAATAATGGAAAATTTTGAAACAAAAAAGCCGGGGTGCACCCCGACTGCTCAGGATGCACTCCGGCTTTAACGCTCGAAGGCTTGCCGTCTGTTGCCCGTAGCCAATTTTGAGATGAACCCTTTGTTCGACCACAGCACCCCGACACTTGATTCTCCAAATCTCTTTCCACTGCCTTTTACCTTGCCCGACCAAGGCGATCTTCAGAATACCGAAGTATACCCCATGTTTTGCCTTAAGTCAAGGGTTAAAACCCGTTTTCCACAGTCAGATTTCATCCGCGTCCATCCGACGCCTTGCGGCGTCCCGATGAAGCGTATCGGGAAGTGGCCGTCTGCGGCAAAAATTTTCCGCTTGACAATGCACAATTTATGGTGTATAATATGCACATTGATATGTGTGCAAGGGGCGGGAACGCCGCAGACCGGCACGGCCCGGCGGCCGGGACCGCCCGCGCCGGCCGGGAAATTTCCTTTACGCGAGGTGCTGCAATGGACGAGAACGATACGGTACTGGATAAGGACGCGCACGAAACCGGTCAAAAAGCGGACGCTACTGAACGAAAACCGCCGCTTTGCGCAAGGCGGCGCACGCGGCTTGTGCGCGAGCAGGAGGCGCGGGCGCTCAGGGAGGAGTTGGGCGAAGGGTTGACCGTGACGGAGATCCGCGCCAGGCACGGCTGGACGCACAGCGCCTATTACCGCCGGGCGCGCCTTGCCGAAAGGCTGGCAAGGGAAGAATACGACCCGAAGCGCGCCTTTATGATCTTTCTCACGCACGAGACGCGCTACAGGCGGCTCCAGCGCGATGCCGAAGCGCTCGCGGAGGAAACAAGGCGCGAACTTTCGCGGACGGGCGGCGACGGCGCGGACCTGCGCAAGAGGGCGGCGCTTACCAATGCGCTTGTCGCCATACTCAGGTTTATCGGGGAGTGCGAGGGCAGGATACTCAGGTGCGCGGAATCGATGGGAATTAAGCCCGCTGAACCTGAGTCGGAGGAACGTTGGACATTTGCGGAGTTTGCCCGGGCGGCGATAATCGAGAGAGAAGAAAAGGAACGTAAAAACGGAAAAGCAGGCGAGCCGGGGTCGCCGGGTTCTTATGGCGAAAAGTGCAATCCGTGAAAATGTGCCGGAAAGTTCCGCATGGGCGATCTTGTCCCAACATAACATATTGTAAAATAATGACTAATAGAAGATTTGCGGTTGGCGGAATATGCGGAACAAGTTCCGCAAAGTGCCACAAGGGGTTGGAGGAAAAGCGCACTAACTTCTTATAAAGCAAGGGGTAATGCGTGATACGGCGCGAGCGGTACTTTGCGGGACATTGTGCCGCAAAGTTCCGGATAGTGCCGGATGCCGGATTATAGGCGGCGAATCGCGCCAGAACTTCGGCCCGAAAATGAGTGCAATAAAAAACCCCTGATGGTCAGTCAGGGGAAAGATAAGTGGTGCTTGGTCGTTGTTTTTATGAGGGTGGAAATGGAGGTTTCAACCCTACAACTATATAGACACATGTCAAAGGAAAAAATCTCGATAATTTTCCCGAAATTCAAAAAATGTTTTTGAGGCCGAACAACAGAAATCTAGCAAACACTGTGCCAGTACTCCAGCCTACTTAATGACCTGCACCGGCAAGGTGTCTGGGTTTTCACGGTCATAAGGCGTGTCGGTATAGGCGAGAAGAAACATCGCGCGCTCGCCAATATTCTTAAAGGCATGTCGGATATTGGGTTGCATCTCAAGGAGCAACAGGTCGTCCGGCCCCACAATCATCTCTTCCCGTTCTCCCTTTTCGTTCTCGGCGGCAACCAGGCACCGCCCGCCGAAAACGATTGCGAACTCTAACTGCTTATGGTGAACGTGGTTGCCGCGAACCGTTCCCGGTTCAAGGCTTACCAGGTGGACGTTCTTCACGAAACCCGACCCCAAGACCGCCGAGGCCGCCGGCTCCACCGACCAACCCCGTGCCTCACGTTTTGCGTCAAGCCGTGTCACCTTGAGCAATCTCATCCTTCGTTCCTCGGTCAGTCAGATCTGAGCGCGCGTTTCAGAACCTTGCCGGTAAGCGTGTGCGGCAGTTCCTTGACAACGTGGATTTTCTTGGGCAACTTGAAGGCGGAAAGCCTCTCCTTGCAGTGGGCGAACAGTTTGAGTTGGTCAACCTCCGCCCCCGGCACCGGCACGACAAACGCCACCGGCGCCTCGCCGCGCACATCATCGGCCACGCCGATGACCGCCGCCTCAAAGACATGCGGGTGTTCCTCAAGCGTGCGCTCTATCTCCACGGGATAAATGTTCTTCCCCGCGGAGATTATCATCTCTTTTTTGCGGCCGGTGATTCTTATGTAGCCTTCCTCGTCAACCTGGCCCATGTCGCCGGTTTTCAGCCAGCCGTCGGATGTCAGCGCCTCCGCGGTCTCGGCGGGCAGGTTCCAGTAGCCCTTCATCACGCTCGGCCCCTTAACCCATATCTCGCCGTCGGCGCCGGGCGGCAGATGCTTTCCGCCGTCATCGAAAATCCCGACATCGAGATTATCCAGCGCCTGCCCCACAGTCCCCCACTTCGCCTTGCCGGAGCGGTTGAGCGATATGACCGGCGAAGTCTCCGTCATGCCGTAGCCCTCAACCATCGTCACGCCGCTTTGCTCCTGAAACTTCTGCCCGATTTCAATCGGAAGCGCCTCGCCGCCCGAAACGCAAAGCCTCAGTGAAGGAAATCCGCCCGCCGCGGAGTTGCCTTCGGCGAAGGACTTCAGAAGCGCTTTGAACATGGACGGCACGCCCATGAATATCGTCGCGCCGGATTCACGCATCTCGCGCACAACCGCCGCGGGTATGAACCTCTGCACGAAATGCACGCGCCCACCCGTGAGCAGCGGCAAAAGGAAAACGCACGTCAGCCCGAAGGTGTGGAACGCCGGCAGAATGGCAAGGAAGACATCGTCCTCCTTTATCTGCATTGCCCGCAGGCACGCATCGATATTGGAAAGCAGGTTCGCGTGCGTCTGCATCACGCCCTTCGGCCTGTAGATAGTGCCGGAGGTGTAAAGCAGAGCGGCGACGTCATCCGGCCCGACCTGCGGCGGCGCGAAGGCTGGCAGGGGTTCGTTGAAACCCTGTTCCTCCATGTTCACCACATTCGGCACCGCCCCCTTGACGTTCGCGGCAAAGAAGGCGGTCGTGAGGACCGTGTCCACGCCCGCGTCTGCGAAGATGCGGGCTATCTCCTGCGGATGGAGCAAGAAATTCACCGGCACCGCGGCCTTGCCCGCAAGCGCCGTCCCGAAGAACGCCGCCGCGAAGCCGATGCCGTTCGGCAGCATTATGCCGACGTTGGGCTTCCGCGTCATCCTTTTGACCCGCTCGCTCATCAGCGTCGACGCCGCCAGAAGTTCAATGTAACGCAACTGGTGTTCGCCGTCGCTTATCGCGACCTTGTCCGGCAGCGCATGCGCCAGATGCAGGAACCTTGCCGGTATCGTGTTTTCGGCCATGGCATCACCCGAATTCGCGAGAAAGGTTGCACGGAAATACCGCTGCGATTATATCACGGCGCGCATAGAGGTCAATCATAAGAGCCGCGTCTTGCCCGCCAAAGGCGGCAGGGCCGGGAATGGTTGGTGTCTTGGCGAGTTGGCAGTTTAGATGACCGTCACGACAGGCTTGAGGCAACTGTTTCGGGGGCGATGCCCGCGCGCATAATCTCCATGAAGATGTTTACCACATCGATGTCGAACTGCGTGCCGGCGCGTTCCGCAATCAGCGTGAGGGTGCGCTCCGGCGTGATTGCGTCGCGGTACGGGCGGTTGGATGTCATCGCGTCGTACGCGTCCGCAACGGCGAGGATGCGCGACTCCAGCGGAATTTCGTCACCCTTCAGGCCGTCCGGGTAGCCCGTGCCGTCCACGTTTTCGTGGTGATGGCGAACTATGAGGACGACGCGTTGCAGGAATGAAATCGATTTGACTATCTCCGCGCTGATCTCCGGATGGCGGCGGATGACTTCAAGTTCTTCCTTCTCAAGCCTGTCCTCTTTCCCAAGGACGTACGTGGGCACGCCGATCTTGCCGATGTCGTGGAGGAGGGCGGCGTAGTGGAGGTTGGCCATGCTCCGCTTGTCAAAACCCATCCTTTCCGCGATGACCTCGGAGAGTTCCGCGACTTTTTGCGCGTGCTGGCCGGTATAGGGGTCTTTTGCCGCGACCGCCGCGAGCAGCGCGCTCACGGTGTCAAGGTGGCCCTGATTAACCATCTGCGTCTGCTCGTGGAGCGACCTGCGCGAGTTCTGGAGTTCGCGCGCGGTCATTATCAACTGCTCCTCCATTCGCTTCAGGCGCAGGTGCAGCCGGAGGCATTCCACGAGGTCGCGGTTGTTGAAAGGCTTGGTGATGTAGCCGTCCGCGCCGAATTCGGCGCCCTTCGCGCGGTCCGGCATCGTGTCGCGGCCCGTGCACATCACGATGGGAATATTCTTGCGGACGGGATCGCTTTTGATTGTGCGGCAGACGTCAAAGCCGTCAATGCCCGTCAGCATTACGTCGAGGAGGATGAGATCAGGGAATTCGGACTTGAGAATCTTGAGGGCGTCTTCACCGTTGCTTGCCCCGATAACATCAAAACCCTCTTTCTGCAGAAGTTTCGTCAGCAGATCGAGGGTTCCGGCGTGGTCTTCTACAACCAGGATTCTATCGCTCACTTTGTGCGTCCTTTCGCGATCTTAACTGATTTTTCTATTAACGACGCCATAGGGGCGCAGCGTCGCCGCCCCCGGGCGATTATTTCGCTCGATGCGGTTGTCATCGCACTCAGCACATATTTTATCGACAAAATCTCCGGCGGTTCTTTAGGGGAGCGCAATTATTCCGGGAATTCCATTGAAAAATTTGTGTTTCCCGATACCCTATCTAACCATGAGCGCCACGATCACAATCATCTCGGCCCCGGCCGGCGCGGGGAAAAGCCGCGCGCTGATCGGTAGAATCGCGGAAAATTTGACCGCCGGCAATTCACGATCAGTCCTGATGCTGGTGCCGACCGCCGCCGACGCGCGCGCCGCCGCGAGCAACCTGCTGGAAAAGGTGGAAGGGATTCTGCCCCTGCCGGTGGCGAACTTCTATGAGTTGGTCGCCCGCATTCTTGAGCGCAATCACCCGTCCGGCAAGGAAATCTCCGTCGCGGAGCGGAACATTCTCGTCGAACACATCATCGACAATCTCAACTCGCGCGGAAAAATTCAATATTTCAAGCCCCTGCTCGGCTTCAGGGGATTTGCGTCCGCAATGGGCGATTTCATCAAGGAACTCAAACAGAACACCATCATGCCGGAGCAGTTCCTCGAACTCGCCGGGCGCAGCAAATCGCGCAAAGGCGCGGAGATCGGCGCGATATACGACGAGTACCAGCGCATCCTCAAGCGCGGCGACCTTTACGACACGGAGGGAAAACTCTGGCGCGTGCGCGACCTCATCAAGGCGGGCAAAACAGCGCCCTATGAAAAAATCAACGACATCTTCATCGACAACTTCGCAAACTTCACGCCGTCGGAGTTCGACATCATCAAGGCGCTCTCCGCGCACGTGAAAAGCATAACCTTCGCCGTCACCTGCGAAGACGGCCCGCGCAGAAGCGAATTGTTCGAAACGACGTCTTCCACCATTGCGCTCATCGAAAAAGAATTCCCCGGCGCGCGAAAAGCCCCGCTGGAGGCGCTTCCGCTGGCGCAAGGCACGCTGGGCGTTCTCCAGCAAAACCTGTTCGATCCCGTCGCGGAGGCGTCTGCCGCCGGCGATGATCGTATCAACATCATTCGCTGTCCAAACCGCGCCTCCGAAGTCGCCGAAATCGGCCGCAAAATCAGGGCGCTCGGCGCTGAGGGCAAAAAGCCCGATGAGATTGTCGTCATTGTCAGATCCCTCGCGAATTACGCGCCGCTGTTCGACGAGGCCCTCCGCGAACAGGGCATCCCTTTCTCTATTTCAAGGGGGAAGCGCCTTGCGGAAACCGCGGTCGTGCGAAGCGTCATGCACCTGCTCGAAATACCGCTGGAGGATTTCTCGCGCCACTCGGTCATGCGTTTTCTCGGCTCGCCCTATGCGCGCGCAATTATAGGCGACTTCGACCCGTCGGTCGTGGACCGCGTTTCCGTTGAGGCGCAAATCACCGCCGGGCTTGATTCCTGGCGCACCCGCATCCAATCGCACGCCAGGTATCTCGAAGACCTCGTCGCGAGTCCGGACATCGGCGAAGACCTGCCGGAGGAGCCGGGAAAATTGCAGCAGCGGCTGGCCGACGCCGCGCACGCCCGCGATTTTTTAAACGGTTTCTTCGCGCGTCTCGCAGCCACTACGCCAAACACCAACATCGCCGGCTTTGTCGGACGCGTTCTCGCCCTCGCGGACACTCAGCCGCTGCGCGACGCCTGCATCGACCCGGCTCTGCCCGACAATACGAGCGAGGACACAGCCGCGCTGGGCCTCTTCTGCGAGGAACTCCGCCGCCTCGCGGCCTTCTCGGAAACCCTCGGTTCCGCGGACAAGCCGGTAACATACGAAAGATTCCTCCGCTACCTGTACCTCCTGCTGGACACCACGATTGCCGCGACGCGCACCAAGCCGGACGGGCGGGCGCGGATAATGGACGTAACCGAGACGCGCGGCCTGTTCTTTCCCATCGTCTTCGTCTGCGGGCTTGTGGAAAAAGAATTCCCGCGCCAGATTCCGCAGTCGCCGTTTTACAACGACGCCGCGCGAAGGGAACTCAACCGCGGAGGCGGGATATTCCTGAGCGAACGCAGCGCCGGGCAGAAGTTTGAAATGTTCCTGTTCTACACCGCGGTAACGCGGGCGACCGAGCGCGTCTATCTCACGCATCCGCTGGTGGATCCTGAAGGCCGCGAGGCAATGCCCTCGTACTACCTGACGGAAATTGAGCGGCTCTTCGACAAACTGCCTTCGAGAAGGATTTCGCTTGCAGAGGTGCTCCCCGGCCACGAGGCCGCCGCCGGCCGCCGCGAGACGCTGGCGTCACTTCTCGCCGACAGCCTCGCCGCCGCCAACCCGGAGAAGTTTCTGCCGAAATGCCTGCGGCCCCTGGCAAATTGGGAGATGCCGTCGCTCCGTTCCGTCGCGCGCTCGCTCGCGGCAACGCACGACCGCGAGTCCACGGATGAATACGGCGCGTTCGACGGCGTCATCTCCGACGAAAAAATCCGCGGCCGGCTTGAAGCGGCCATCCGCGCCTCCGCGCTCAGCGCCAGCCAGTTGAGCCTTTACGGCCGATGCCCCTTCAGGTACTTCATCGAGCGCATCCTCGGCCTGCAGGAAATCGTCGAGCCGGAAGACGAATTGACCTCGGTCAACAGGGGGAAATTTTTCCACGCCATATTACGCGATTTCTTCGTGCAACTCCGCGTGAAAGGCTCCACGGTAATCACGGAGGAGAACAGCGGAAATGCCGCAGAACTCCTGGAGAGCCTTGCGCGGGAGTACTTCGAGCGGATCCGCAAAAACGGCGCGGTCGCAAACGAAGCGGTCTTTTCGGCGGAACAGAATGAGATACTCGAAATCCTGCGGGCCTTTGTCGCCGTGGAAGCGGCAACCAACGAAAAAAGCCCCTCGGAGCCGACGCACTTTGAAACGGCATTCGGATTTGAGAAGACGCTGAAGATGTGGGACCCCGCATCGACGCAAAAGCCGCTTGTGATAAAGGGCGAAAAGTTCCCGATTCGAATCCGCGGAGTAATTGACCGGATGGACCGCACGGAGAGAGGCTGGGTTGTCGTGGATTACAAGAGCGGCTCCTACGCGCCTTCGAAGTCCAACTACATCGACGGCTCGGACCTTCAATTGCCGTTGTATGCAATCGCCGTCAATGAACTTCTCTCCGGCGGCAGCGCCGAAATCGTCGATGGCTTCTACTATTTGTTGAGAGATGCTCGCCGCCCGGGCCGCCTAACACGCGGAGAACCGAAGATACCCGAACTTTACGACATCGTGAAAAAACGTGCCGTGGAGCACGTCGCCAATATCTGCGCGGGCCGCTTTCCGCCCTCGCCGCGGGACGACTACGCCTGCCGCGCCTGCGCCTCAGGGGGCCTCTGCGGCTACAGCGAGGCGCGCGCCGAAAGAAAATCGACCAACGAAGATGAATCCGACTGAACAACAACGCATGGCGATAGAGACGCTCGACGCCGACGTATGCGTTACGGCCGGCGCGGGTTCCGGCAAGACGCTCGTGCTCGCTCTGCGTTATATTGAAATCCTGCGCCGTGAAAAGGCCGACGTCAACGATATCGTGGCGATAACCTTCACGGAAAAGGCCGCGCGAGAAATGCGCCAGCGCATCCGCGATTACTGCGACGAGGAAATCAAGTCGTCGGCGGGCAAACCGGAACTTCTGAGGAAATGGCGCGGGCACAAGCAGGACCTTGAAGGCGCGCGGATTTCCACCATCCACGGGCTTTGCAGCCGCATCCTTCGCGAAAATCCGGTTGAAGCCGCCGTCGATCCCGAATTCACCGTGCTCGACGAAAACGCCGCGATGGTGCTGGCGGCGCGGGTGGTGAACGACGCGGTGGAGTCGCTTCTCGCGGAGGACGATGGACACCTCCAGCGCGTGATAGAAGAGTACGGGGTGCGGCCGGCGAAGGATTTTCTGCGCTACCTCCTTTCGAAGCGTGAGGACGTCAACCAGGCGCGGGAATTGCATGACAAATTCGATGATACGGCGTTGATGAGGCAGTACCACGAGAGACTGCTCGCTATTCAAGCAGGAGCGGCGCGTGAAACAGCGTCGTCGGGGAAATGGCAAAGCGCGATCTCTTCTCTTCGCAAGAACAAGTGCAAAGACGCGGGGGACAAGTTATACGGTTACTACCTGTTGGCGCTGGAAGCGGACAGAAAGGCGCTCGAAGCGAGGACGGACCGCGAAGCGGCGCTTGCGATGACGGGCGTGCTGGAAATCAAGATAAACGTGGGCAGCGCGAGGAATTGGGATGATCTCCAAGGGGCCAAGGACGCCCTTCGCTCAGTGCGCGAGATGGTCGAAGCGCTCAAGCGGTTATTCACGGCGAAAATCACGGATGAAGATATCGAGTCCCTCGGGCTTGCGTGGGATTTGCTCGCCGCGCATGAAAAGGTTCGCGCGCGGTACGACGACGCGAAGAACGAGGCCGGCGTGCTGACATTTGAGGACCTGGAGATAAGGGCGCGCGACCTGCTGGCGGAGAACGGCGATGTGCGGCGGGAATTGCAGCAGAACATAAAGTTTATCCTGGTTGACGAATTCCAGGACGTAAACCCGATCCAGCAGGAAATCATCCGGCAACTCGCCGGCAAGGCGGAGCGCGGAAAGACGGACGCCCCCAACCTCTTCTTCGTGGGCGACGACAAACAGTCAATCTACCGTTTCCGCGGGGCGGACGTCTCGGTTTTCACGAAGACGCGCCGCGAGATCGAGAGGAGCGGAAAGGTCATCACGCTTGATGCGAACTTCCGGACGGTGCGCGACGGCGTGGATTTCGCCAACGTCCTCTTCGGCGATCTCATGCGCAAGGACCGCGCGACGCAAAGTTACCACGCGATATACGAGGACATCAAGGCGACGCGCGAACCGCTGCAGGAGGGGCTGTTCGCCGAGATGAACCTCTTGAGATTCGATAGGGAAAACAATCCAGGCGCGGACATGCTGCGCCTGATGGAGGCGCGCGCCGTCGCGAAAAAAATACTGGAACTCACCTCTTCCGCCGAACGGTTCGTGTACGACGAAGGCGAACGGAAATGGATGACGCCGCGATACCGCCACATCGCGGTAATCTGCCGCCAACTCAAATACCTCGTGCACGCCTACGAACGCGCATTCCAGGAGGCCGGCATCCCCTACCACGTAACCGCCGGAAGCGATTTTTACAGG
>Ga0315288_10007099_pt1 | contig 14186 bp, 18 predicted proteins | sample YL17G11_20_MG_FD_203454 | JGI IMG/M metagenome (GOLD analysis project Ga0315288, IMG submission 203454) | Sediment microbial communities from Yellowstone Lake, YNP, Wyoming, USA - YL17G11_20 | ecosystem: Environmental > Aquatic > Freshwater > Lake > Sediment | place: USA: Wyoming | collected... | reverse complement strand
AAACCCTCTGACTCGTACCATTTCGATGTGGGTAAGAGGGTCTTCAAATGGGGCAAAGGATACGCCTGGAATCCGGTCGCCTTCATTGACCGTCCTAAGGACCCTAACGACCCGGACCTGGCCCTGGAAGGGTTTTGGACCCTTTCCGGAGATTATATCAAGAGCTTTTCCGGCCCCTTAAAAACTTTTTCCTTCACTCCTGTATTATTGCCGGTGGTTACTGGTATAAATGAAGATTTTGCTGGAGGGCTGAGCAATCCTGCCGGGGCTCCGTCCACTCCTACCGGAGACCAGATCAACGCTGCCGCAAAGTTGTATTTCCTTCTTTATGACACGGATATTGATTTTATCTACTTCACCGGGGGGAGCAAAACCACTCGGTTGGGGATGGATTTTTCCAGGAATATCACCACCAATCTTGAAATCCATGGCGAGCTGGCCCATGTCGAGGAGTTCACGAAAAGGTTTATCAACGCCGACGGAACTCTCTTTACGGAGACCTTTGATGCGACAAGCTATTTGCTGGGAATCCGCTACCTAACCGCGAAAGACACGACTTACATCCTGGAATATTATCACGCCGGAACCGGGTTCACGAAAGACCAGATGGGCGATTTTTTTTCCTTCGTAAACAAAGGGTATAATCAGTTTTTGACCACCGGGAACGATACCCTTTTAAAAAGGGCTGCAACCCTGGCGCAGGGAAACTACAGTCGGAACACGCCCATGACGGATTATCTTTATTTGCGCATCAGCCAAAAAGAGCCCTTTGATATCCTCTATTTTACCCCGGCCATCACTTGGATCGTGAACCTGAAGGACCAAAGTTTTTCCATGACTCCGGAAATCCTGTATACCGGCATTACCAATTGGGAGTTCCGATTGAAAACATTTTTTATTCTGGGAGGAGGAAACACCGAATTCGGAGAAAAACCGAATGATTTCAGGATAGAGTTCCGGGCGAGGTACTATTTTTGAGAATTCCTCCTCTTTCTTCCCCCGCTGATGTAACATCCCATAAACAATGAATAGGTTAGCTTCTTCTAGTGAAGATTTGATGGCCTTGATTGCTGAGGGTGACGGGTATGCCTTCGAGGTTTTAGTGGGCCGTCATCAGACTTCTATCCTGAACCTCATTTACCGGTATGTCGGAGACAGGACGAAGGCCAGAGACTTGGCTCAGGAAGTATTTATAAGGGTTTGGCGGGCAGCCAATCGTTATGAACCAAAGGCCAAATTTACTACCTGGATCTATTCCATTACTGCCAATCTTTGCCTCAATGAATTGAAGTCTATTAAGGGGAGAAAAATGATCCAGTTGCAAGCCGAAGAAGACAGGCAGAGTTTTCATTACGAAACCCATTCCGATGTTTCCCAGTCGCCCGAAGATCTTTTGCTGGCCGAGGAGCGCAGTCGCCGAATCTCTGAAGCCCTCCAGGGTCTGCCGGAAAATCAGAGAATGGCTTTGATTTTAAAAAGATATGATAACCTGCCGTACGATGAAATCGCCAGGGTCATGAGGTGCTCAGTCTCGGCAGTTGAATCCTTGCTGGTACGGGCCAAAAGAAATCTTCAAGAAAAATTGATGATCTCGTAAAAAGTAAAATTTCCCCTTCACGCCTTGGCGTGATGGGAGGGGATGAAGGGGGGGGGATAAATAACATGGTGGAATTTCTTGATTCTTCACCCTCACCCCGTCCCTCTCCCGTCAAGGGAGAGGGAGTATTTTTGATTTTTTATTAAAAATGAGCGCAGGTTTTTCCTTTCTGAGTTGTTTAATTATATAGAAGCTGGAGGTTCCGATGAAATGCAGTCAGGTCCAAAAAAGGATTTCAGCTTTCCAAGATGGTGAACTGAAGCCCCAAGAGCGGCAGAGAGTCAGCGATCACCTGGAAAGCTGCCCGGCCTGTCGTGAACGATATGCGGAGATGGAGAGGGTTTGGCAGGTATTAGGGGATATCAAAGAAATCCTCCCGGAGCCGGGATTCTATGGTCAGCTGGTTAGGAAGATCAACGAATCCAATGAAACCCGCTTCCCGGTAGGCTTCCGCTGGCTTTTCCAGTTCTTTTCGTCCCCATGGGCCACGTCTACCCTTTTGATCGTAGGAATCCTAATTGGAACCTTTTTGGGAAATATCCTGGCGAAAAGTGACCCATTTCCATTTCAAAAAAGCCAGGCGTCTCATTCTCAGGCGGCAATCGAAGTTTTTTCCCTAAAGGCTTTCGATCCAATACCTCCGGGTACTTTGGCGGATAAATATATGCGCATGGCGAGCTATTAAGAGGATAGGCTTCAATGAAAGGGAAGAGTTTAATATTTGTCCTGATTTTGTCACTGGCTATCAACGCCTCCATTCTGGGTACCATGGGATACCATTATTACCGCGAGGCCTCCTCGGCGAAAGACGCTCCTTGCCCCTTGTCGCCTGCCCATCAACATCTTTATCAGCAACTGGGTCTTTCCACCCCTCAACTGGCTGAGATGGAGCCTCTGGCTCAAAAGTTCCATGAACGGCTTGGAAAATTGGGAATTGCCATGAAGGGGGAAAATGAGCGTCTCGTAGAACTTCTGGGACAGAAAGTTGTCGATCCAGTTCAGGTAGAGGGACTGCGGAAAGAAATAGCTGGCATTCAGGATGAGATTCAAAGAGAAGTCATTGCCCACATCCTCGAATCCAAGAAGATTCTCGATGCCAAGCAGCAGAAGCAGTTTTTTGCTCTTATGAGTCAAAGCATGGCCACAGGACAGACTAAATAATTAAAAAGAGCAGGAGTAAATGATGAATGTAGGGTATTTAATCCGGGAACTCTATTATCAGAAGCGAAGAACCTTAGCCGCCATCCTGGGGCTTTCCATTGGTATTGCCTTGCTGATCATTTTGAATGCCCTTTCTATGGCCTACCGCCAAGCCGCCCATGCTCCCCTGAAGGAGATCGGCGCGGATATAACCGTACAGAGGCCAGGGGATGTGCCCAAGGACCTTTCCGGAGCCGTTTTCCCTTGCTCTGCCGTGACCATCAGCCAAGCCGAGGTGGAAAAGATCCAAGGGCTCCCCGGTATCCGGGGAATGGGAAAGGCGGTACTTCTATGGGTTTTCGATCCGAATCGGGCCTGGATTGTCCTGGGGATAGAACAGAACAATTCCGTAGGACCGGCGATTCTTCGTTCCGCGGTGACTGAGGGAAGATTCTTCCAGGAAGGAACCTCAGAAGCTTTGGTAGAGGCTGCCTATGCCCGGCAATTCGGCATAAAAGTGGGAGACCTCATATCCGTGGCTGATAGGAAATTCACGGTAGTGGGATTCGTGGATGCATCACGGGCGTCTAAAATCGCAGTGGCCAATGTTTACATGACCCTGGCAGACGCGCAGAATCTGGCTTTATCCTCAAAACAGCTCCAGTCTGTCTCTCCCTTCAAGCCGGGAGATGTGAACCTGCTCTTTATCAAGGCGGAACAGGAAAAGATCACCCCTCTGGCAGCTTCCTTAAAGGGTATTCTGGGCAAAAAGGCCACTGTAGCTACTCCGGACTCTTTTCTGAAGCTTTTGGGCAGCCTCTTTGCCCTGTCGGACAAATTTACCCTGGCCGCCTCCCTGATCGCCATTATCGTGGCCATTTTGATTGCCTTCAAAACGATGGCCGGCAACATTGCGGAGCGGGCCAGAGAAATCGGGGTTTTGAAAGCCGTGGGCTGGACCAATCGCAATGTGGTGACCCAGCTTTTGATGGAATCCGTTGTCCAGTGTTTCCTGGCCGGCATTCTGGGGCTCCTGATCGCACTGGTGGTTGCATTCGGGTTAAGCTTTATGAAAATCAGCATCCCCATCCCCTGGGACATGGCCCCGACCCCACACTTTCTTCCGGGCGGGGGAGACCAAATCTTCAAGACCCTGCGGCTTCCTATTCATGTGCCCTGGACCTTAGCTTTATTTTCCTTTGTTCTTTCAATAGTCATCGGAGGCATGACCGGTGCGCTATTGGGTAGACAAATTGCAAAAATCAAACCATCGGAGGTTTTAAGACATGAGTAAATCAACAATCTTGGCAGGCGAGGAACTTAGCAAAAAGTATGGCGCTCTGGAGGTGGTAAAAGGAGTTTCCATCAGCGTCGATGCCGGCGAGTTCGTCTGCCTGGTCGGAAAGTCCGGATGTGGCAAGACGACTCTCCTTTCCCTTCTCTCAGGGTTAGAACGTCCTACCAAGGGGGACGTGGTCCTCAACGGAAAGAAGATCAATGGCTCGTCCGAGGATGAACTGGCCCTATTCAGGCGGCAGAATGTGGGTTTCATTTTTCAGTCCTTTAATTTAATCCCCACCCTTTCCGCCTGGGAGAATGTGGCTCTCCCTCTTTTCCCGGTGAAGATGACCGGTGAGGAAAGGAAGCGGCGGGCGACCGAACTGCTTACCCAGATGGAGCTGGGACACCGGATGGATCACCTTCCTTCAGCTCTTTCCGGGGGAGAGAAGCAGCGGGTGGCCATTGCCCGGGCGCTGGTGAATCGCCCAAAAATCATCTTCGCCGACGAACCCACGGGCAACCTGGATTCCGCAACAGGGGATGCCATTATGGATATCTTAAATCGGCTCAATACAAAAGAAGGGGTAGCCATCCTGATGGTTACCCACGAAGTGGAACTTGCCAAAAAAGCAGAACGGCTCGTTCGCATGCACGATGGGGAGGTTATTTCATGAAAAGAAGTATCTTGCTGTGCTCATTGATTTTAACTCTAGTTTATATTCCCTGGATGGCGGTGGCTGGCACTCCGGTCAAGGTTGAGGTTCTATACATGAACCATGGCCCCCTTCAGGATTCGCTTGAGGGGATCAAGAAGGTGTTTTCCCAATACAAGGGGAAAGTTGCCGTTTCCTGGTTTGACTATGACACCAAGGAGGGGGAGGAGTTCATGGCCAAGAAAAAGATAACCCAACATATCCCCCTGGTCATTTGGATGGATGGTCAGGTCAAATTTAAAGTTGACGGCAAGGATATGGTTTTTGCCGGGTTTCCTACTGGAGCAGGACCCCAATTTTTCCAAGGGAAGTGGACCATGGCCGATCTACAGAAAGTCCTGAATCAATTAACTGGTAAAAAGTGACCAGCCGTAATAGTTTAGCCCTTTGAAAAATTGCCTAAGCTTCAATTCAAAGTGCGAAAGTTAAATTGCAAATTTAGAAATGACAGACATTTCCCCCTTCAAATTTACATTTTTCATTCTGCAATTTGCATTTTTCAATAATTTACCGGTTCTTTTCAAACCGCTAAATTGATACGAGGAACCTATGAATTATCGCTATGTGTGGAATGAACTGCGCCATCACCACCATCGGACTCTGGTGAATATTTTAGGAATTGGAATCGGAATTGCTCTTTTTGTTTCCATTAATGCCGTCTCGGCGGCTTATCAGAAAGCAGTCAGCCTGCCCTTCAAGAACCTCGGAGCAGAGGTCGTTGTACAGCGCCCGGAAAAGAGGGCCGTGGACTCAAAACAGGCACCTGCATCCATGCGGGGAATCCGCCTGCCTTTTTCCAACCAGCTTCTTCCGGCGCAGGATCTGGGAAAGCTAAGATCGATTGAAGGTGTTGATTCGATGGCTACGTCCCTGCTGCTCTGGGAATTTGACCAGAGCGGCTTCCGAACCATTATGGGCGTGGACCTGGCGCAGCCTAGCCTGGGACCGGTCAAAGTGAAAGAATGGCTCAAGGAGGGCCGTTTTCCTGAAAACCCTGGAGAAGTCGTATTGGAAAAACATTACGCCAAGTTCCATCATGCACGCCCGGGAGATCCTTTTTCCATCGGCAAGCGTTCTTTCAAAGTGGTTGGACTCCTCGAGATTAAGGAAGGGTCCCAGATTGCTTCGGCGAATATATATCTGCCTCTGGCAGATGCCGAGACTTTACTCGAAGGAGAGACAAAGGGCGTTAACATCGTCTATCTGCATCTCAAGAACCCCGCTCTTCTTGGCCAGGTCAAAACCCAGATCGCCAAGGAATTGACCGGGGTTTCCGTCACCAGCTCCGACTCGTTCCTCGAGCTGATGGGAGGGGTTTCCAAAATCTCCGATCAATTTTCCCTGCTGGCTTCCATAGTCGCCCTGGGAGGGGCTATATTCCTGATTATTAAAACCATGCTCTCCAACCTCGTGGAACGGTCCAGCGAGATCGGTATCCTCAAAGCCGTAGGCTGGACCGAGAAAGATGTACAAAAACAATTGATGGGCGAAGTCCTGGTGCAGTCTCTCCTGGGCGGCATTTTGGGGGTCATGGCCGGATATGTCATAGCTTACTTCCTGGGATTTCTTTCCATCTCCATCCCCACCCCTTGGGAAATGAACCTCATGCCCGCCTTTGCTAAAGATACCGAAGCTGCATCCCAGGTTGTTAGACTTCCGGTAAGCGTATCGGCCGGTCTGACCGCAACTTCTCTGGCTCTGTCCTTGATCGCGGGAGGATTGGCGAGTTATTTTATGGGCAGGCGAACAGCCAGAATGAAGCCTGCCGATATCCTGAGGAAACTGTAACCTGGGAATCGCCCAGTCCCTCCTCACCCGGTTCGTGGATAAGGTCGCCTCACCGAAGGTGGCGCGGTATCTTGCGGTTATGAATTCTGGCGATCCCCGTTCGCTTTCATTCGGAAGGAAGGTAGAGAATTCAGCGAATCGGAAGGGTAAAAAGGAATGGAATTTCTGTATGCCCGTTCTGCCCGAACATCCCCATTCCCGACACGACCGTCAACCCGTAAAAATCCTACGAATACCGCCTCTCGGCTGTGGATACCTCCGGAGAGGAAACTCATTAGGGGCATAAGAATTTAATGAATTATTGCTTGGGCCCTTACAGGCATAGGGGAAAAATGATTCTGGCGATGGTCACGGGACCTCACCCCCGGTGCCGTTTGCCCCCCACCCTAACCCTCCCCCTCGGAGGGGGGAGGGAAGGGTGGGGGTGATGTGGTTAGAGATTTTTATGCAACGTTTAGGTCAACAAACGAAAAAAATCGAGCTTGCAAATTAGAAGTCCTGCTTCTATAATGCAAATATGATTAAACGGCATTATGACACCGTTCTGCGGCGTCTTCTCCTGGGTTTCCCCGCTGTTACGATTCTGGGACCCCGCCAGTGCGGGAAGACCACGTTCATCCGCCAAGTCCTTCCTGAATGGACATATCTGGACCTCGAAAGACCCTCCGACGCTTCCCCCCTAGCTGCTGATCCTGAAGCCCGGCTGCAGCAGCTTGGCGACCGGATCATTTTCGACGAAGCCCAGCGTGTTCCCGAACTCTTTCCCATTCTGAGGAGTGTGATCGACGGCCACCGTTCGCGAAAAGGCCGTTTCGTGCTGCTGGGGTCTGCTGCCCCTTCATTGATTCGTCAGATTTCCGAATCCCTGGCGGGCCGGACGGCTTTTTTAGACCTGTCGCCCTTTCGGTGGGACGAAGTCGCGGACCTTCGGCAGCCCCAGGGCCTCGCAACCCTATGGTTCAGGGGCGGTTATCCCGAAGCCTTCCTTCAACAGAATGACCACGCCCGCCAGGATTGGCTGGAATCTTACACCCGGGCCTTTATTGAAAGGGATCTCACCGTCCTGGGCATTGACGTTTCAGCATCGCAGATGCGCAAGCTTTGGACCATGCTGTCGCACTGCAATGGAAGCCTCTGGAACGCCTCCCAGCTGGCCGCGTCCCTGGGGATCAGTTACCATACGGTCAATCGATATGTGGATATCCTTGAACATACTTTTTTGATTCGAAAATTGCCGCCCTATTTTGTTAATGTGGGGAAACGGCTCGTAAAGAGCCCGAAGGTGTACTTCCGGGATACGGGGCTCTTGCATTTCTTCCTGGGCATCCATTCCGCTTCGATACTGGATGTTCATCCCGCCCGGGGATTAAGCTGGGAAGCTTTTATCATCGATCAACTGATTTCGGCCTATCACCGGACCATTCCGGGCAGCCAAGCGTTTTTCTGGCGTACTTCTCAAGGAGATGAAGTCGATCTGTTGATGGATTTAGGGAAAAGAAAGGTGCCGTTCGAAATGAAACTGCACTCCGCCCCCGGTGCGCAAGAGGGGGAAGGATTGCGTCGATGCATGAGGAGTCTGCATTTGAAGCACGGTTATCTCATTTATGCGGGCCGTCAGACGTATTCACTAGGCGAAGGGGTAATCGCCTTGCCGGCTGGAGAAATTCTCTCCCGCCCCCAAGATATAGCGCAGCTCTGATGTAACGAGAACGGTCGCCCTTTTCTGGCGGAACCCGCCCGTTCAACCGCAACGCGAGCATGTTCATTTTTTCCTGGCCTGCAATACTAATATCTGTAAACTGTAAAAGTAAAGGGCGTGCCCGATAACTCTCGAGGCCCGATTGGCCTGGGCACTGGAGACTTTTTAAACTGAAAAGCCTTGGAATGATATTCTTAGGGTTTCTTACCATAACAGTTCTTTCCATTTTTTACCAATACCTGATTTTTTCCCTCCCCGATTCGACAAACTTGTCTCTTCAATCCGATCCTGTCGAGAAGGCGGTTTTCCCAAATGAATGAAATTATTGAAATCTGATTGGATGGTTTCGACAGGATTGTCGAGAGCAATTTAAATATCCACATCGGCCATTTTCATGGATTGGGTTAAAACTTTTTGATATTTTAAAACATTTTATGATTAAGGATTTGTTGGCACTGGAGTTGCAGTTATCTAAGGTAGAATTCATAAGGAGCAAAGGTAAGATGTCAAGTCGTTTCAAACCATATTTATTCATTCTCTTGGGCATCCTTTTGGTTGCCATTCTTCTGAATCCTCCCGTGGCCTTTGCCTCCAAGCTACCCACAGCCTGCAATGTTTTTGATAAAAAGCAGATCATAAAATCCGGACCTTGCGGACCTCAGGCCATGTTTTCCAAATTCCAATCGCTTGAGGATGGAGTGGTTCTCATCTCCGGCGCAGAACTTGGAATCAGGAATTTCCTAATGTCCTGGACTAACCATTCTTCTTTCTTCTCCCTCTCCGTGATCATTCCAAACTCTGTACCCCTTCGCTGCTAATTATTTAGATAAATCATTTCCCCCGTTTCATCAGGGTATTTTTTTCGGAAAAACTCTGCCCGCTTTTGCCCTCAGAGGTCAAGAAAGATACACTGAGGGAGCTCAATAAAAAGAAGAAAGGAGGTGAATTCGCATGAAGAAGATGACCATTATGGGAATGAGCGTGATTTTAGCGTTGGCCCTGATGGCCACCGCTGCATTGGCCCAGGGCCCCGGTTATGGCCGCGGCTATGCTATAGCAGCGCCCGCTATCTCCGGCTTGACGGCAGAGCAATCGGCTAAGATCCAGGCTCTGCAGCAGGCCCATCTGCAGGAGATCGCACCCCTTCAGCAGCAGTTGCTGTCCAAGAGGACAGAGCTTTGCAGCCTCTGGCTGTCTCCAAATCCAGACCAGGCTGCGGTTATGGCCAAGCAGAAGGAGATTTTGGCCCTCCAATCCCAAATCCAGGAGGAGGCTACCAATTTCAGGCTCGAAATGCGAAAGGTGCTAACACCGGAGCAGCAAGCTCAGTTAGGCGCCTTCTACGGCCCGGGAATGGGCATGGGGCCTGGAATGGGCAAGATGGGCCGCATGGGGCGGTGGTAAAAACTCGGGGACGGACGGAGATCCGTCCCCCTATTCCACAAATACAAGAAAGTAGAGTTTAAGAAAAAATCGAAACAGGAGGTAAAGAAAATGAAAAAGATGGGGTTAGTAATGAGTTTGGTTTTGGCCATAATGATGGTTGGGAGTATTGCTCTGGCAGGCCCCGGAGGCTGGGGGGGCCGTTTTTATGGGATAGGGTCGGCGGTTTCTAATCTTACCCCGGAGCAATCCTCCCAGATTCTCCAGTTGCAGCAGAAAATACAGGAAAAGTCCCTGGCTTATCAGACAAATGCCCGGAACATCCTGTCGCCGCAGCAACTCTCCGCGCTTCCTCCCGGACGCGGGCTTGGGTTCGCAGCAGGCACTGGCTACGGCCGGGGCATGGGTTACGGCGCCGGTTACGGAGGCGGTTACGGCCGTGGGCGCGGCATGGGCCGCGGGATGGGCTATGGGAGAGCCTGGTAATTTAACCACATGGGAGGGGGGAAACCCCTCCCGGAATTATTGAGCGGGGGAAGCAAAATGAATAAAAAAATTTTAGTAATCTTTAGCTTAATTATATTGTTATCGGTTCCCCCAGCTTTTGCCCAACGGACGGGAGCCCCTGGGGGGCGAAATTTTCCCGTTTCCGATTCACCCTGCTGGACGAAGGCCTATCTTGAAGCGAGGCCAGAGCAAATGCAGGCGCTGGATGAATTGCATCGGGTTTTCTACAAAGAGATTTGGTCGCTGAGGAATCAGTATTTTACGGAACATTACGAACTCAGGGCCCTACTTTCCAGCCCCAAAGCGGATGCCAAAATGGTTCTATCCAAGCAGAATAATCTTTCGACCATTCAAAAGAAGATTGACGAAGTTTCCATGCAATATTTTTTGAAGGCCCGGTCCGTATTCACCCCGGAACAATTGTCCATTCTTCCCCCGGACTGCAGACTGGGGTTCAATTACGGCCAGGGAATGGGCTGGGGCCGGGGGATTGGACCGGGAAAAGGATATGGAAAAGGAAGATCTAACCCAATACAATAAAATTAGATAGGGGAGCGCAAAGAAAGGAGATGCAAAAATGAAAAGGATGAAATGGATGGCGATCATTGTTGTGGCCCTGGTTTTGGCCTCTTTTACTCTGGCTGATGCTCAACGATGGGGCGGTAAAGGGCGATGGCCGGCATGGGCGGGGAACTATTACCACTGGAACTGGAATCCCGCAACCGTCGAGACCATCAAAGGAGAAGTGATGACCAAAGATACGATCACGCCTCCGAAAGGCCGAAGCGTTCTTCCGGCTGTGGGTATGACTTTAAAAAAGGAAGATGAATATGCCATTTACGCTCATCTCGGGCCGCAATGGTACTTTGACAAGCAGGAGCTGGCGGTCGAGGTTGGGGACAAAGTAGAGGTTACCGGCTCCAAGATCACGGTGGAAGGCAATACGGTCCTTCTGGTCTCTTCGATCAAGAAGGGCGACAAGACCTGGCAGTTCAGGGATCAGCAGGGGTTTCCCTTCTGGTCCGGACGAAGATGGTAAGAAAATGCGAAACGCTCCCCTTCTTTTTTCTTGCTAAGAATAAGGTTTGTTATGGTCGAGCTCTTGAGAAAAAAATCCATGAAAGAAAACATTAGAGAGATGGGACCGGCCCTGGCGATTCTCCTGGCCACCCTGATCATTTCAACTTTCATCACCGAGTTCACCTTCACCTTCGGCCTGAATGCCGCGTGGAAGACTCTTTTCCGCTTCCTGCGCCTTTCCGTTGTTTTAACGGTTCCTCTATTCCTGCTTCCGGGGATCTGCGCCACGATCCAGGGATTTTTTAACCGCGGGAATCGACAGCTTGTCCGGGTTCAGGAGGATCGCGACACCGTGGTTCATCCGCTGAAGAACTGGGTCATCCGACCGTTCCAGGGCATCGGCCTGGGCCTGCTGTTGGCCACCAAGCTCCTGACCCTTTTGCAACTTTACGGCGGCACCGCGATTACCGTGAAAACCATTCTCCCGCCGGGCCAATTTCATTTCGGCCGTTTCTTGAGCGCGACAGTTATCTCCATCATTGTATCTTTATTGCTTTCCTTTTTATGGACCCTGGATGATTTAGGAGTCCGTTATTACAATCGGAAGACGGGGGAAGTCAGGATGATCGGAAAATACGTGGGCCTGTTGCTCCCCATCTTTTTCGGGTTTTATGGGATATTTAGCCTCTTTGACGAATATGACCGCCTTCCGGCCGCTCTCTATATCGCCCAGATGGTTATTGTTCTCTACCCGCCCTTTGTCGTCTTCAGCGTGCTTCACAATCGCTATTTGAAGAGCCGGGAAGACAAATTATTGGAAAAGCTCAAAGCGGCTCAGGACGTCATTTTGGCCGATCGGAGGGCGCCGGCGGCCTCCAAGATATAAGCTGAATCGGGAAGTTCAGGAACGGGAAGGAATCAAGCGATGGAAAAATTCGGCCTGAATCTGCCTCAAATCTTAAAAAGGTATGCATGGACAGCTCTTTTGCTTGCCCTGGCAGTCCTCTTCTTCCAGGCCCCGACTGTTTTGCCGGCAGGAGAAGGGGAGAAGAAAGCCGAGGATATCAAGGGAAGCATATCCCTGGAAACGATCAGCCGGGATTGGGGGATCCCCACCGCTTATTTGATCGAGGGCCTCAAACTTCCCAAAGATGTTCCCTTACATCTTGCCTTGAAAGAGCTGAAAGACCAGCATGGCTTTACGATGGAAGATGTGCGGAAGCTGGTGGCCGATTATCGGGCTTCGGGAAAACCGGCCCAGGTCCCTCCAGCTTCACAGGCCCGCGATAAGGGAGCAGGCCGGGATTACGAAAAAAGGGGAGAGGTCAGCCTTCCTTTCATACTCTATGGAATCCTCTGTTTCGCCGTCCTTCTCTTGCTTAGGGCAAAAACACTTTCCAATCATTTAGCGATATGGATATTAGTGCCCTCTCTGCTGATTTTCGGAGTGTTTTTCCGGGCGAATCCCGAGCCCGTGCGGGCGATCGTCCAGGTATTCCAGTCCCTGGCTCTTGGCATGTTCGACCTGCGGACTACCCTCCTGGTATTATTAGCCTTCGCCCTCATGACCTTCATCGGGGTGAAGTTGGTATGCGGCTGGGGCTGTCCGGTGGGAACCCTCCAGGAACTCCTGTATCGCCTTCCGGTACTCAATAAAATCAAAAAAAAGAGAGTGCCCTTCTGGCTCAGCAACAGTGTCCGGGTGGCGCTTTTCGCCTTCTTTTTGATCCTCGTTTTTGGCTTTATCTCCGGGTGGCAGGATCAATCCCTGTACCGGTATTTCAACCCCTTCAGGCTTTTCGAATGGAACTTCAGGGTCACGGCCCCCATTTTCGTGATCCTCATTTTCGGATTGTCTTTATTCAATTACCGACCCTACTGCATATTTGTCTGCCCCTTCGGGCTGTTCAGTTGGTTGATTCAGAATTTGAGTGTCTTCCGGGTTAAAGTAAATCGCGATTCCTGCCTCGATTGCGGAAAATGCGGGCGGGCCTGTCCTACGGGGGCGGCCGAAGGGATTCTTCAAGGAAAGACCTTTAAGGCCGACTGCTTTTCCTGCGCTCGATGCCTTAACGCCTGTCCCAATGATTCGCTGGAATACAGAGCCTTTTAGGGTAGAAAACGAGAAAACATTTTGGAGGAAGAAAAACATGAGCTTCATTAAAGCCGAAAATGTCAGCAAAGACTACCGGGTCGTTGCCCCCAAAATCACCAAAGACTACCAGACCGGGGAGGTCGCTATTATCATATGTGCATATCGAAGGAAAAAAATACGAGAAAGGAGATCCTAACATGTTTGAAATCCCGGAATTTGCGTGGGAGTTTCACGGCCATCGCTGCCCATTTATGCCCATCGGTTACCGCATGGGCAAGGTGGCGATGGAGAAATTGGGAATGAGTAAGGTCAAGGATCAAGGGGCCTTTGCCTTATCGGAAATGGGCGTCGGGCATCCTCAGACCTGTATGATGGACGGGATTCAGGCGGTCACCGGCTGTACCTACGGGAAACTGATGATGGAGCGCCTAAATTATGGAAAGGTGGCCATGGTTCTTTACGCGCCGGGGAAGCGAGCTATTCGTGTTTCGGCGTTGCCGGAATTCCAGGACGAGCTGGGCAAGAAAGAATTTTTTTGCCTACCGGAAGAAGGGAATAGAACCCTCCCAGATTCCCCCGTCGGTGGTGGAGGAAGCAGTGAAGGTTGTCCTGGAAACGCCGGATGAGAAGATGTTCAAAGTGGAAAAGCTGGAAGGTTTTACCTTCAGCCGGCCCAAGTCGTCCTTCAATAAGGGCAAATGCAGTTCCTGCGGGGAATACGTCTTCGAACGCTACCTCAGGGTCCTGGACGGCAAACAGACCTGTATCCCCTGTTCGGAAAAGGTCATTGGGAGGGGGGTCTGAAACAGCGGTTGACGGGGGAATCCTTGGGCCTTTGCCTTCCCGAGGCAGTGTGCCGGGAAGCATGGATTCCCCTTTAAAAGTGTAAACCCATATTCCCCATATGAAGATGTCATTTTACTATATGAATCATGCTGATACCCTTGTAAAATAAGGGTGAAA
>Ga0315288_10007098_pt1 | contig 14186 bp, 11 predicted proteins | sample YL17G11_20_MG_FD_203454 | JGI IMG/M metagenome (GOLD analysis project Ga0315288, IMG submission 203454) | Sediment microbial communities from Yellowstone Lake, YNP, Wyoming, USA - YL17G11_20 | ecosystem: Environmental > Aquatic > Freshwater > Lake > Sediment | place: USA: Wyoming | collected... | reverse complement strand
AGGGCCTCGGGGATGTTGCAGGTCGGGAAACCCGCCTCGAAGGCCTTCCGGATGATCTCATCGGGAAATTCGTGGCCCTGGTCGTATTTGGCCGCGTTCGGCCGCATTTCGTTGAGGGCGAACTTCCGGGCCATCTCCCGGAGCGCCTGCTGCTCCTCGGTCAAGCGGTAATCGATCATAGGCCTCTCCTTCTCGACGCGAATGTCCGGCCATTTATATAGGATTTGTCGGGATTCGTCAATCGGCTAAGAGGAATCGTTCGCGGACGAGATGATGAGAGGCCTGGCTCAGGCCGAGGGCGGAGGCGATGAAATCCTGGGGGCGGGGCGGACGGGCGGGATCGAAGGAAAATCGAAAAACGATGCGGTTGGGGCCGCCCGTGTCCGGGAACTCGGAAGGGACTCGCCGGCCGACCTTCTCCCCTTCCCCGGCGAGGAGACGGAAAAGGTCGAGGTCGCCGGACGGCGGAGCCCGGCGCTCGGCCCGGACGCGGGCGAAAGCGGCCCGGACCTCCGCCTCTTCAACCGGGAGCGAATATTCGACCGCCCGGATCCGCTCATGGAGGGGACGCTCGCCGTTTCCGACCTTCGTCATTCCGACAAAGCGTAGCCCCTCGGGAGAACGGCGATTCATCGCTTCGAGAAATTCGTTTTCGTCGATCGATCTTGAGGCCCAAAATTCGAAGATTTCGGCCCGGCCTTCCATCCCGAGAGGCAGAGGCGGGACACAAGCGAGACGCATCTTGGGGTGAAAACCCTCGGAGAAGGTCGGATGGACGCCCGTCCGCCGCAAGGTCCTTTGAAGGATGTTCAGGAGATCTTGATGCCCAAAGAACCGGGCCGGGCCCTCCTTCGCGTAAACCACGCGATACCGGACAACGTCGTCGGCGGGAAGCCCCAAAGCCGGGACGACCGGCGGGCGCCCGGCCGGCGAGGGAGAGAGGGACGGCGGCCCCACCCGCCAAAAATCGCAGCCTTGACAAAGGCCGCATTTCGTCTCGAGGCAGGACGGCGTCGGTTCCGCCCGCAAGGCCCGGTCGAACTCGCGAAGGAGAAAAGCTTTGGTCACGCCGGTGCGGATATGGTCCCAGGGAAGAGCGGCCTGCCGGTCCAGGGCGCCAAGATAAAGGCCTGGGTCGAGACCCTCTTCCCGGAATGCTTCGCTCCAAAAGTCGGGGCGAAAAGAGTCGGTCCAACCGTCGAAGCGGGCTCCCTTGCGCCAGGCCCGGATGAGAACGCCGGTCAGCCTCCGATCTCCCCGGGAGAAGGCCGCCTCCAAGACTGAGCTTTCGATCGGATGGGCCTTGACTTCGACATTGCGCCGCCGTCCCAGACCCCGCTTGATCGCAAGCTGCCGCTCGCGTAGTGTCTCTTCGCCGGCCATGGGAGCCCACTGAAACGGGGTATGCGGCTTAGGGATGAACGACGAGACGCTGAGGTTGATCCGCGGCGGCCCTCCCAGGATTCCGCGCCCGACGGCGACGATCTTTTCGAGCAGGACGAGAATCGCCTCCACGTCTTCGGGGGTTTCGGTCGGAAGGCCGATCATGACATAGAGCTTGAGGAGGCGCCAGCCTTCGCGAAAGGCATTGGCCGCGGCGTCCAGGATGTCCTCCTCGGTCAAGTCTTTATTGATGACCCGGCGCAGCCGCGCGGATCCGGCTTCCGGAACGATCGTGAATCCGGTCTTGCGCACGCGGGAGATTGCCCGGGCGATCTCCGCCGAAAGGGTTTTCGGACGGAGCGAAGAGAGGGAGAGGGCGATTCGGTCCCGTTCGAGACCGTCCATCAAGGCGCCGACCGTCTCGTTGAGAAAAGGATAGTCGCCGACCGAGAGGGCGAACAGCGACGCGTCCTGGTAGCCGGTCGAAGCCGCGGAGCGCATCACGGTTTCGACGACGAGGGAAGGATCCTTGATCCGGTAGGGGGCATAGAGGTTGGTGGCTTGGCAGAAGCGGCATTTCTGGGGACAGCCGCGGGCGACCTCGACGGCCACCCGGTCGAACACCGACTGAACGTTGGGAACGACGATGTCCGTCGGAAAGGGCGCCCGATCGAAGGCCGAAAGAACGCGCTTCGAGACGGAGGCCGGCGCGTCCGCTTTGGGGCGGACGGCCAGGAGGGGCGATCCGGACGGCCGATGGGTTTCATACAACCCGGGCGCGTAGACACCCGGGATTTCGGCGAGTTTCCGCAAAAAATTATCGCCGGACCGGCCTCCCGATCCGGCTTCGATCCAGCGATCGAGGAGCTCCGGGAACGCTTCCTCCCCATCGCCGATGACGAAGAGGTCGAAGATTTCGGCGACGGGCTCCGGGTTGAAGGCCGCCGGCCCGCCGGCGATGACAAGGGGGCTCAGGCCTCTCCGGTCGGCGGACCGCAACGGCAGGCCGGCCAGGTCGAGAATAGTCAGGATGTTGGAATAATTGAGCTCGTACAAAAGAGAAAATCCGAGGATATCGAACTCGGCGAGGGGGATCCGGTTTTCGATCGAGGGGAGGGGGAGACCGGCCGTCCGCAGGGCTTTCTCAAGATCCGGCCAAGGGGCGAAAACGCGTTCGGCGAGAACGTCGGGGCGCCGGTTGAGCCGATCGTAGAGGATCTTTTGTCCCGGGTAGGACATTCCGATCTCGTAGACATCCGGAAACGCCAGGGCGACTTTGACCCGGACCGAGGCGGGATCCTTCCGGACGGCGTTCCACTCCCCTCCCGTATAGCGGCCCGGCTTTTCGACGTCCCTCAGGATCGCTTCCCAGGGATGACGGATCCCGGGCTCAGACATTGACGTATCTTCTCATTTTGACGTTGACGGCCAGGCCGACGACGACGTACGTCGCCAGGAGCGAGGAGCCGCCGTAGCTCAAGAGCGGAATCGGGATCCCGGTGATGGGGAGGACCCCGACGATCATCAGGACATTCAACAGGAATTGAAAGGCGAGGAGGCTGGCGGTCATGAAGGTGATGTACGACCCGGCCCGGTCGCGCGATTGGCCGACCGAGCGGAAGAGGCGGGCGAGAAAGAAAAAGTACAGGAGGAGAACCCCGATCACTCCGGCGAATCCGAACTCCTCGCCGAGCACGGCGAAAATGAAATCGGTATGGCGGGCCGGGAGGAACCGGAGTTGGCTCTGCGTCCCCTTCATGAAGCCCTTCCCGGCGATTCCGCCCGAGCCGATCGCGATCTTCGACTGGAGGACATGATATCCGGCGCCCCGGGGATCCTGGCTCGGCTTGACGAGGGTTTCCAAGCGCTGTTTTTGATAATCCTTGAGGAAGAGCGTCCAGCCGAGGAGGCCGACGACGAGGGCGAGGACGAGAAAGACGACGACCGTTTTTTTGGTGAGGCCGGCGAGGAAGAGACCGGCGGCCATTAAGGGCAGAAAACAGGCCGCCGTGCCGAAATCGGGCTGCAGGATCACCAAGCCCATGGGGACGCCGGCGAGGAGAGCCCCGAGAGCGCCGAACTCGAAGCTCAAGAATTTCGCCCGGTATTCGGCGAACAGCCGGGCGAGGATGAGGAGGACCGCGATCTTGGCCGGCTCCGACGGCTGGCCGCCCATGAAGGCCAGGCTCATCCAGCTCCGCGCCCCGGCGATCGTCCGGCCGAAGACGAGAAGGCCGAGGAGGAGAAGAAGGATCAAACCGTAAAAATATGGCGCCAGGAGAAGCCAGAGCTTATAATCGACGCTGATCGTCAGGACGAAGATCCCAAAACTCAAGGCCGCCCAGAGAATCTGCTTCCAGACGAAGCCTCCCCCCCCGTAAAACGAGGCGCTGTAAATGAGGGCCGCGCCGATCGCGGTGTTCACCAGCAAAAGGGCCGTGAGAACCCAGTCAATTTCCCGAACGAGGGCTCTGTCGATCATTCTTTTTCTTGAAGAAGTCCCCGAAAATCCGGCCGGCGATGGGCGCCGAAATGGCCCCGCCCCCGCCTCCGTACTCGACCAGGACCGTGACGACGATCCGGGGATCGTTCCGCGGGGCGAATCCGGTGAACCAGGAATGGGTTTTGACCGCTTTTCCTCCCGGCCTCAGGCGCTCGACGGTCTCGCGCCCGATCGTCTGGACCGAGCCCGTCTTGCCGCAGACGTCCAGGCCTTCGATCCGGGCGGCCTGAGAAGTCCCCCCGTCATTGGTCGAAAGCCACATCCCTTCGATCACGGTCTCGAAGAATCGAGCCGGCACGGCCGTCCGCCGCTCGGAGGACGGGATCCGATCCTCGGCGGCGACGAAATGCGGCCTAATGAGGCCGCCCCGATTGGCGATAGCCGCGGTCATAACCGCGATTTGGAGCGGCGTGACCTGGATCGGACCCTGTCCGATCGCCACCGAGATCGTCTCGCCCGGATACCAAGGGGCTTTGAGGGTTTCTTTTTTCCAGGCCGCGGTAGGGATGAGACCCTCCTTTTCGCCCGGAATCTCCACGCCCGTCTTCGCTCCCAGGCCGAGCAGGCCGGCATAACGGGCGATCGTGTCGACGCTCATCCGGTAGCCGAGGTTATAGAAATAAATATTACAGGAGTTCTTGATAGCCTGGGGAAGATCAAGCACCCCATGGCCGCCTTCAAACCAGCAGCGGAACGGCCGGTCGTAAAACATCGCCGCGCCGGCGCAAAAAAAAGACGTTTCGGACGACACGATCCCCGCGTCCAGAGCGGCCAAGGCCATGACCGGTTTGAAGACCGAGCCGGGCGCGTACAGCCCCTGGGTCGCCCGGTTGACCAAGGGGAAATTGGGATTCGCGACGAGCTCTTGCCATTCCGCGGGCGTGAACCGGTTGATGAATCGGTTCGGATCGTAAGTCGGAGAGCTGGCCATGACCAGGATTTCCCCGCTTTTCGGATCGAGGGCGACGACGGCCCCCTCCCGGCCGGCTAGAAGCTCCTCGGCGACGACTTGAAGGTCGAAATCGATCGTCAGGACGAGTTTGGGACTGGGACGGGGCTCGATCCTTTGGAGATCTTCGCGCCGGCGGCCTTGGCTGTCGACGATCTCGACGAGCGTTCCGTCGATGCCGGTCAGACGGGACTGGTAGGCCGTTTCGACGCCGGTCCTGCCGATCATGTCGCCGGGCCGACGGTCCTTGAAGGCGGTCCGGAGTTCCTCGGGAGAAACCTCCTGCATCGATCCCAGGACGTGAGCGGCGAGCGGGCCGTACGGATAATGGCGGCGCGGCTCGGTCTCGATGATGAGCTCGGGAATGTCGAGACGGCGGGCTTCGACCCGGGCGACCTCCTCGAGGGTGAGCTCGTCCTTGACGACGATGGGGCGGAACGCCGGAAAGCTCTTGTATTTATCGATCCGCTCTTCGAGAACGGCGAGATCGAGTTCGAGGAGCTCGGCGATCCTTCGGCGGACGGCCGGCTCGTCCCGGACGTTTTCCCGGATATAGGAAACCTTGAACGAGGCCCGGTTATCGGCCAGGACGCGCGATCCGTCGCGGTCCGTCAGAACCCCGCGCGGGGCCGGCAGGACGATTTCCCGGGTCCGGTTGGCCTCGGACAACGACCAATACTTCCGATGGTCCAGGATCTGGATTTTCCAGTAGAAAAGCGCCGCGGCGATGAAGAGGACTTCCACGGCGATGAAGACCGCCTTAGCCCGCTTGCGGACGAGGGTCAGGTCCTCATAGATCGAGCTATCCGCCATGGCGAGCCTTCCCCCGGCGATAAATCCCATAGAGGGCCGTCGCCGCGAGAGCGTTGACGACGGGCTGGACAAGAAGGAGCCCGCCGGACCAGGGCAGGCTTCCGCCGAAGACCAAGGCCGTCAAAACGGACCAAAGGACGAGCTCGGCCCCGGCCATGAAGACGAAAAAGACGAACAGGCGTGGGGCCTTCAGGACGTTGATCTTGCGCGATACGAAGCCCGTGTAAAATCCCATCGTCGTCAAGGCGAGTCCCGCGATCCCGAAAATCCCCACGGAGAACGAATCCGCGACCAAACCGCAGACCGCCCCCATCACCGCGCCGGTGATTTCGCCCCCGAGGAGACCGGCCAGCAGGACGACCGCGACGAAGACGTTGACGACTTCGACGGCGAGGGGATGGATCCGATGCAGGAGGGTGAAAACGAGAAACGCGCCCAAAAGCCCCCCTCCGGCTTCGATGATCCGGCGCACGGACGTCTCCTACTCCCCCGCTCCGCCCCGGCCCGTCAGAACCGCGACGACCTTGAGCTCCCGGAAGTCGAGAAAGGGCGCGACCGCGATCCGTTTGAAAAGGGAGGTGTCGGCGCCGATGGTCGTAACCGTCCCGACGATGAGTCCGGGGGGAAAAACGCGGTCGAATCCCGAGGTCACCAGGACTTCTCCTTCTTTGACCGCGTCGTTGGTCGCGAGGACGTATTTCATCCGGCATCGCCCGGTCTTCCCGTCACCGCTCAGGATGCCCATGACCCGGCTGCCCTCCGTGAAAACGGCGACGGCGCAGTTTTCGTCCGTAACGAGCTGGACGGACGCTTCCCGTCCGCCGACCGGGGCGATGACCCGGCCGATCAGCCGGCCCCGGCCATCCAGAACCGGCATGTCCGGGCGGAAACCTTGGGCCGATCCCGCGTCGATGATCACGGATTTATAAGGATTGACCGCATCGACGCCGATCACCGCGGCGAGGCGGAAGGCCCGTCCCAAGGAGCGGAGAACGGCCGCGGCGGAGGCTTGGTCTTCTAGAGCCGCCAAGCCCTGACGAAGGAACGTGTTTTCCTGCCGGAGGCGAACCGCTTCGTCGCTCAAACGCCTGTTTCTCTCCTCGACCCTGCCCAGATGGACGTATCGTTCCCACAGGCCCCCGATCCCTCGGCCAAGGGCCCCCAGGCCCCGCTGGAGAGGGGCGAAAAGGAAAAACACGCTCTTCTCGAACACGCTCGGCCGGTCCCCCAGGGGGACTTGGAGGGACAGAAGGATGAGTTGGGCCGAGAGGAGGCCCCCCAAGACGAGGACGTTCTTCCGCTCCTTCCAAAAGCGAGGCATGCCGTTTATGGGCCCATTACGGAACGGCGACTTTTTTAAGAAGGTCCAGGTCATCCAGCATCTTGCCCGCGCCCAGGACAACGGCGGTCAAGGGATCGTCGGTGATGAAGACGGGAAGCTGGGTCTCTTCGCGGATGCGCTTATCGAGATTTTTCAGAAGCGCCCCGCCCCCGGTGAGGATGATCCCCCGGTCGATGATGTCGGCCGAGAGCTCGGGCGGCGTTTTCTCCAGGGCGATCCGGACGGCGTTGACGATCGCGGCGACGATGTCTTCGAGGGACTCGCGGATCTCCTGATCGTCGATGACGATGGTCTTGGGAATACCCTCCCGGAGGTCGCGCCCCTTGATCTCCATGGTCAGCGGCTCGTCGAGCGGGTAAGCCGAGCCGATCTGGATTTTGACGTTCTCGGCCGAACGCTCGCCGATCAGAAGGTTGTATTTTTTTTTGAGGTACTGGATGATCGCCTCGTCCATCTCGTTGCCGGCGACGCGGATGGAATGGTTGAAGACGATTCCGTCGAGGGAGATGACGGCGATGTCGGTCGTCCCGCCGCCGATGTCGACGACCATATTCCCCGTGGGCTCGGAGATCGGAAGACCCGCCCCGACGGCGGCCGACATCGGCTGCTCGACGAGATAAACCTCGGTCGCCTTAGCCCGCATGGCCACGTCCTTAACGGCCCGGCGTTCGACTTGGGTGATGCCCGTCGGAATGCCGATGACGATCCGGGGACGGAGGAGGAAGCCGCGGTTGTTGGTCGCCTTCTTGATGAAAAAATCGAGCATCTTCTCGGCGATCTCGAAATCGGCGATGACGCCGTCGCGCATGGGCCGGATAGCCACGACGTTCATCGGCGTTTTGCCCAGCATCTCTTTGGCCCGAGTGCCCACGGCCTCGACTTTCCCCGTCTGTTTGTTGACCACGACGATGGAGGGTTCCTGGATGATAATCCCCTTGCCCTTCATATAGACCAGGGTGTTGGCCGTGCCGAGGTCGATGGCCAGGTCGCAAAACAGTCTGTTTTTGATCCAGCGGGCAACGCTCATGAGCTTGTCTTTCCTCCGGGATTTCCGGGAAATCATTTAAGCACAATTCCCCGCCCCGCGCAATCGAAAAAAGACGCCGCCCGGGCGGCGGGGCGCGGCCGGACAGACGGACGGATCGGCTTGACTTGCGGCCCGGAATCGCGATAAATAGAGGCATCCTCACGACCGAAAGGAGCTTCGGATGAGTCATCAGCCCTATGTCCCCGAAAAGACCCCGATGCGGGAATTCACCTTCCGGGCCCTGCTCATCGGCCTCGTCCTGACCGTCATCCTCGGCGCGGCCAACGCCTATCTCGGGCTGCGGGCCGGGATGACCATCGCCGCGACCTACCCCGCGGCCGTCATCGGCATGGCCGTCCTCAAGCTCATGGGCGGCTCTATCCTTGAAGAGAACCTCGCCCGGACGGTGGGTTCGATCGGCGAGTCCGTGGCCGCCGGGGCGATCTTCACGATCCCCGCCTTCCTCATCGCCGGCGTCTGGGCCAAATTCAACACCGTCGACGCCTACCTCAAGACCTCGGCCCTGCTGTTCGTCGGAGGTCTGCTGGGAATCATGTTCGTGACCTTCCTCCGGCGGGTCATGGTCACCGACCCCGACCTCGCCTTTCCCGAATCCGTCGCCGCGGCCGAAATCCATAAAGCCGGCCAGCGGGGCAGCGCCGGGGCCAAACATCTGTTCGCGGCCATGGGCGTCGGGTCCTTGCTTTACGCTCTCGGAGTCGTCCAGCTCTACGCGGCCAGCAAGGAGTTCATCGTCCGGATCGGGAAGATCGGACTAAGCCTCGTCCGGCTGGGAACGGACAAGACATCGCCGGTGGTTGACGCCGGCGGGACGGTCGCCGTCGCCGGCCCCGGCATCTTTCCGGCTTATCTCGGCGTCGGCTATATCATCGGGCCCCGCCTGGCCTCGCTCAATTTCGCCGGCGGCGTCCTGGCCTGGGGGCTGTTCGCGCCCTTGCTCATGTTCTTTCTCGGGCCCCAGCTGATCGACAAGTTTTACGGGCCGGGCGCGGCCCTGACCGACGTGGCCTGGCCCGATCTCGTGACCAACGTCTGGAAGTTCATCATTCGGCCGATCGCCGTGGGCGGCATGCTCGTCGGCGCCGGCTTCACCCTCTTCCGGATGAGAAAGAACCTCGCCAACGGGATGAAGCGGTCGTTCAGCGACGTCCGCAAGGCGGCCGGTCAGGCCGAAGTCGTCTCCCGATTGGAAAAAGACCTCAACATCAAAATCGTCATGGGCGGGTTGGCCCTGACCTTCGTCCTGATGATCCTCGTCTATAAGGTCTTCGCCGGCGCGTTCCTCCCCGCCCTCGTCGCCGCCGTGGTCATGGGCTTGGCCGGTTTCTTCTTCGCCGCCGTTTCGGGCAACCTGGTCGGAACGATCGGCTCGTCCAACAATCCGATCTCGGGCCTGACCCTCTCGACCTTGATCATCGCCGCCCTTCTCATGGTCCTGGTCGGCGCCTCGGGCGCGAGCGGCGTCGCCGCCGTGCTGGGCGTGGCCGCGGTCGTCTGCGTGTCCTCGGCCGTCGCCGGCGAAATGCTTCAAGACCTCAAGGTCGGGCACATCCTCGGCGGCACCCCCTACAAAATGCAGATCGGCAACATCTTCGGTATCCTCCTCTCCTCGTTCGTCCTCTATTTCCCGCTGATGGTCCTCATCGGCGCCTTCGAGCTCGGGAGCAAGGACCTCTCCGCCCCGCAGGCCGGCCTGATGGCCGCTCTCGCCCAGGGCATCGTCGGCGGGGAAATGGCCTGGCCGCTGATCATCGCCGGGATGCTGATGGGCTTCGCCTTCATCCTCATTCAGGTCCGCTCGCCGATGCTGGTCGCCGTCGGCATGTACCTCCCCCTCGAGACGACCTTCGCCATTTTCTGCGGGGGAATGATCAAGGGGATCTTCGAGCGGTTCGCCAAGAAAAGAAACTTCAACGCCGCCCAAAAAGCCAGGGCCGAGAACGTGGGCATCCTTGTCGCCGCCGGCCTCATCGCCGGCGAAGGATTGACCGGGCTGCTCCGAGCCCTCTGGAAGTTCCTCTTCCTCCAAAATGTGATCGGCAGCGACATCCCCCAGATCTTCAAGGGGCCGAACTATTTCGGCGGCGTGAATCTTTACTGGGGCGGCCTGGTCGTCCTGGCCCTCCTCGCCTTCTATATGATCTCCGTCCCGCTGCGGAACGCCGGCGCGCCCGACGAACCCCCGCCGCCCTCCGCGGTCATCTAAGCGGATTCGAAGAAGGCCTTCGGCAACGTGTCCGGATCGAGGGTTTCATAAAACCGCTCGATCCGGACGGCGAGGTGCCGGATCTCGTTCCCGAGGCCGGCCGGTAATTCTTCCGATTTGAAGTGCGGCCGTCAATCTTTTACAATAGCGGCGAAGGACACATCATGGCCAGACGCGAAATCCTGAAGCTCGGGCACCCGCTTCTCAGCAAGATGTCGGAGCCGATCGAAGACATCACCCCCGAGATCGTCGAGCTCGCCCAGGACATGGTCCAGACCATGCATGCCGCGCCCGGGATCGGCCTCTCCGCCCCGCAGGTCGGGGTCAACCGCCGCCTCATCGCCGTCGACCTCTCGGTCGGCGAAAAAAAAGAGGATTTGGTCGTCCTCATCAATCCCGAAATCGTCCGTCAGGAAGGCTCGGTCATCCGCGAGGAGGGATGCCTGTCCGTTCCCGAAGTTTATGAAAAAGTCGCCCGGCCTCAAAAAGCGACGGTCGCGGGCCTGGATCTCCAAGGGAAGGAGCGCCTCATCGACGCGGAGGACCTTCAAGCCCGGGTCTTTTGCCACGAGATCGACCACCTCAACGGCCGCCTCTTCGTCGACCTTCTTTCGCCCCTGAAGCGCAGCCTGATCAAGCGAAAGTTCAAGAAACCGCCGGCCCCCAAAACCTAGCCGCATGCGCATCGTCTTTTTCGGAAGCCCGGAAGCCGCCCTCCCCTCCCTCGAAGCCCTGCTCGGGGCGGGGCATGACATCGTTCTCGCCGTCACCCAACCCGACCGGCCGGCCGGCCGCGGCCGGCGTCTCACCGCCTGCCCGGTCAAACAATTCGCCCTCAAACACGGGATCCCCGTCGCTCAGCCCGAGAAGATCCGGAAAGATCCGGACATCCTCTCCCGTCTTGACAAGGCGGCGCCCGATATTCAGGTGGTGGTCGCCTATGGCCAGATCATGCCCCGGCCGGTCATCGACCCTCCCCGCTTCCGGACGATCAATCTGCACTTCTCCCTTCTTCCCAAATACCGTGGCGCCGCGCCGGTCGCCTGGGCCATCCTGAACGGGGAAACCGGAACGGGCGTGACGATCTTTCGTCTCGATGAGAAAATGGACGAAGGCGATGTCTATGCCGCCGCCGAAACGGACATCCGGCCGGAAGAGACGGCCGGGGAGCTCGAAGCCCGCCTATCCGGGCTCGGCGCCGGCCTTCTCGTCGAAACGCTGTCCCGGATCGACGCCCTCACCCCCATTCCTCAGGACCACGCCCGGGCGACTCTCGCTCCGAAGCTTCACAAAAACGACGGCTTGATCGACTGGACAAAAAACACCGACGCGGTCGGCCGGTCGGTCAGGGCCATGACGCCTCGGCCGTCCGCGTTCACTTTTCTGAACGGCGAACGACTCATCGTCCTCCGGGGAGATCCCGCCGGATCGGGCGATCCTTCCCGGCCCCGCGGCGCCGTTCTCGCCGTCGAACCGCGCGGTTTGACCATCGCCTGCGGGGGCGGGACGTCTTACCTGATCACCCGTCTCCAACCCGAAAGCCGGAAGCCCATGGACGCCCGCGCGTTCGGGCTGGGGGGGAGAATCCGTGAAGGCGATATCCTGGGTTAAGCCGGCCGGGCGAGTTATTCGTCGAGGATGTAAGCCATCGGGTTGACGGCTTTGTCGTTGACCCGGACCTCATAATGAAGGTGGGGGCCGATCGCCCTCCCCGTGCTCCCGACCTCGCCGATTTGATCGCCCCGCTTCACCCGCTGTCCCGTCCGGACCAGGGCCTTTCTCAAATGCCCATAGATGGTCGTCAAGCCGTTGCCGTGGAGAATCCGGACGTTATGGCCGAGATAAGCGTCATAGGCGACGGCGATGATCGTCCCGTCCGCGGGAGCGATCACCGGGCTGCCCGGACTCGCGACGATGTCCAGGCCGTAATGGAATTTCTGCTGACCGATGAAGGGATCGGGCCGCCAGCCGAAGCCGCTCGAGGGCCAGCCGACCGTCGGCCGGATCGAAGGCATGGAGGCCAACTCGGAGGCCTTGTTCTCGAAAAAATTGACCAGGGTGCCGAAGTTTTTCCCGATGTCGGCGGCCTTCTGCTGGACGTTTTGGAGTTGGGCCGGGGTGATCGGCGGCGGCGCCGACAAGGACATCTGCCCGTCCGAGGAACCGCCGACGTAGCCCGCGCTCGGGACCGCGTCCGGCGATTTGATCCCGGCCATGATGTTGAGCTTGCCGGCGAAATCGCCGAGGACTTTCATCTGGCGCTCGAGCCCGCCGATCGTGGTTTGATAGGCGGCGATTTCCTCGCGCTGTTTTTGATTTTCGACCCGAAGCGATTTCAGGTCGGCGTGGGACAGGCGGATCCGGAGATAATCCGCCGTAATTCCCAGGAGGAGGAGGCCGAGAGCGACGGCCGTCCATTGGACCGATTTGATCGTTCGCTTGGAGAACGAGAGAGTCCGTGAGCAGGTCTTCCCGTGGGGAATAATGATCAGAGAGAGGTGTTTTTTCCGCATGAAGCCTTAATAGGACGCTTCTTGCTTACCATAAGCCCGTTTTCCGTGTCAAGCGCGAAAATTTTTGGCTCTCTTTCGTTTTATGCGGATTTCAAAAGGGCATCGGCGGCATCCGTAATCGGCCTCCACTCCAGATCGGGTTTGAAGGTCCGCCCCTCCCCGCTCCTTCTCGGCGCCTCGGACCTTACACTCTTCTTCCTTTACCAGCTCGTAGACTTCAGGTCAGCCTTGATGGTCTCTGAAACCTCGGCGTCCGAAGACGGAAGCCTCGAAGAGCGTCTGCGGGGCGGCAAACCCTCATCACGTTCCGGCCGATCACGAATGCCGAAGGAACTGCCCGCCCGAAACGAAAGAGAGCCATTTTTTTAAAATCATCCGGACAACACCGATCCTCCGTTGACATTGATGATGGCTCCGGTGATATGGCGGGCGAGGTCGGAAGCCAGAAAGAGGATCGGCCCGGCGATGTCCTCCGGCGGCGGAATCCGTTTCAGGGGACTGGACTGGCGGACGCTTTCTTTGTACGCGGGATCGCTGAAAACGCCGGTGCACATGTCGGTCTCGACCCAGCCCGGAGCGACGCAGTTCACCCGGATGCCCCACGGAGCGAACTCGGCCGCCCAGGACTTGGTCAGGGCGTTGACCGCTCCCTTCGTCGCGGCATAGTGGGAATGGAGCGCCTCGCCCCGGATGCCCGCCGTCGATCCGACGTTGATGATCCCCCCCCTCTTCCGGGCTTTCATGTGCGGCACCACGGCGTCGGCGAAATAATAAAGGCTGTCGAGGTTGACCTCCATTATCTCTTTCCAGGCTTTGGTATCGCCCGACCCGATTTCCAGATAAGTCCAGATGCCGGCATTGTTCACGAGGACATCGATCGTTCCCCAGGCTTCAACCACCTGTTCGACCATCCGGCGGACTTCGGCTTCTTTCGAGATGTCGGCTTTGTAAATGAGACATTGCCGACCGGCCGCCTCCACCCCCGCCTTGACCTCGAGGGCGGCGTCCTCGCGATGTCGATAGTTGATCGCCACGTCGCTGCCCGCCTGGGCGAACATCAGAGCGGCGGCCTTCCCGATGCCCCGGGAGCCGCCGGTGATCAGTGTCTTCCGCCCGATCAGGGAAATCATGACCGCACCTTTCCTCGCCCACTGTCACGCATAGTCAAGGGCGAAATCCTTCATTTCATCGAAATGGAGATACCGGTAAATTTCGCCGGCGAAGGGAAGGACTTTTTTATTCATCGTCTCGAAGTATTCGGCCGGGGTCGGAATCCGGCCGAGAAGCGCGGCAATCGCGGTAAGCTCCGCCGAGCCCAGATAGACCCGGGCGCCGTCGCCCATCCGGTCGTCGAAATTGCGCGTCGACGTCGAAAGGATCGTCGCCCCGGGCTGGACGCGGGCCTGGTTTCCCATGCAGAGAGAACAGC
>Ga0315288_10007097_pt1 | contig 14187 bp, 14 predicted proteins | sample YL17G11_20_MG_FD_203454 | JGI IMG/M metagenome (GOLD analysis project Ga0315288, IMG submission 203454) | Sediment microbial communities from Yellowstone Lake, YNP, Wyoming, USA - YL17G11_20 | ecosystem: Environmental > Aquatic > Freshwater > Lake > Sediment | place: USA: Wyoming | collected... | reverse complement strand
CTCGGTGCAGCCAGCTATAATGACCTGAGCTCCGTGATGGATCAACTCCTGAGAGGTTTGAAGGATAAGGCGTTTTGAGCCCTCTGAGGGTCCGATCGCTTTGATTCCCTTTTTTCCATAGATGGCTTTCATCACTTTCTTTTCCTGGGTTTCGGAACTCGGTAAAATCACTTCCTCATGGGGCGCTGAAAAAACCTTTTGGAAAAGACCTGCTTGGACGGTGCCTGTAGTTGCAATGAGACCGATTTTATAGACCCCTTTGAGATGAGTCCTGATGAACACTGCTGTCTCTGCAATGATATGGAGAATGGGAATATCTACCTTCTTTTGAAGGTGTCCTATAAAATGGTGGGCGGTCACGCATGGAATGACGATGAAATCTGCTCCGGCAGTTTGAAGGATCATCGCACTTCGAACCAATTGTGGAAGTGGACTCGGTCCTTTGCCCTGGATCGCCAGAGTCCGATCGGGGATCTTTGGATTGTTGTCTATCAGAATTCTCAGATGGTCTTGATCTCTTTTCGCCTCTGTCAACTTTACAATCTTCGAAAAAAGGTCGATCGTAGCCTCGGGTCCCATCCCACCCAGAATACCGATGATCTTTTCGGGCATCTTCTCTCCTAACTCAAACAAAAATTTCTTGATTTACACTCTTTTCTCGTCCCTTTTAATGAAAAGAGAACATTTCGCTCACCGATATCAATCACTCCGCTCGCCTTTCATCCATAGACTCAACATAAATTACGAAATCTGGACAATTGATCTCGCACAATTTACATGGTTTGCATTTTTCCGGCTGGGCCACCTCAACCACATTATACCCTTTCACATTACGTCTATCAGACATTCTTAAAACATCCCTCCGGCAGAAGTGAACACACAGACCACACCCTTTACAAAGCCTTTCTTCAATATACACAGCCATCTCTTTTCACACTCCAATCCTTTTGATCAATTCAGGGATCTCCAAAGAGCTTCGCGCAATCAGCGCACCGGCCTTCTTAAGCGCTGCGATCTTACTTTCCGCGGTTCCCTCGGCCCCTTCTATGATGGCGCCTGCGTGGCCCATTTGAGATCCTGCAGGCGCCATGCGGCCGACAATTAGTGCAATTACCGGCTTAGTCATATGCTTTTCAATAAAAACCGCTGTCTCGTGTTCCATCGTCCCTCCAACCTCCCCCAAAAGAACAACGACTTTAGTCTCCGGGTCGTCCTGAAACATTTTTAATACGGATTGTTGAGAGAGCCCCCAAATCGGGCCCCCACCGATGCCAACAACGGTCGACTGGCCAATTCCATTTGCCGTCAGAACCCTTCCCCCCTCATAGGAAAGAGATCCGCTCCTTGAAAGGATACCCACCGGACCTTCCATAAACAGTGCGTGTGGATGCACTCCGAGCTTGCACTTTCCCGGCGAAATCAGGCCTGGCGTATCCGGCCCAAGAACCGTTGTTCCTTTTATGTCAGCATAGTTGACCACTTCGAGCATATCCCAATCCGGGATACCTTCTGCTGTAATCACCAGAAATGAAATCCCGCTGCTGATGACTTCAATTGCAGCATCCTTGGCCAGTCTTGCCGGGACAAAGCAAAATACTGCATCGATCGTATGGTTTGCCACTGCCTCTTCCACTAAGTCATAAACAGGGATACCAAAAATCTCCGTCCCTCCTTTTCCAGGAGTGACCCCAGCGACTACCTTCGTCCCATATTCTGTCATGATCTGGGTCTGAAAAGAGCCCACCCGACCTGTGATCCCCTGGATCAACACCCGCGTACCTTTGTTGATCAAAATCGCCATCTCACAGCCCCTTGGCCCGCTCGACAGCCGTGCGAACAGCCTGAGAAAGATCCTCAAAAGCATCGAGCCCAACTTCTTTTAGCTTCGCCTTGCCAACATCCGCTTTCGTACCGCACATGCGAATAACCATAGGCACATCTCGTTTCGTCTTTTTTATGTATTGAACGATACCATCCGCCATTTCATCCATCCTGGTCATCCCTCCGATCAAACCGATAAGGAGCATCTTCACACGGGGGTTTGCAAGGATCACTTCGATGGACTTCTCCATCGCCTCGGCATTGGAGAGCCCTCCCATCTCGCAGAAGTTTGCAGCCTGTCCTCCATACTCATGGATCAGGTCAAGGGTCAACATACCTGTCCCTGCGCCGTCGGCAATCATCCCTATGTCGCCGTCTAAGGCAATGTAAGTGATGCCTGTTCCTTCAGCCAGGAGCTCCGATTGACTTTTCAACCTTTTATCGAGTTCCTTCTGCTCCGCTCGCAACGCGCTGAAGAGATCCTGATGCCTGTATGCGGCCTTGTCATCTAAGATAATCTTTGCGTCCAAAGCCACCAGGCCGTTCGCTGTCACTGCCAAGGGGTTGATCTCTACCAGGGTAGCATCCTTCTCGTGGAAAAGCTGAACCATGTTTTGAACAACCCTCCGAAACCAATTGAAGTCAATGTCTAAAGCCTTAGCCAGCGGCCAAGCGATGAAGTCCTGGAATCCTATGAAGGGATCAATATGTTTCTTGATGATCTTGTCAGGGCTCCTCTTAGCCACTTCCTCAATCTCAACTCCGCCCTCCGGACTTGCCATAAGAAGGGGAAGGTTCTCCCTCTTATCAATTAGGTACGCAACGTAAAGCTCCCGTTCGGCCTCTATGACCTCTTCCGCGAGAAGGGCCTGGACAGGATAACCCTTGACACTGGCGCCGAGAAGATCTTTCAGCACTGAGGGCCCTTCCTCTTCCTCTCTGACGATCCGGATAGCACCCGCTTTGCCCCGCCCTCCCACGGGAACCTGCGCCTTAAGAACGGTGGGGAAGGCCACTCCCTTCAGATCGCCTGCAGACCTTATCATCTGGCTCTTCGGGACTGGGATCCCATGGCTTTGAAGCATCCTCTTCGCCTGAAACTCAAGAAGCCTCATGGATCAGACCTCGATGCATACCCCTTTCTCTTTGGCCAGCTCACTGCCCCGGTGAGCAGCCTTGAGATTAACCTCGATGAAGCGCTCCTTCACGTTTTCACGGATCGCGGCGAACAGGTCCTCCTGTTTGAACATCCCTGTGGCCTGTTGAAGAAAACCTAGCATGACCATGTTGGCCGCCAATTTCGTCCCCACTTCCGAAGCGATCTGCGTGGCAGGGACAGAGAGAACCTGAACATCCTTTCGCGCTTCCCCCCACTCGACAAGCTCGGGGTCATAAATCAGCGTTCCTCCGGATCGGAGCCGGCTGATGTAATGTTGATAAGCCGACTGAGACATGGCGATCAGGATGTCGGCCTGATCCGCGACGGGCGAATCGATGGATCGAGCTGAGACGATCACCTCGGCCTGACACTCGCCGCCCCTCGCCTCGGAGCCGTAGGATTGGGTTTGACAGGCGTTCAATGCTGCCTTCGTGACCGCTGCGGCCCCCAAGATCACTGAAGAAAGGATGATCCCTTGGCCTCCGAACCCACAAAACTGTAAGGTGACACCTCTATCCCGCATCAATCGTCCTCCCTCCCTTGACAGACGGAACTGCCTTCAAAGACCGGTTCCTTCTTATCAACGAAGTTCCCTAACACAAACTTCTTGGAAGCCTCCTGTTCCGGAAGCTTACTCGCCTCTTCCATCGTGATCGAGCACTCTTCAATCCAGTCGAGCAGTTTGATAGGATCACCTGTGCCAAGGGCCGAGCGGCCAAATTGAGTGGGACACTGACAAACGATCTCAACCAGTGAAAACCCTCTGTGCTGGAGAGCCTTTTTTATGGCCCGAGTGGCCTGAATTCCCCTTGCTGTATTCCACCGGCTTACAAACGTTGCTCCCGCCGCTATGGCCAATTTGCAAAGATCGAAGGGTTGCTCTTTATTTCCATACGGCGTGGTCGTGGTGACCATGGCCCTGGGCGTGGTGGGCGAGACCTGTCCCCCAGTCATGCCAAAGGTGAGGTTGTTGACCACGATCATCGTGACATCCAGGTTTCTTCGGCATGCATGGATCAAATGGTTCCCACCGATGGAGGCAGCATCCCCATCCCCGGCGAAGATCACCACTTTGAGCTCAGGATTATGGAGCTTAATTCCCGTTGCCCACGGGAGCGTTCGACCGTGGATGCCATGTAAGGCCTCCACGTCCATGAAGACAGGGATACGGGCCGTGCACCCCACGCCACCAATCCCAACGAGCTTGTCAAAATCGAGATTCAGTTCATGAGCGGCCTGAACAAAAAAATGAAGGACCTGACCGGCTCCGCATCCCGCACAGTAGAAATGGGGCAACGTCCCTTTTCGAAGATATTTCTGAAGAGGATTGGCTTTCATCCGAGGACCTCCTCCATCGCCTGGTAGACCTCTTTTGTTGTATGGACCAGGCCGCGGTTCTTCGTGACCCGGGCCACACGACTCGCCCCACAACAAAGCCGCTCGATCTCGTAGGCGTACCTTCCTACGTTCATCTCGACCGCCAGAACAACCTCGGCCTTCTCGGCAACAGCGCGGATCTCCTTGTCGGGAAGGGGCCAGACTGTCACGAGCTTGAGGAGTCCGGCCTTGATTCCGTTGGCCCTGGCCTCCTTGACCGCTCCAAGAGCCGGTCGGCTTTCACTTCCATAGGCGATCAGGACGACCTTGGCATCGTCTAAAAAGAACCCTTCCGTCTGGACGATGTCGTCCCGATGTTGAGCAATCTTGCCGAGAATTCGATCGTAGAGTTTCTCAAACACATCGGGATCCCACTGGATCCCCCCCCATGGATCGTGAGGGTTAATGGAATGGAGGATCCGATATCCTTCTCCAAATTTTGGCAGAGGCGGCACACCCTCTTGTCCCCCATCAAAGGGAATAAATTCTCCAGGAGGCTGTTCCGGCCTCTTCCGGTTAATGATCTCGATCTCCTCAGGTTGCGGGATCACCAACTTCTCCCGCATCAGCGCAATCGTCGTCTCGGAGAGGACGATGACAGGGGTCCGGTATCTCTCCGCCAGATTGAAGGCCCAGACGGTGTGATCAAAGAGTTCCTGGACCGAGGCCGGCGCCAGGACGATCATCTCATGGTCCCCCGCAGCACCCCAGCGCACCTGCATGACATCGGCCTGGGTTGCAAAGTTCTCCCCCCGGCAACGCTGCACATCTACGATCACACAGGGGACCTCAGCAGCCACCGCATATTCGATCCCCTCCTGCATGTAGTTATATCCGGCGCTGGCTGTGGCCGTCATCGCCTTAGCGCCCGCCAAGGACGCCCCTGTAACGGAATAAATGGAACAGAGCTCATCCTCACCCTGAAGAAATTTTCCACCCACTTCGGGCAGCCGTTCGGACATCCGCTCCGAGATCTCGTTCGCTGGCGTGATCGGATACCCGGCGAAGAAATCACAACCCGCTGCGATGGCCCCTTCTACCACGGCATAATTGCCCAGCATGAAGTGAGTTCCTGTTAATACTCTCTTGGTCTTCCCGTCCATATCTTCTCCTCACCCTCTCTTTTTCAATATCTTGGAATTCCGACCTCCATATAGATAATAGATAATTGATACGTTCGACGGCGCCAAACCCCGATTTTAAAATCGGGGTAAAAAGCGCCGCTCAGTATCAACCCTGAGCATACCCCGGGCTTCAGGCCGGGGAGTCGAATTGATTTTTGAATCTTTCAAAGCGTTGCGAAGTGAATATATCCGTCTCGTCACTGTCTCCTGAAGAAGGTATCCATTCTTTTAAAGGCCTCAACCATGTGATCAGGTGACGTCGCATAGGATAGCCGGAGGTACCCTTCCCCGCATGTGCCGAAGGCTACCCCCGGAACTGTGGCCACATGCACCTCCTCCAATAATGCTTTCGAAAGCTTCAGAGAAGGGATGTTCAAACGATAAGATGGGAAGCAGTAAAATGCTCCCTGCGGAGGGCATCTCAGGTCGAAAAAATCAGACTGTTCAATCAACCTCATCATGACTGCCCGACGCTCACGATACCCCTCAAGCATCTGCTTTGCTGCCTGCCGGGATGCCCCGGCCCTCAGGGCCTCGATTGCCCCGTGCTGAGCAAAGGCAGTCACGCAACTTGTTGAATGTTGGTAGATCTTAATCATTCCCTCCAAAATTTCCTTCGGACCGGTCACATAGCCCAATCTCCACCCTGTCATGGCATGGCTTTTAGAAAAGGAGTTCACTGTAATCACATGATCAAACTCTGAGGCAGGACTGTAATGCTCAACCTCATAGACCTGATACTCATAGACTTCGTCAGATAGAATCAGGGCATTGTGTTCTCGGGCGATCTCGGTAATCTCTCGAATCACTGACCTGTGGAAGACGGCACCCGTGGGATTACATGGCGAATTCACGACGATGATCTTGATCGTAGGATTCATAGCTCTGCGAATAGTCTTCATGTCGGGTTGAAATCCTTTTGCTGGGTCCGTGGCGACTCGAACAACATCCGCTCCTGTCATCATGGCTGCAGGTGCATAGGTCACCCATGCGGGATCCAGGATCATCGCCTGGTCTCCCTCCTGAAGCACAGCCTGAAAAGCAAGATAAATGGCAAACTTACCTCCGAGAGTTACGATCACATCATCCACCCCAACCTGGATACCATTCTCCTGTTTAAGCTTCTTACAGATCTCTTCTCTCAATTCATAGGAGCCGGCTGTTGGCTGATATTTGGTTTCACCTGCCCAGAGAGCATCACTGGCTGCTCGCTTAATGTTGTCTGGTGTGTCAAAACATGGTTCTCCCACACCGAGAGAAATGATGTCGGTGATCCCAGCTTGTTGCATTCGCTTAACGGTATTGTCAACCTCTTCGGTAGCAGAAGGTTCAAGATTTGCAATCTTTTCTGACAGGATATCTCTGCTCATGAGAAACCTCCCTCTTATGAAGACGTTGTCCCAATTCAGAAGTCACATATTTCTTACTATCTTCTCAGACCTTTAACGTTCCGTTTTTTTACAACGACTTGTCCGTAATTTCCCCTAAATGTCGGATTGGAGTTATCCCAAACTGAACGTTCATCAGACCAATGACCGCTCTTTCTCAAACAAGAGCGGATAACCGATCTCGAGCACGAGATTGGTGCTTTGGGGAGAAGTAATTTCTGTCACCCTCCCTTTCAATCCAAAGGAATATCGTCGTACCAATCAGGGAGAATCGCATCCGATTGCTTAAGGGCGCTGACAACTGGTATAGGAGGTTCTGTAACCTCTGGAAGACCATACATTACGTTATGTAATCAACAATAGTAATGTTCTCAAATTGGATACCAAATACCCGTTGAGCAAAGTCTTTTGTTTTCCTTGGACCTTCACCGCTTGCAAAAAATTTGATATATCCCTCTCCGCTACGTCTCCATCCATTTTCTCGAAGGACCTTATCAGCTTTCTTGGCTATCTCTTGGGCAGGATCTATGAGAATAATCTGTGGCGCAATTACTGCTTGAAGTTCTTCTATGATGCAGGTGAAATCTGTACATCCCAAAACCAGAGCATCAATCCCTTCCCTTTCAAGTGGATTAATACATTCCTTTGCCAATAGTTGAATCCTTCTTCTGTCCATGATTTCACCTTGCTCAGCGAGGTGCAGGAGATCAGGACAAGCATGACCAACAACTTCCACTGAAGGCGACAACCGCTCAAAAGCCCTTATATACTCTCCAGATTTAATCGTTCCGATTGTGCCAATGATGCCGATCTTACGAAAATTACCGGATTTGAGCGTCGCTTCAACAGCGGGTTCAAGCATCCCAATAACGGGCACCTGCCATTCCTTCTGCAGAACTGATGCTGCGATGGCAACTGAGGCGGTATTACAGGCAATTAAAACAGCTTTGACACCATTAGCTATGAGAAAATCGATAATTCTATGCGCAAATTCCTCCACCTGTTTCAGAGGTCGCGGCCCGTATGGGAGATTCTTGAAGTCTGCAAAGTAGAATATGTCCTCCTCAGGCATTTCTCTCATTATTTCCCGCACAACCGCCAGTCCCCCTAGACCTGAGTCGAAAACTCCTATCGCTCTTTCTCTCATTGTTCAGTCCCACAAAGTTTATTTTCAGTCACCGACGCTTTTCCAATAGCTTCAAGTTTCACACTCTGTAACACCTTTGATTGCGTAAGAGTTAAGAAACATTAAACGCATAGTCAAGGGTTCAAGAATCTATTTTGTATTTAACGATCTCCTCTAAAGTACGAGACTCCCCCTTTAATAAGTGTCGATGTAATCCCATCTGAGCTTCAGCGAGATTTCCGTCCAACAGCGCCTGGATTATTGTCTGATGCTCCTCGGTGATTGTATGGATTACATTCATCGGTTTCACCTGGCAAGTCGCCTCAACGAACGTCCGGATCCGCATCGACCGATCGCCTACAAATGCCAGGAGTTCCCCAAAGAGAGTATTACCAGGACCCTGCAAGAAAATTTCGTTGAGTTTCATATCTATCTCGATATAGTCCTCGTACCGATAAGCATTAATAGCTGTGCTTATTATTTTTCTTGCCTGTTCATGAACTATCCTCAGGTTTTCCTTAAGTTGAGGATTTTTAGAAATCGACGCGATCACTAAGCTAACCGCGTGCGGTTCCAAAAGTTTTCGCACTTCATAGACTTGGCGAACGTTTTCCTCAGTTATTTTTGCGATTTGCAGTTTCTTGCGGGGTTCACAGTCAATAAGCCCCTCTGTTTTTAGCATGGCTAAAGCCTCCCTAACAGGGGTCTCACTGACACCTAATTTAACTGCCAGTTCTCCGATAGAGACTTCCTGGCCCGGCAGGAGTTTGTTCATTAATATAGAGCTTTTTATCGCCTTATAAATATATTCCCACAGTGTTCTTGTACCGATGCTGTCAAAAATATCCTTTTGCAGTGGCATGATGAAAATATATATAACACATTATATATAATATCAACTAAAACTTTAATTAATATTTAAAATTTTGATTGTAGATAATCTCCTAAAACTGGAATAAAAATTTCATAATAACAGCTTCCAAGTAACTAACTTATATAATGATTTACTAATGTGTCAAGGATCATGTTATTTCACCCCCCTTGGGATCACCTCATTTCACCCCTTTTGAGGGAGAGGGGTTAGTTGGTTTAGGACTAAGTGCTTCGATTCGCAAATACTGTGACATATTCGTTCAAGTATGATGAACACGTCTGCTCACTCAGCACTAAGTCCTGAGTGTAATCAGTTCGTCATCGAACTTATGAATCGAAGGACTAAGTTTCTTTCGATACGATTCTCCTTCTATGATTAGGTGATGTGCATGATGGACCAATCAATCCTAAGCCTAAGATCCCTATGACCTTACCGCTCAATCGACCAGGCTTCTTCCGATCCCAAATCCTGTTCCTTTGATCTTCCAAATGTTTTGATAGATTTCGATTGAAATAGAGGATATAGGCAAAGACATATTCAGTCATCATCTCGCCATAAACCGTTGTTTTGGTAAGGATCACAGACCTGGGAAGATGAGGTTTTTTGATAAGATTTTCGTTTCCTGCTGCCGTAACGACCCCATTGGTCGGTCTCATGAAAATTGTCCACCTAAAAATTCGCTGTAGTGATAGATATTTATGCATAAATATTTATTGTTTAATGAAGTCCTGCAAGAATTGAATCAATTTTTCCAGAGCCTCATCAACGATTTCCTTCCCAAATTCACGGGTGGCTAAAAGCGCATTCCCTTTACCACCGTTGGCCGTAATTTGGTCAAAAGTATACAATACATTGATCGGTCCTTTAGGAATACTCTGAGTAGTGTTGGCATATGGAAGACCTCTACATTCTCCTGTTGTCAGTAATTCCTTCTTAACGATCTCAGGAGCAAGATACAGAGCCTCTGAAACCTCCAGTTCACATGAATGACCATAAGTGGCTGATGCAACCTTTTTCGCTGATTGAGGCGCAAGTTGAATGAATTCTATGTCAGCGATTTGTACGCCTAACTCCTGCCCAATGGATACGGCAGCAGCGTTTATAGTCGCATTATTCCCTCCGTGACCATTAAGGAAAAGATACTTCCGTATCCCGGAATGAGTTAGTGAACGAACAATATCACGCAGAACACACGTCAGGGTTTCCGGCATAAACGAAATTGTGCCCGGAAAGGTCATATGATGAAAAGAAACCCCAAAACTTACTGACGGTGTCACTACTACTTGGGGAAACATTCTCTTGCCAACTAGACCCGCAAATCTCTGAGCAAGAACTGTGTCGCAAGTTTCGGCTAGGTAGGGACCATGTTGTTCATGTGATCCGATCGGTATAATGGCTACTTGAACGTCTCGCAATGCATCTCTGACTTCCGTCCACGACATTTCCTCCATGAGGTATGCAATTCTACTCAAACTATTTCCCCCTTTCCACACCCACAGTCCATTTTACATATCTAATGAACTATGACCGTGATATCGTCATGCATAAAGGATAGCGCATCATTTAGGGTTTCCACTGGTCAATACATGTCCTGGGAGATCTTTCGTTAAGCCATTTTTATCGACAACTATTTGTCCATTTACAAACACGAAATGAATTCCGTTAGGGTATCTACAAGGATTATCATAGGTTGCAGTGTCTACGAATGAGTCCGGATCAAAAATGACCAGATCGGCCCAGTATCCTTCTTTAATAATCCCTCTTCTATTTAGCCCAAGTATGCCAGCAGGAAATGACGTGATCTTTCTTATTGCCTCTGTTAACGTTAGTATCTTTTTGGTGTTAACAAACTCGTGGATGAACCGTGGGAACGTTCCATACAGACGCGGATGAGGTTGGCCTCCAAAAATTCCATCAGTGCCAACAGTTGCATTAGGATGCCTCAGCACCTTTTCCAAGACATCTTCGGATCCATAGTGATTAATCATTGTCACTGCCAGGTTTTCCTCGGCTAATAAGTCACAAACAAAATCGATCGGGTTTTTGTTGTTTACTTTGGCCAGATCCTCACAAGTACGTCCTTCCATCCAACGGTTTTTCGCTGAATTTACAGCTGAGACAATGATATTCTGCCATCCTATCGAAATGGATCTGTTGTGCCAAACATCCAGCCCTTTTGTAAATTCGTCGTGTATGGCCTTCCGAAAGCTCTCATCGCGCAGGGATTTTACAAGGGCCTCCGTTCCAGAGGAGAAGGTCCAAGAAGGTAAAACAGCCGTCAAGACAGTACACCCCGCTAGATAGGGATATCTCTCCCACGTCAGTTTCCCTCCTTTAGCGATAAAAGCATCAGCGCGAGTGATTATTTCATCCATTAGCCACCAGTTGGTCTTACCAAATGCCTGCAAATGGGAGATATGGAGGTGAACGCCGGATAGGCTGGCTATATCTGTGACTTCTGCAAAAGATCGTCTGAGGTGGAACCCCTCATCCCTCTGGTGAACCATGAAAATGCCATTCCGGCGGGCGACTTCCTTGTTTAATCCAACCAACTCTTCGGTAGTGCTAAAACTACAAGGAGGATAAATAAGACCAGTAGACAAACCAAACGCTCCAGCTTCAAGTGTCTCTCGCATTAAGCCTCTCATGTGGTTGAGTTCCTGTGGATTGGCAGGACGGTTATCCATACCCATCACTTTAATGCGAATTGGCCCATGTGATGCGAGAACAGCCACGTTATTTGGTATTTTTCTTCTACTAAGTTCAAGGCAGTATTCATCAAAAGTGTTCCAGGTCCACTTTTCCCTGGGCAATTGTCCCAGCAATCCAGCAGTAAGATCAGATATTAAACCTATATCTTTAGAACTAACTGGCGCTACCCCTAGGCCATCCTGCCCCAGCAATTCTGTGGTTATCCCTTGACGCACCTTTGCATCAGGCGTCTTTTGCCGAAGAAGTTCCAGGTCGGAATGGCTGTGCATATCGATAAAACCTGGAGTAACCACGCATCCCTTGGCGTTTATCACAGGATACTGGGAATCGGAAATCTCACCCAGCGTGGCAATTTTCCCCTGTGATATACCAATATCGGTATAAAATGCATCTTTACCTGTACCGTCAATTACTTCGGCACCTTTAATAATATAATCGTACATTTTATCACACATCCCGTTTCAAGAGTTAAAATCCTCTTCAGGAACTGCATTAGCCTGAAAATAAGCCGTTAAACATACGAAAATCGCGGGTCAGCAGTTAGTCGTTCTGGGCAAGGTGAATGATTGTATTCAATAGGACCTGACAACCCTTGGTGACATTCTCAGGGCTAGTCCATTCTTCCGGGCAGTGGCTTTTTCCGCTTTTGCTTGGGACAAAAATCATACCAGCAGGTACATACTTAGCAAAGCTTTGCGCATCATGACCCGCTCCACTTGCCATTCTGACCACCTGAAGTCCTTCCGTTTCAGCCGCTCGTACCACTGCATCCACTAACGGTGCAGCCACTTGAACACTATCCTTTTCAAGGATAGTGCGAATACTGCTCCCCGGATGTGATGCAACCCATTCCTTGAGAAGCTCACGAATAGCGATCATGTCTTGCGACTCCATTGACCTAAGTTCCACGATAAATCTACATTCACCCGGGATAATGTTCATTGCGCCCGGCTCAAGAGTCAATTGCCCTATGGTCCCAACCATTTTACTGCTGCGCGCCCGTACCCATTGAGGTAACAACTGGAATAAAGGAGCTGCCATTACGAGCGCATCTTTTCGTCGCTGCATCAGCATAGTCCCGGCATGGTTAGCTTCACCTACCACCCTTATGTCATAACGATAGATCCCAACTATACCGGTAACCGCCCCTATTGCGGTTTCGCTGGACTCCAACTGGTCGCCTTGTTCGATATGCAATTCAAGATATGCCTTCATGTGAGAGGGATCGCGCTTTGCCGCTACTATCTTGTTGGGGTCATAGCCAAGACGTTCCATGTCTTGGGCGAACGTAGGGATACCCTTCATCTTCGCTTCATGTATTTCCCCTTGTTTTAACAGGCCCAGCATGGCCCGGCTGCCTATTGTACCAGCATTATGATAGCCCTCTTCATCCGTGAAATCGATGACCTCCAAATCACAAGGCAGCGTCAGACCATGTTCAAGCAAAACCCTGGCACATTCCAGGGCTGCCAAAACTCCCAGGGCTCCATCAAATCTGCCGCTATTTGGAACGGTATCCAGATGAGAACCAGCGATTAGAGTCTTTCCCCCGCTGCTGCGGACGGAACGCAGTCTACATATAACATTCAGAGCCGGGTCAATTTCGACCTCCAGACCTGCTTCTCTCGCACGAGAGATTAACCAGTTCTTCGCAGCCATATGGGTTTCACTGAGAGCCAAGCGAGTAACCCCCTGGTCTTGGGTGATTCCGATTGCTCCCATCTCCATCAAATCCTGCCACAATCGCGGCCCATTAACCTTTAAACCAGCAAACTCCGGTTGCATAGCAATCTTCCTTGCTCGAGATCTACTGGCAGGAATTCATTTTCTGCTGAGTAGACCTGCTTCTCCATTTTTTGAAAAAATAAACGCACAATAAGATTGTTACCCCGAGCAGATCGGTTAAAGCTCCCACATGGATCAGCAGTAGCCCTGCTATAAATAGCAGAATACGCTCAAAAATGTTCAGTTCTGATATCAACCAACCTTGAACGCCGCTAGAAACAGCAAACATTCCGAGTAATGCGGTCGGTACAATCCAAAATAAACTTATCAAGTTGGCTGACTCAAGCAGTAGTTGTGGAGAATACACGAACATGTAGGGAACAATGAACGCTCCAATAGCCAACTTCGTTGCAATAATACCCGTCTTCATCGGGTCGGATTTCGCAATACCAGCGCCCGCAAAAACGGCCGAACACACAGGTGGGGTTATATCCGCTATAATGCCGTAATAGAATACAAACAGATGTGCGGCTATCACCGAAACTCCCAGCGTTAACAGTGCGGGAGCGCAGATTGTCGATGTGATGATATAATTGGCCGTAGTAGGAACACCCATTCCTAGAATAATTGAGGAAATCATCGTGAGAAACATGGTGACAAGCTGGTTCCCATGAGCAATATCGACTAACCCCGTTGCCAGTTTTAAACCGAGACCCGTCAGTGAAATGGTGCCTACCACAATTCCGGCTGTCGCACTGACGACTGCCACGCACACTGCGGTTCGCGCACCTTCCTCGAAACTTTCAATGAATTTTTTGAGTCCCATTCTGCTTTCCTTGAATAGGGCGCCTACTAAAATAGATGAGACAATCCCCCATAAT
>Ga0315288_10007096_pt1 | contig 14187 bp, 9 predicted proteins | sample YL17G11_20_MG_FD_203454 | JGI IMG/M metagenome (GOLD analysis project Ga0315288, IMG submission 203454) | Sediment microbial communities from Yellowstone Lake, YNP, Wyoming, USA - YL17G11_20 | ecosystem: Environmental > Aquatic > Freshwater > Lake > Sediment | place: USA: Wyoming | collected... | reverse complement strand
CATCATTGCAGTAAGATCGGTGTATATTTCGTTGTTCTTTTCTGGAGAGTTAAGTGAGTGTAATAAAACATGCGTTAATTCGTGAGATAGAATCAGTGAGAATGTAGCTGGGTATTTCCGGCAATTATTGCTAATTTTAACAGTTATTGGATAATTCTTTAATGCCGGCGAACCATAAAAGGGTAGATTGCTTGGAATAAGAACTTGTGCAGAAATGCTTTCACCATCCACTTCATATTTATTTGCAAGTTGCATTGTCTCAAATTTATCGCTAATGACAATATTGATACTAACTGGAAGTCCTAATTGTTGTGCGATCATTTCAATTGCTTGCTTGATATTATTTGCCTGCATAAGAGTGAATAGTTGGTCGTGTTCGATTGTGTTTTTAATCCCTAACGATTGCTCTATTTTATCAATTGCTTCCCTAATATAGTTTAAACTAATTTCGTTTTTCATCTAGGTTTAAAAGATTCTCTTGCTAATATCGTACGCTTGTTTTGTGTTGTAATCTGCGATAGCAACGCCTTTTACAAGCCATGACAGAATCCTGGGATACTCTTCATCAATTTTATCTTTAAGGTCTTGCTTCCCTCTTTCGACCTTCTCCTTAATTCTTTTGTAGAAAATCTTTTTAATTTCTTTGTCTTGTTTGATTACTTTGGCAAACATGCTGTCTCCTTTTTTATTTTATCAAAAACCAATAACTTTTAGCAATGAGATCAAAAGATAGCCTTCTGTGTATTTTATATAAATGGCTATTACAACCATACCTGCAAACAATGGTTGCTTTTTCACACAAATTCTACAAAATTTTTCGCACTGCACCTCCAAAATTTTCAATAATTATTCCTTTTTTTATATATTTAATTTCTGATCAAAAAATAAAATCATCAAAAATCTATTCTATAAAAATAAATTTTTTAGATATACTTCACCGTCTTCCTGATTAACTGAACCTCCTGTAAGAAATGGACAGATATCTCTTTTTCCTCTTACATTTTCTATCCCAGAATGTGCAGTTTGACCAGTTCTTATCCGGCATCGTGTTAAAAATAAAAATTCTTTTGCACGAGTCATTCCAACATAAAGCAACCGTCTTTCTTCTTGATCATCGTTTGCCTTAGGGTGAGGAATAATTCCTTTTTCTACACCGGCAATTATAGTTGCTCTTGCCGTCAAACCCTTTGATCGAGTTAGTGTCATAACACGTAATTGTCCTGCAACTTTTGAGTTGATTATATCATTAACTGCTGGTTCAAATTGATTTACATATTGAGAAAGATTTAAAGAGTTGTCTTCTTTCATTGAGTCAATTTTTTCTAAAAGTTTATCAAAGCCATCTGCTGGTTTTGGTAAATTACAATTTTTTATTTGCTCATCTATCCACTTTCCCCATTGAGTGAACTCAGGAATCTCTATTTCTGAAATGCTTGACAAAACAGAATGAACTTTTTCCTTAGTTTTGCTGTTTATTTCTAAAAAATTTGTAAAGTTGATTCCTGCTTCATTGACTAATACTTCACCAAATTGTTTTCTTCTTTGCTTAGCTAAATCGTAAATTCTTGAGATATTTTGGGGTCCTATTCCTTTTGTCAAATGCAAGATTGTCCACCAAGCAAGCGAATCGTATTTATTCACAAGCAAATGCAAAATGCTAATTAAATACCTTGTATTCTCGTTGTTTAATATATCTTTGTACTCTTCGGGATCAGCGATAGGTATACTTGTAGCTTTAAGAGCATCTTTTATAGGCTCTGCAACTTTGATAGTACGGGTAAGTATTAAAATTTCCTCATATGGAACTTGCTGTTTAGTAGTTAACCATTTAACGAGTTCTACGATTCCTTTAGCCTCATTATCTTGTTTATTAAATACTAAGTATCTAACAACTCCTTCTGGATTTTCATCACTTGCTCTAACAAAGGTATTCTCATCTCTTCCTGTATCTCCGGCTATCACAAAGTTTGCCCATTCTAAAACCTTCTTTCCACAACGATGACTTATGGAAAGTGGATAAGTCTCGGCTTTATATTCGCTTGAAAAATTTATTATACCCAATGGATTAGCTTCCCTAAATTGATAAATTGATTGGTCTTTATCCCCAATAGCAAATATTGTAATACCCCTTTCTGATAGAAGACTAATACATTTAAGGTCGCATTCATTAAGGTCTTGATATTCATCGATGGCTATAAGGTCTAAGTTTCCTATATCTAAATCCGGGTTTCCCTCTAAAGCAATTTTTAGTCTAAAAAGTAATTCTGAAAGAAGAGTATAACCAAAAATTTTTCTGTGTTCACCCCACAATCCCATAAAACGGGCACGAAGCTCCAGTGAAATATCTGGATTATTTTGCTGTGAGAGCGATTGCCAAGATGCACTCATTTCATTTTTGAGCTTTTCAATGTCTTTTGTTTCTGTATTCAATCTATAAGCAAAATCTTTTTTGATGAGCTCATTCCACTCCCATTCACCAGCAATTCTTAACAACTCTGGAAAATCACTTGTTCCTGGATTCTTGAGTAGAATAGAAATTGCAAATGAGTGAATTGTACTTGTAGCAACTAAATTGTTATCTGCCTCATTAATTTTATCCATAAGTTCCCTGTTTGCGGCTCGTGTAAAAGTTAATAAACGGACCTTTTTATCAGGATACTTTTTCTGCATCCCTGATATGTAGTAAATAATTGTTGAGCTTTTTCCTGTTCCAGGACCAGCTAATATACAAGCATGCTTATTGGGATTATGGTCTAAAATCTTCTTTTGCTCATCTGTTAATTCCATAGTTTAAATTACCCCTCCTTCTATTATTTCTATTTCCATCGTCAGTCAAGCTATACAATTGATAAACTAACTGGTCTATCGCTCTTTCAAGAGAGGAAGTGTCGGCATCGAAATTTTCTTTTTTCTTTGCAAGGATTTAATCAACGAGGGATTCGATTTGGGTAGCGAGAGCTTGGTTATGGGGAGCGATACATGCGATTTGAAGTGGTCTCATGATTATTTTCTTTTCAAAAAGGAAAAGGTGCATTTATTTTTCAATTGCCTCTTTATACGCAGTTTTAAACAATTCATACAAATAATTTAGCTGCCCTTCTCCATCATCATTAGTAACTCTTATCCGATATCTATTTGATCTTATATTATATTCTACTGTATCATATCCAAGTTCATCAAGTTTTTTATCTATTTCTTCTGACTTATCAAGACCAATTTCAACCCAAACCCATTCCTTCTTTGGTTTGAAATCAATAAAGTTGTTTGCTATCCCTTCGTATGTAAGACCGAGATAAAACTTATTGTATTTAAGCGATAATTTAGAATCGATACTCAATACCTTTTCGGCTAATTTATCTGTAAGTTCCATCATCTTCTTAGAGGAACGTTTTCCCCAATAACTTCTATCAGCAATTTCAAATTTACCTTCGTCCTCTTCAACTGGACCAATTCTTGTTAGATCAAGAACTTTGGTAAATACAAGTGAAATATTGTCCCCAAACTTATAAGCCTGCAATTGATAAGCAATTATCGGTATAAATCCATTAAAGAGAGAAATTACATTAAGAAACCTACTAGTTATATCTTCTGCGACAAGGACGGCAACATGGTCATACTGTGGATATCTTTTTCTCTCAATATCCCAATACTCTATAGTTCTTATAATGTGACTCTCATCAGTTTTCCCTAATTGGATCTCAGCTTCGTATCTTATCGGATTGTCTGCATCTTGGAATAATAGGTCTAAACGCCCTGCCCCAGGTTGAAGCCTTTCCTTATCTTTTAGAATTATATCGCCAAGCGACAACAATGCTGGGTCTTTAGCAAGCTTATCCTGTACCCATTTTTCATCAAGTGTTGGATGATTTTTAAGGAAAATCCTTTCTGCTTTTGTGTAATTCATTTTTCCCTCCTTATTTTAGAAATTTTTATAAAAATCACTTACCTTACTTTGCTTTTATCTTATAAGTTCTTTCCAAATATGCATTCAGCAATGCCTTAAATAGTTTGCCGTGGTTGGGATATTTAAGATGGAGAAGTTCATGAATGATAACTTTATTCCTTACAGCAGGTGGCTTTTTCAAAAGTTTTGTGCTAAAAGTTAATCTGCCTTTGCTTGAACAACTTGCCCACTTCTTTGTCATCTCGCGGAGATGAATTTCCTTTGGTTCAACGCCAATTTCTTTTGCGAATTGAAGAACCTTTTTCTTGAAATTTTCAGGTAAAATCATGCAATACCTTCTTTAAAATCATACAGACCTTTTCTTAATTACATCGATGATTCTATTAACTATGGCAGGGGCGTGTGATGCATCAACTGCCCCAGAAGTAAGCAAAAACCCGTATAATTCTTGCCTTAACTCTCTTTCCTGTGCCTCGCTTGTTTTCCAATAAGGGTATGCTTTAAACACGGCTTTTGTGTTATTAGCTATACTTTCAGCTTTATCAATATTATCTTCTTTTAAAAGCCAATATACAGTAAAAACTTCAGAGTTCATATTTTTTTCTGTCTGTTCTTTTTGAGCTGCATTCATTTCCTCTATTATTTTCTTTAATTCTTCTAAGGCATCTTGAGTTGTTTTTTGTCTCTCTAAAAATAACTTAGCAATTTTTTCAGCCTTCTCACCAATTGAAATAAGATACGGGTTAGACCCAACCCCTGATTGAACAGCTTTTCTGATGGCAGCCCAAAGATTAATTACTTTCTCTGTATCAGATGCTTTGCTTTCCTGTATCCTTTTCAAGGTTTCTTCATTTATTTCATAAACATCAAGAGTTAATTTAATTTCACCGCTCTTTGTATGCTGTTTAACTAACTCTGCAGTCTTTCTCATAAATTCTCTATCAACCAAAATCTGAGTTCCGTAAGCTTCCTTAAGGAGTTTATAAATTTCGGTAAGGGCTTCGAAATCATTAATGTAAGGTCTTAAAAAGGCGTCAGGAGAGATAATTTCATAAATACTTTCCAACTCTTTATAAAATTCGTAATATTTCAATCTTTTCTGTTCATCTATAAAGTGCTCGAGCACAGATTCAACTGCTTTATCCCGGCTTTTCCCTTCAGATATTTTTAAATATTCTTCTTTTGCTTCTTTCATTAAATCAGAAAATCTGTCTTTCAAAAGTTCAATATCGCGAACTACTCCCTCAATATCCGACGAGTCAAATGCAAGAGCTTTCTCGAGATTTTCAAAAATTCCTATGAAATCTAAAATGAACCCTGAAGGTTTTTTCATTCCTGTTTCGTCTTCATAAGGGCGGTTAACTCTTGCAATTGCCTGCAACAAAACATGGTCTCTCATTGGTTTATCGAGATACATACAATATAGAATAGGAGCATCGAAACCTGTAAGGAGTTTCTCTGTTACAATCAAAATTTTTGGCAACTCATTAGGTTTTCTAAAAGCTTTTCTTACCCTTTTCTCCTCGTCTTCAGTCAGGTGATACTTTGAAAGTTCTGGTAAATCATTATAGAATGGGCTATAAACAACCTGTGAATAATCCTTTGGCAGTAATTTATCAAGCTCCGATTTATAAAGCGCACATGCCTCTCTATCTACTGCCACCAGAAACGCTTTGTATCCCATTGGCTCAACATAATTCCTGTAATGGTCTGCAACAAATTGCGCAACTTTTCTCATCCTTTCATGGTTTTTAAGCATATTTCTCAGATTAACAGCTCTCTCCAAAATTTTGTTCAAATCTTCTATATCGCTAACACCTTCTGCTTCTTTAAGGTTAAGGAATTCTCTTTCAAGAGTTTCCCTGTCAACCCTCAGTTCGTTTGGCGCAAGGGTATAATGAAGAGGTACAGTGGTTCCATCCTCTATGGATTCAGCAATACTGTATTTATCAAGATATCCTTTCGGTGGATCACCTTTTCCAAAGATTAAAAATGTTCCTCTGCCGTAACTTGTTTTATCAATGGGAGTACCTGTAAAACCAATATAAGAGGCATTGGGCAATGCACCCATCAAAAAATCTCCAAGTTTTCCACCGATAGTCCTGTGCGCTTCATCTATAAGCACAAAAATATTTTTCCTCGTATTAATATCTGCCGGTATATCTTCAAATTTATGAATCATGCTAACAATAAGCCCTCTTGTATCTGATGCCAGAAGTTCTTGCAGATGTCTTTTGCTCTGAGCAACTTTTACCGACTTAATGCCAACAGCATCAAGATTATTAAACAATTGAGTTTCAAGTTCGTTCCTATCTACAAGCATTAACACCGTAGGTTTTTCAAAAATTGGGTTTTCAATAATTTTCTGAGCTGCTACAATCATTGTATAGGTTTTGCCAGAGCCTTGAGTGTGCCATATTAAACCGCGTTTCTTTTCAGAATTCGCCCTTTCAACTACCATATCAACAGCTCTCATTTGGTGAGGCCGAAGAACAACTTTTTTCAATTCATCATCTTGCCGAGTAAATAGAATATAATCTGTTAGAACTTTTACAATCCTTTTTCTATCAAGGAACTTCTTCACTAACATTTCAAAATTACCAGTTGCCTCTTCTTTCCAATTGAAAAGATACCTTTTGGATATACTCCATGTAGCACCATAGAAAAATCGCAAAATATGTGTTATTGCATATATCTGTAAAACGACCATCATTTCAGGGTATTCTAAGTGATACCTTCTTATCTGGTCCAGTGCTTCAGACATTCCTTCCTGTTTATGAGCTGATTTTGTCTCAATCAGAAAAACAGGGACACCGTTAATAAGGAAAACAACATCTGCTCTGATTGTTTTGTCTCCATTTGTAAATGAAAACTCTTCAGTTACCTGGAATATATTTTTATCAACATTTTCTGTATCGATAAAGGTGACGTTTCGCTCACGCTTTTCCTTAGGTACAAATACTGTTTTTATACCTTTAAGATATTCCCATGCCAAGAGGTTTCCCTCAATGTTTGCGGGGATGACTTCAAGCTTTTTGATCAATTCTTCTGCAAGTGATTGATTCATAAAATCAGGATTTAACTTCTGAATCTGAGATATAAATATATCCTTGAAAATAATTCCTGTCTCTCCGCCTCGCAGTTTCAAAGCTTCATCGGGGTTTACATACTCCCACCCAAGATTTAGTATAATTTTCTTTCCATTCTCAGCTGTATAGCTCCCTGATTTATCTTGAACATATTCTATAAGAGGTTTCTTAACAGTATAATCTTCCCCACCCAAAGAATCACCCATCGTCAAACCTCCAAATTATTGACTCTTATTTTACCTGTCATAAGGTTATTTAAAAGTGTCTTAAACAAATCTTCAAGAGATTTCTTTTTGTTTTCTTCTGCTTCTATTTTCTTGTCAACCACAGAGAGGATTTCGGCAATCTTTTGCTGGATGGGAAGAGGAGGGAGAGGGATAAGAAAATTCTTTAATAAACTCCACGAAGTTCTAGGATGATTAACACCAGCCATTGTACTTGTAGAATATTCAATGAATCTAATATTATGCATTAGATAAGACAAAAACTTTTTGCCAACATTTGTCTTGGCAACAATTACCAGAATATCAGTTGAGCATATACCTTCAAAATCTGCCAAAACACATTTATCCAAATAAGGTCGAAGTTTCCCATATAAAATATCACCAACATAAAATTTACTCTTTGCACTTCTTACTTCGTTGCTAAACCCAAATGATTTAATATAACTTTCTCCTTGCTTTATATGTTCTAATCCAACATACTTTTCTTTCTTTATATTTGGATCTACATTTTCCTTTCTTAAATATGCTACATCTCCTAATTTCACCACTTCCCAATCTTCGGGCATCATTCCAATTTCGGTTTGCTTGAGTTTTGGATATAGCCCAGAAAAAAAATCTTTTAAATTGATAGCCTGTCCACTGTTTTTCTTAACTACTTCTGCAAGTGTTTTGTCATTTGTAACCAACATTAATCCATATCTTATGGCAGTTTCGCCAATTAAGGCATCCTGAACATTATTATTTTTCTTCTTAATTTGGTTTAAGTCATTCAAAATTTTTTTATAAAAAATTCCATCACTAAAACAGCAATTTCCCCAACTTGAAATTCCCCAAACACCAGACGCTGTAGAAATGTTATCTTGATCAATGTTTTCAAAAACTTCGCATAGTTTTACTCTCCTTTCTTGTTCAGGAGTTTTTTCCAGTTCATCTTTTTGGATATGCGTAACAAAGTACGAAAATTTTCTTGGCAATTTCTCTATCGGGATTTGTTCGTCAAGTATCGCATTAAAAATATTCGTATCAAACATAAAACCTATTATTACTCCCTCAGTAAACAACTTTTTCATCAAAGATTTTTTCAATTCCTTTGTGGCTTTTATAACATTCTCAATCTTTTCCTTTGCCTCTTGCACTGCCGAAAGCACCGTCACAATCTTTTTCTGTTCTGGAAGAGGAGAAATTGGGATAAATTCATTTTCTAAAAAATCATTATATTTAAAATTCCTTATGCCAGTAGTTCTTTTTTCATAAACTGAAGTCTTCCCTTGGTTATACAAAAATTGCCAATATCTATAGAAATATTCAGGATAAACTACAGTTTTCTTCAATTTCAATTTTTTAACAAAATTTGAAAATAATATCGTTTTACTTGTATCTTTTATCAAATTGTAAGTTACTAGAAATATTCTTCCTGTGGGTTGGTCTTTACTTCCCCCAGATAGTTCGATTAAAACTTCCCCTTCTTCTAATTTTTTCTTTTCGCAAATCTTATTCTTTATATACCTTAATGGTACGTTATCAAATTTTCCAATTGCTACCCTACTGAAATCAGTCCCCCTTAAAACATAGCATTTTAATACTTCGGAGCTTTCTTTATTTTCTGTTCCCCACTCTCCACTAATTTTATCTAAAACTAAATTCTCAAACTTTGCCACTTCCCAATCTTCTGGTATCATTCCGATTTCGGTTTCTTTAAATCCATTTAAATTAGTAATTTTGTTTAATATGGCCATTTCCCCGTTACCTCAAGAAACCATTTCCTAAAGGATTCCTCAATTTTTATAAATCTATCAACCTGTCCTCCAAAAAAGCCGGCTTTAAACAAACTAAATTCTGTGCCAGAATTTTTTATGTATTCAACATAATCAAATAACAAAGAATCTTCTGGATGTATTGTCCCCACAGTCCTATATTTCCAACCAAAACACCCAATTGGAGCCCAAATATGATTATTCAGACTAGCTAAATCAGGCGCTTTCAAATCAATATAATTTAAAGCAAATAAATATTCAAATTTATCGAAAATCTCCCCATATTCATTATCATCTGGTATATAATCTTTCAAGAGCGGTCTTATAATATCAAAAAGATAATTACTGGCGGGAGTAAATTCCTTTGAATCAGGTCTCTTAATAAGGCTTGCCAAACCACCAGTGTAAAAAACTTCTGTCGGGTTGATTTTAATAATTAAATTGCTTTTCTCTCGCCCATCTCTGATTTGCGTATTTCTCAAAATAGCTGCTAAGTTAACGAAATTATTTGCTGAAAGCGCACATAATCCCAATGCATATAAAATCAATAAGGAAGGATACTTTTGTAATTGACTCCACGCAAAAACAGAGCTTTGTTTTTCCGCACTAGCAATTCTATCAATTGTTTTAGTAAGTAATAATGAGTTTTCACCTTTATCATAATAAGCAATTGGAAGCATTATTTTTATTAGCGGTTCTGTTACTGTTTCGTAGTCCTGCATCCTTTTTTGAAATGAGGTTTCATTTACCTCTTCTTTTAAATCGAATCTTTCAGGGTTTAACTTTTTATAAACCTCCTCAGTTCTCTCCATTACAAATTCGTGCAGTCTGATTCTGTCTTTTGAATCACTGATATACCGTTTAACCATAGCAACTTCTGTTTCGATCGACATAGGAGATTTTCTTTCAAATTCGCTTAATGATTTGACTTTTTCAAGTAACTCTGTAAAAACTTGATCAGCACTTTCTATTTGAATGATTTCTGCTCTTCTTTGAGTTACGATTTGCTTTGCCTCTTCTTCCAATTCCCCTTTAGCAAGCCAATATGTTTGAAATCTTCTATTGGGAGACTTTAAAATTGCCTCTCTGATAGCATTATCCCATTTACTCGACCATCCACAGATTATTAAGCCATACTTATCAAAAATCTCATCCAAAAATTTACTGGTTGTATCAGAAAAATTAGAGAGTTCTTCTATGGTATTTCTAATGCGAGTATCCTTGTAGTCACCATGCACTTTCACAATAAAACACTTTGAATGTACATATGGCATTGCTCCTTCAAAATCATCTTCAGACTTAATAATATCTGGAGTAATACCAACCTCTTCAATGGCTTTTTCCAGTAATCTATCAAAGTTGGTCGTGAGAATCATTTTTATATATCCCAATTTTATCATCTGGGCAATCACTTTGTGCGCCTCAGTAGGAACTTTTAATTGCTGTTCTTTTTCTTCTTCTGTTGGTTCAAAATATTTCTTTAAAATATTCATTCTTTCAGAAGGAGTTTTTGCTAACTTTTCTAAAATTTTAGAATAATCTGGTTCTTCATTAAACTTGGCTGCATACCAAGTTTCAGGATCGGGCTTTGGATCTTCTTGCAAAGATGATGCAAGCTGTCCTATCAAATCTAACACAATTTCCCATCCGGTTTTAATACCTGCGGCTTTTGATACTCCCGAGCCAATCAGCAAAGCATAGACTCCCGGGTTATAATACATAGAAAACACTAAATTAACTATCTTATAATCAGCTTTGTAATCCATAATTTTTTCTATTCCTCTTCACTCATAAGTCAATACCTAAAGTTTTCATAATTTCTTTTAACTTCTCGTCTGCTTTAGTTCTTTCCTCTTCTGCCTCTTTAAGTTGAACTAAGGCATCTTCAAGTTGCAAAGTTTCATCTTCTCCATTTTGAGCAACATAGCGAGAAGGGCTAAGATTATAGTCATTCTTTATAGATTCTTCATTGGTTATAATCTTGCTTATTCCTTCTTCTTCCTTCCAATTTAGATAAATATCTGAGATCTTCTTTATATTTTCTTCAGACAAATAATTCTTTGGTCTTCCTTTACTGAAAAGTTTTGAGGCATTGATGAGCAAAACATTTCCTTTTCTTTCGGCCTGTTTTGCTTTATTTATGACAATGATTATTCCAGGTGCTGCAGCATTGTAAAAAAGGTTTTCAGGCAAGAGAAGAACTAATTCCACAAAATCTTTATCTACAAATTCCTTCCTTACATCTCGCTCTCTATTTTTACCTTCATTACCACTACCTCTTGCAACTGAGCCTGTATCTAAAACCACTGCCATTTTTCCGCTATCTTTTAAAGAGGCAAACATATGCTGGATCCAGCCCCAGTCTGCTGAACTTGAAGGAGGATACCCAAAAATGAAACGGTCATAAGCATCATTTTCATAAGTTTCTTGCGAAAAATTCTGGTTCCACATCGGGTTTGCAGTGACTATGTCAAATCTTCTCAAAGAACCTGACGAGGTAAGAAATCGAGGATTGTTCATCGTATCACCAAGTGCGACATCAGTTTCCATGTTATGAATAAAAGCGTTCATCTTAGCCATGGCAAAAGTTGAAGGTAAAATTTCCTGACCGTAGAATTTCAAAGGTTCAACTGACGGTTTAGCATCGTATTTTTCTACAAATCTTAAATAGCACTTTATCAATAGGCCGCCAGAGCCACAGCAAGGATCATATATTTCCTGCCCAGATTCTGGGTTCAAAATATAAGACATAAGTATTGCAACCTCACGAGGAGTATAAAATTCACCTGCACTCTGGCCAGACCCTTCAGCAAATTTCCTGAGAAGGTATTCGTAGGCTCTACCGATAATATCAGGCTCTACATCATTCAATCCAAGTCTATATTTTCCTAAAATTTCTCTGAGATCTTTGAGCTTATCGTCGCTTATAATTCTCTGCCCCGCAGTTGTTGCATTAAAATCAACTATATCAATAACACCTTGAAGTTTTGGGTTTTCTTTTGATATCGAACGGACAGCATCAGTCAAATACTCACCAATGCTTTTTGTTTGACTTCCAATGCCTTCCCATCGTGATTTTTTAGGCAGGTAAAAACGAACAAGGTTATGATCTTGCTCAAGCAATTTCTCGGCAATATCAACGCCGCCATACTTCTGAGCAAGTCTATTTAGTTCATCTTCAAAAACATCCGATAACCTCTTTATAAAAATAAGCGGCAAAATGTAGTCCTTATACTTTGGGGCATCAACATCACCGCGAATTCTGCAAGCAGCTTCCCAAAGCCAATTTTCAAGTGCAGTTACATCAAGTTTCCCATTGTTCATTGCTTCTCTCTTCTAAATGCTCCTCAAGATAATTTTATAACTAATGGAATTATTTGCAAAGTTTGTAAAGCTGTTTATTTGGTTTAACAAAAAGTTTGCTTTAAGTGAAATAAGAAAACTTTCTATTAGCTATTTGAAAATTTACCTATCCTGATTTTTATAGGTCGGATTTCTCCGTCTTAATACTTATTACCATATTTTAAGACGGAAGTTTTCGCATTAGAGAACACTCGACCTATTTCAAATAGACCTTTTGAAATTTAAGTCAACCTTGCCTGACTTAAATGCGCATTCTTCATTCTAATTCAACTTAGCCTGACTTAAAATTTTCTCAAATGAATAATAGTTGAGGAATGTTGCTATAGTTCTGAAAGGCAAAAAAATAAAGGAGGAGATTCTCACGCCTCCTTCGGAGGCTCAGAATGACAGCTCGGAGATCGTCACGCTTCACTTCGTTCCGCTCACGATGACAAAGAATAAGATCCTGAAATACCCTGAATCAAGTTCAGGGCAGGATGACAAAAAAAGAAAAGGTAATAACAAAAAAGTAATAAAGCAAAGGATGAGATCGTCACGCTTCACTTCGTTCCGCTCACGATGACAAAGAAGAAGGAAGGAGATCCTGAAACAAGTTCAGGATGACAGAGAAAATGACAAAAAAGACTTTATTCTAAGATAATAGTTTCAATAGAGTAATACGACACAGCAATTGTTCCATATTTCTTTTCACGAAATCTTTTGAAGGAATTCGTGCCTTTAAGTTCCTCGGGCAAAATTTCACCATCGGAGTGCTCAGCAATAATTATTGAATCGCTTTTTAAAAAAGGAAAGTTTACAAGGGCTTGCATTGTTTGTCCTGCAAGTTTTGATGCATAGGGCGGGTCAAGAAATACAAAGTCGAATTTTTCTTTGAAACTCTCAAAAGAGAAAGGGCTCTTTATAAAATTTAGAACATCCTGCTTTATGATGAGAGTTTGATTTTCAATGCCAAGCATTTTAATATTTTTCTTTATGACGCGCAGAGCAACAGGGTTTTTCTCAACAAAAACTGCAAACCTTGCACCTTCGCTTATTGCTTCAATGCCAATTGCGCCTGAGCCTGCAAAAAGGTCAAGGAAAACTGAATCGGCGATGTTGAATCTTATCACATCGAAGATTGCTTCGCGGACTCTGTCGCTTGTAGGTCTTAACTCAATGCTTTTTGGAGGAGATATAATTTCTCTCCCTTTGAATTTACCGGTTACTATTCTCATCAAGCAACCTCTATTAAAGAGATTTTTTCTCTGGATTTGCTTTTGAGTATATTAATAAGTTCCTTTTTGTGTTCCTTATTCCATTTTACTTCATTGCCTATAAGGGCAAGGGCTTCCTCCCGTGCAATTTCAAGAAGTTTGAGGTCTGTTTCTGAAAGAAGGGTTGTGAGCTTAAACTCTGGAATACCTGATTGTTTCGTTCCAAGAATTTCACCAGGACCACGGAGCTTGAGGTCTTCCTCGGATACTTCAAAGCCGTTATTTGTCTTCTCAAGAATTCTGAGCCTTGTTATTGCATCTCCTCCCGCATTTCTTGTGATTAAGAAGCAGTAGGATTGAAGGTCGCTTCGGCCTACACGTCCCCTCAACTGATGGAGGGTTGCAAGGCCAAAACGGTCGGCATCTTCAACGATGATTACCGAGGCATCAGGTACATCTACACCAACCTCAACAACGGTTGTGGAGACAAGCACCTGTACTTTGCCGTTCCTAAAATCCTCCATCATCTTTCTCTTTTCTTCAGAGCTCATCCCTCCATGAAGCATCCCGAGGTTAAAATCCTTAAGGTAGCTATTTCTCAACTCTTCAATTTTTCTTTCAACTGACTGCAGTTCTGTCACTTCTGAATCCTCAATGAGA
>Ga0315288_10007095_pt1 | contig 14187 bp, 10 predicted proteins | sample YL17G11_20_MG_FD_203454 | JGI IMG/M metagenome (GOLD analysis project Ga0315288, IMG submission 203454) | Sediment microbial communities from Yellowstone Lake, YNP, Wyoming, USA - YL17G11_20 | ecosystem: Environmental > Aquatic > Freshwater > Lake > Sediment | place: USA: Wyoming | collected... | reverse complement strand
CAGCTTGCCGTGTATCGTATGTTCATTTATCCGCGAACAACCGCCCTTGCCCAAAATATCTTCCGCTACCTGACCAAAAAAGGTGCGGTAGTCGGCTCATCTTCAAGCTGTGAATTTGAACCTGAAATGGAAAAAGATTTCTTCAAGGCGATGAGTTCTGTTCAGGCAGTAGCCGGTATGAGGCAGTTGAAGAAATTGGAAAAGAATATTGAACATCGCCGTGAAATGGCGGAGCTTTATGATGAACTACTATTACAAAAAGGCTGGCCGACAAGAAATTACGACAAAGAAGTTATGAATCCTGTAATGGTAAGGTATCCTGTAAGAATAAAAGAAAAAGATAAAGCAATCCAGCAGGCCGCTTCTGCGGGTATCGAATTGGGAACTTGGTTTGAATGTCCGCTTCATCCGATAGAAACGCCGCTTGAAAAATATGATTATCAAATTGGTATGTGCCCGGAGGCCGAAAAGGCAAGCCGAGAAGTTGTTAATCTTCCACTGCATCCAAGAGCAACTAAAAAAACAGTTCGGCGGACAGTGGAATTTATTGCCGGTTTTACGCCGGTTATTGATTGATTTTTGAATTTAAGATACAAATTGACAGCCACGAAGTCGTCAGCAGCATCTACATCGCCCAAACCGCCGTCTCAGCCAAAAGCTCATCGTCAGCATAGACCCTAAAGTAATCCGCTACAAGCATCATATCCCAGACAAGTACTACAGAGTTATTGTTCCTGCAAATCTTAACATCAAACTCATAATTATTGAGCTTGGTCGTTTTAGTCCTGTGCAACTTATGCCCATTTTTTTTGCCGAACAGGCTATCTATGTTACCAGCAAAGACTGAGGCACCTCCAGGCCGTGTTCAGTCATTAGTCTGAAGTCAGACATCATTTTTTTTGCTGAGCCAGATTTTGTAAATTTTATCGGTTTTTCAATTATCTTCTTGCTATGGTAGCACAACTTTGATATTTTTATGCGCATATTGTCAATTTTTGAAGGGTTTTAACTGTGACAGGCGAATTGAACGCACTTATCATTACCGCTGCATCCATCGCTTTCTTCCATACATTATTCGGGCCTGACCATTACGTGCCTTTCATAATGATGTCATGGTCACGCAAGTGGTCAACGACAAAAACAGCGATGATTACCATTTTGTGCGGTATCGGCCACGTAGGCAGTTCCGTAATACTGGGCATGGCAGGGGTAGCAATGGGGCTGGCAGTCAAGAAACTGGAAATAATGGAATCAGTTCGAGGGGATTTCGCAGCGTGGTTATTAACCGCTTTCGGGCTGGCATATCTTGTCTGGGGATTAAGACAAGCATATAGAAATAAGCCGCACGTACACAGCCACTTACACACTGATACCTGTGAACATACGCATGTGCACAACCACCATGAGGAACACTTACATGTTCACGACGGCAGGAAAAATCTGCCGAGCATCGCACCATGGACATTATTTGTCATTTTTGTTTTCGGCCCCTGTGAGCCACTGATTCCCATCTTAATGTACCCTGCCGCACAGAGCAGTCTGTTCGGCCTTGTCGTGGTAACAGGAGTGTTTAGCGTGATAACCATCGGCACGATGCTTGTAACGGTACTGCTTTCGAGAGCAGGCGTAGATTTCCTGCCTTTAACTCAGATACAGCGGTTCACTCACGCCCTGGCAGGAGGGGCCATATTTCTTTGCGGCTTAGCCATCGTATTTATCGGCTTATAACAAGTCGAAAGTCATATTCTCATAAATTTATCGGAAAAGCAGATGGAACAAATTGAACGAATCGGCGTGTCGCTGGAAAAAGGGCTCTTGGCGGACTTCGACAAGCTCATAGCTAAAAAAGGTTATCAAAATCGTTCCGAGGCCATACGTGACCTTATACGTCAGCAATTAAGCAGCCAGCAGCTCGGTAATCCAAAAACAAAAGCCGTTGCAGCGGTATGCATGGTTTATGACCATCATTCCACAAAACTTATGCAAAAACTTACCGGCCTGCAGCATTCGCACCTGCTCCAGACCATTTGCACGATGCATATCCACCTCGACAAACACGATTGTATGGAGATTATCGTCTTAAAAGGTCCCGTGGGCGAAATCAAACAGACCGCTGAAAATATCTTAAGCCAGAAAGGTGTTAAGCTCGGCAGGGTAAACCTTATCGCCGCAGATGCTGTCTGATATAAAGCTTGACAAAGGATGGTTCCTGCTGTTTTAATGTAATATGTCCCGGGCGATTAGCTCAGTTGGTTAGAGCGCACGGATCACACCCGTGAGGTCACAGGTTCGACTCCTGTACCGCCCATATACGTAAAGCCTTGCAAATAAATGAGTTGCAAGGCTTTCTCTTTTTTAAAATGGAATATCGGGCAATGCGCCGGTGAGAAATACGGGTTAGGTTGGTATTATTACCTCAAGGATAATATCCGGGTGCGGTTTTTTTGTGTTATGCGGCGGCGATTTCTGCCGGTTCTCTGTCGGCGGATTTTTGCAAACTCGGCAGCAGGTAATCTTTCACCGCAACATCCCAGCTCATATTTTTGGCGAGTTCGTAGCCGGCCTTAATCATGCCTTCGAGTTCCGAATCATTTTTTGCCAGCCGCGAGCAGACCTGCATTGCGATTTTGTCGCTGACATAATCTTCTATCTGATTGCGTACCAACATCCCGATTTGAAGCGGGTCTTCGATGTCCGCAAATCCGTTGTTTTTCAGATCGATATAGTCTGCGATAACAACGTTTTTGCTTCCTTCTCCGTTGGTTACATCCCGTACGAAACCTGCGCAGCCCGATACACTGCTGACCACGCATATCCCGCCGAAAGTCAGGGGTTCGAGCGGGGCAATACCGAACGGCTCATAGATGCTCAGGCCGAATTCCACATCGCTGCCCCTTCGAATATCGATGAATTCCATATCTTCGGGCATTCTATTGCCGCAGTGTTTTCGGCTGAACCCGAATTGATTTATAAAGACAACCTTGATGTTTCTGCTCGAGGCGTTGAATTCCTGAATGGAAGTGTAGAAGTCTGCCTCGCCGCCCGAAAGGTCAGGCCAATTTTCGCGGTGTGCCACAGGCCAGTTATAGGCCGATTCCATATTCAGGATATCGCAGCTTCGCCGCTGGCAGGTTTCGGTCGATAATAAAAACAGCACAGCGGTCTTATTTTCGCTGCGGAATTCCTTCTCCATATATTCGAGCACTTGCAAATCGCGCCAGAGCCCTTTGCTCTTCACCAGCCGGGTAACATGCGTAAAGACAAAGTCCGGCCTATACCCGAGAAGATTCTCGCAGTAGTGCTGAAGCTTTTCTTTCGAGGCAAGCTTGTCGGCAAGGCTTATCTGGTAAGCCGGTATTCCGTTGTAAACTATATCGATGCCGGCGTTTTCAAATTCCGGCGCCAGGAATTTTAATTCCTCCGCCGCGTAATCGCCCACCGCACATATCGAATCGCAGTATTTGGCTGCTTCCACGAGCGGATGTTTGTAATATGAACTCTGGTCACCGAATGTGTCGGCGAGGTATTTCCCGCTGGTCTTTGCCTGATGAATGGCGTTGTAGAACATTGTGTCGTGGCCTGGATGCTCCTCGACTATCCGCCTCATCGTTGCCACTTCGTGTGCATAAAACGCCGTTTTGAACCTGCAGGATGTTTCTAAAATCGCAGCCAGCGCTGTCGGCATGCCCATAAACTCATGAGCAATTACGGTGGTCGAATTTTTCGCCGCATCTATCGCCTTAAGTATCGCAATCGCAGCAGGCGCAAGCCGGACATACTGGTCAAATTCCCAGAGATGCTCGTAGCGGTCGCTGCGTATCCCGAATTTCTCGAAAAAGCGTTTTTTTAAGTCGTTTACTATGCCCCTGTGGATGCACCTTATATCGATAAGAATAATTTCAGGTGAGCTTTTTATGCCTGTGTGCTTGTCGAGGAATGTCCGTCTGCCGTAGATTATGTTGATGTTGTAATGGTGTTCGATTTTCCGAAGAGCCGGGCCGTATCCGGTGTTTACGACGCCGTCCATCGAGGAGTAAAGGACCTCGCTATTTTCGCCAAGGCGCTGCGATAGCGACTCTTCTGTCGAGAACAGCGGCCCTACAATAATTGAACGATAGACTGCGTCAAGGTATGAATTGCTGGTGAAAAAGCCCTGCAGAACTGCGCCTATCCCACCGATTTTTCCAGCGGCTTCATGGGTGACATGAACCATTGTTGTTTCCCTGGCCATAATCTAATTCCTTCTAAATGCAAATCAAAAGCCGAAATCGAGCTATTTACGCTCTATATAAAAGGTAAGAAATAGTTAGGGGACATCCAAATAGAAAGGGGAAGTGACGGGTTATTTCTCAGGCACATAACAAGTCAGAGGGATTATTTCGTCCGATAAGATTTGGCAAAAAATGTTCTCACCTATGGGCCAGGGTGATAATCCTTTACGGCACTCGAAAAATGTTTATTTATTCCTAATGTGACGTTCGGATAGTGCCGAAAACAACCATACAATAGAAACCATTGAAATATGGGGAAATGCAATAATGCGGGAATTATCGTTACATAAGCTGAAAGCGTCGCTGTTCCAATCCCGCCACTTTGTGACCATGGCCTGTGTGTTGGCTGTGGCGGATGCATCAAGATTCTTAAATCATACGTTCATTGAGGCGCTTTATGAAAATAGCCAATAAAATAAGTCTCTCTTTTTTAGCCGTTAGTTTAATTCTTGCGGGTACCGCCTTACCTATTTTTTATATAATTGCCAAAGGTAATCTGCAGAAGTCCATATATAACAATTTAGCCACGTCGTGCTGCTTCCGTTCCGATCACATCAGAACCTACCTCAAGATGCTGGAAATCTCTGTCGGGCAGTTATCAAAAAGCACGGTTCTGGAAAATTTACTAAAAATAAACGGTAAAGGAGATGCTCGGCAGGGCGAAGCCTTCGAGGCGGCGATGAAAAGGCTCAAGAGGACAAAAGAGGCCAATCCTTCAATAGCTGAATTTATGCTGTTGGATAAAACCGGCAAGGTGGTGGCATCAAACGACGAAGGCAGTATCGGATTAGATAAATCCACGGATGCTTATTTCGTCGGCGCACAAAAAGGGATATACATTAAGGATGCTTATTTTTCTGAGACAGTAAAGACGCCTTTAATGGCGGTATCCGCGCCATTATTAGACAGTCAGAGCGGGGAATTTTTAGGCGTGCTTGCGGCAAGGGTGAGATTAACCGATTTAAATAATATCACTGCAAGTGAAATCGGCATGGGCAAGACCGGTGAGATTTATATCGTCAATAAGTATGGTTATAGAATCACCTCTTCCAGATTTAAGGAAGATGTGGTATCGAAACAGAAGGTGGATACCGAGAATGCAAGGCAAGCCTGGCTGCATAAAGACATAGAACACTTATTGTCCCAAGATAAATTGGCGGATGTTTTTCCTAACTATCGCGGCGTGCAGGTTCTGGGGGCACATGAATACATACCCCAGATGGAGTGGGCTATTTTAGCCGAGATAGACACAAAAGAGGTATTTGCGCCTTTGGCTAAACTGCACCTGGTTTTTCTTGCGATTTTATTTATAGTTCCCCTTGCCGCCTGGATATTAGGTATGGGTATTGCCAGAGCCATTACCGGGCCGCTTCATAGACTGCATAAAGGGACTGAAATAATCGGCAGCGGTAATTTAGATTATAAGGTAGGCACTGATGTTCAAGACGAGGTGGGACAGCTTTCCCGTGCATTTGATACAATGACCGAGAATTTAAGGACAACAACAACTTCTATCGAAAACCTGAATAAAGAAATCACCGAACGCAAAAAAATCGAAGAAACGCAGAAACAGCTTGTTGCAATTATTGAGGCAACTTCCGACCTTGTCGGCTTTGCTGACGCAAAAGATAAGCACCTTATCTATATAAATAAGGCCGGACGTAAAATGTGCGGTATCGGTAACGATGAAGATGTGACGAAGCTAAAGATCAACGATGTTCACCCTGAGTGGACAAATAAAATGTTCGCCGAGGAGATAATGCCTGCTGCTGTGCGCGACGGCGTATGGACGGGTGAATGTGCTTTCTTGAACATAAGGGATAGACACGAGATACCCGTTTTGATGGTACTCTCTTCGCATAAGGCACCTAACGGAGAAGTCACAGTATTTTCCACAATCTCGCGAGACATCACCGAGCGCAAGCGGGCGGAAGAGCATATCATTAAATTGACCAGTCTACAAACAGAACTGCTTAAGCCAGGAACCGCCGCAGAGAAATCAAAGAAAATTACAGATGCGGTCGTAGAAATTTTCGATGCTGACTTTTGCCGCATTTGGCTGATAAACAAGGGAGACCTTTGCGAATCCGGCTGTATGCACGCTGGGGTTACCGAAGGTCAGCACATGTGCAGGCATCACGACAAGTGTCTTTTCCTGACAGCCAGCTCTGGACGGTACACACATATTGATGGCCAAGTGCATCGTCGTGTGCCATTCGGCTGCTACAAAATTGGACTGGTGGCAGCAGATCAGAACCGAAAGTTCCTGACAAATGATGTGACACACGACCCACATGTGCACAATCATGAGTGGGCCGCGGGACTTGGGCTGGCATCCTTTGCAGGCTACCAGCTTCGTCCTCCCGGTGGTGAGACTATTGGGGTTTTAGCACTCTTTTCAAAGCACGCCATTTCACCCGAAGAGGATACCATGCTGGAGAGTATCGCCAACATCACTGCACAGGTGATGCAGACCTGTCGGGCAGAGGAAAATTTAAGACAGGCCAAGAAGCAGGCCGAGGCAGCGAATGAGGCCAAGAGCCAGTTTTTGTCGAATATGAGCCACGAGATACGCACTCCGATGAACGCAATTATCGGCTTCAGCGATTTGCTGGCAGATGAAAAACTGACTAAAGAACAAAAAGAGGATGTTAAACTAATCAGCGAATCAGGCCATCATCTATTAAGGCTTATAAACGATATTCTGGACTTTTCCAAAATTGAGGCAGGCAAGTTTGATGCAGAAATTATTGACTGTTCATTAGGTCAGCTGCTCAATTCCATTGAATCGATGATGATGACAAGGGCAAAGGAAAAAGGGATAGAATTCAAGGTCATCGAAAATAACGGCCTGCCGACTCAAATAAGTACAGACCCGACCCGTCTGCAACAGTGCTTAGTCAATCTTGCCGGCAACGCAATTAAGTTCACGGAACAAGGCCATGTGTATATAAAGGTTTCTTTGGAGACCACAGACAATAAATCGAACATTCGATTCGACGTTGAAGATACCGGTATCGGTGTCCCGGAAGACAGACAGAAGATGATATTTGAACCGTTTACTCAGGCAGATGGGAGCACCACCCGCATATACGGCGGGACAGGATTAGGATTGACTATCACAAAACAACTGACAGAACTTCTCGGCGGCAAGCTTACTTTAACCAGCGAAGCGGGTAAGGGTTCTGTATTCAGCATAGTGATACCTGCCGGTTTGGATGTAACAAAGCAGCCGTTCATGGATAGACATAATATTGCCGGTTATTGGGAAAATGAATCAGGCAAAGTGGATAAAATGAAGTTCTCCGGAAAGGTATTAGTCGCCGAAGATGTCAAAACCAATCAGATGTTCATAAGGTCGCTGCTTGAGAAAATGGGCATTGAGGTAACGATTGCAGAGGATGGAAACCAGGCAATGCAGAAAGTTCTTGTCCAAAAATTCGACCTGATACTTATGGACATACAGATGCCGAATATGGACGGCTACGAAGCTACGAAGGCTTTAAGAGCAGAGGGAATGACAACACCAATAGTTGCACTGACAGCGGGAGCGATGAAAGGCGACGACAAAAAGTGCATCGAAGCCGGTTGTGATGACTATTTATCCAAACCTGTCTTATATCCAAAACTAATAGAAATACTCGGCAAATACCTTAAAAAAGAAAGCAGCGATTTGGTTGATAAACCCGATACCGGCAGGGGCAGCGAAAATCATCTCAGCCGAATGGAGTCTGATAATGAAAAAATAGTTGACTGGACACAGGTTATGGCCAACGGCCTTGATGAGCAGTTGATGAAAGAAATTCTGCCGACTTATATAAAGGATAACAAAGAGCACATTAGAAAACTCATTGCCGCTGTAAAGAAAGGCAAATCAAAAGATGTGAAATCACATGCGCATGCGATAAAGGGGGCGGGGAGAAATATGGGAGCGGCCAAATTATCAGAGTTGGCCGGACAGCTTGAAGCTATGGAACTGGAAGGGGCTTTGTCAAAAGCCCAAACTCTTTTAAATGATATTATAAGTGAATTTCACAAACTTGAAGAATTTGTATTAAAACCGGACTGGATTGAAATTGCGAAACGAGAAAAAGTCGTTACCGATGAGAAACTAAACGCTAATGCTACTTGTTGAAGATCAAAACAATCAATATTTTTTAGACTTTAAGTGAGTTGCCAGGTGGAAACTGAAACAACCGAAATAACACAAGTTCTTATTGATAAGGACCTGATAAAAGTCCTGTTGGTCGAGGATGATGCAATTGACAGACTATTAATTGAACGGGTTTTGGGCGGATGTCCACAACCCATTGAATTTGCTGCCGACGGGGCGGGGAGTTTGTCAGCGGCTGTTGAGTGCCTTAGCAACGGGAAATATGATGTTATATTGCTTGACCTTATGCTTCCTGACAGCAAGGGGCTTGAAACGATTCGAAGGATTAAGGAAATTAACTCACATGTTCCTATCGTGGTGTTAACAGGGCTTGATGATGAACAAACTGGTTTTTCGGCGATAAAAACCGGTGCAATGGATTATCTGGTTAAAGACCAAGTGCTGACTAATGTGTTGGTTCGAACGATTCGATATGCTATCGAACGTAATCGGATGCAAGAGGCTCTGCGAACAAAGACAGCTTTACTTGAGGCACAGACGAACGCGACTATCGATGGAATTTTGGTAACCGACGAGAAGCAGAAACGGGTACTTATAAACCAGCAAATCATTAAGCTGTTCGCTCTACCGCAGCATCTTGTTGAGAACGAGGATGGTAAGCCCCTTCTCAGGTACATCGCAGACAAGGTGAAGAATCCCGAGCAGTTCATTAAAAAAGTCAGTTTCCTCTACTCTCACCGGAACGAAAAGAGCAGAGACGAGCTGGAGTTCAAAAATGGAATGACCTTCGACGGATACTCCTCGCCCGTTGTCAGCAAGGATGGAAAATACTTCGGGCGGATATGGACTTTCCGGGATATCAGCTATCGCAAAAAGGCAGAAAGTACCACGGTACTCGCTTACTCGCGTGTGGTGCAGACCAACAGGGAGTTAAGGGAGATGCAGTCACAGCTCGTTCAGACCGAGAAACTTGCTTCCATAGGCCAACTGGCTGCAGGCATCGCACATGAGATGAACAACCCCGTCGGCTTCGTTGCCAGCAATTTCGAAACGCTGGAAGGCTACGTCACCAAGTTCGAAAGCCTCATGCTGATACACGAAAACCTCCTGAAAGAGGTCAAGAGCGTGGGTTCAGAGAGTCTTCGGAAGAAGGCCGAGATGGTCGAGAGCACCCGGAACAACATGAAGATGGACTTCGTCCTGGCCGATATCCAGCAACTCTGCAAGGATTCCAAGGACGGGCTGCACAGGGTCACTGGCATCATTCAGAGTCTTCGCGACTTCTCGCGAATTGACCAGCCAGGCGCCTTCAGCGAGTACAAGATCAATGAAGGCATACTGGCAACCCTTGTCGTAGTCGGGAACGAGATAAAATATCACTGCGACGTCAAGACTGAGCTGGGCGAAGTGCCCGCTGTGACATGCAACCCCGGCCAGATAAACCAGGTGATGCTGAACATCATTGTCAATGCATCGCAGGCCGTCACGTCCCAGGAAAGACAGGGCATGGGCAACATCACCATCAAAACATATGCCACAGACAAGCACGTCGTCTGCGAAATCTCCGATGACGGCCCGGGCATACCCAAAGAACTATTCACCAAGATATTCGACCCGTTCTTCACCACGAAGCCCGTGGGTAAGGGCACCGGCCTTGGCCTGAGCGTCTCGTACGACATAATCGTGAACAAACACAAGGGCAAACTCCTGGTCGACAGCGTCGTCGGCAAAGGAGCGACATTCACCATTAAGCTGCCGCTGACCGGCAACAACCAAACCCCAAATGTAGGATGACAAACAATGGAAAAGCGAACTGTACTATTTGTTGACGACGAAGAGCAGATACTCCGGTCTCTCAAGAGAGGGTTATTTGACGAAGCGTACATCTGTCTCTTTGCCAACAGCGCAAAAGAAGCGCTCAAAATGCTCAAAGAGAACGAAGTGCATGTCATTGTCACCGACATGCGCATGCCGGAGATGGGCGGCCTTGAGCTTCTCAAGATCGTCAAGGTGGAGTATCCACAGATAGTCAGAATGGCGCTCTCAGGTTATACGCAGATAACCACCCTCCTTACAGCCATCAACCAGGCCGAGATATACAAGTACATCACCAAGCCATGGAAGCTCGAGGAAGAGTTCAAACCCTCCATCCGGGCAGCCATAGACTTCTACAACGCCTCCCTTGCCCAGCAAAAAGCCTGACGTTATTCTGTTAGATTGGGTAATGTCGAAAATGAATGGATTGGAAGTTCTCTCTGAGCTTAGACGTGATGAAAGAACAAGGGACATAATTGTGTTTATGTTAACAGCTAAGAATATGATAGATGACGTGTCAATGGCATTTGCTAACGGCGCTGATGACTATATCCCAAAGCCTTTTGACGGAGTAGAGGTGGGACAAAGAATTATGAGTATGCTTAGAGCTGTTAAGAAAATAAAAAGAGACAGGGTACGTGAAAACGCGAAAGCGTTAAGTTTATAGCACAAATCAACCGGCACTCTTCATCTTAATTAATGATGTATCTCCCTAAAGGCAAGAAAATAGCAGTTAAATACGAATAGCATAAAGTTTAGTTCCAGCCTGTAAGTTTCTTTCTCATCATCACTCATGATGCCGAGCACTAAGAGCGTGCATAGGATACAAGGAGACTTAAATTGGTTGCAATTCGAGGTAGATTTCGATATTATTGCAGAATTGGAAGGCTTGTTCGTCCTTCGTAGTCTCGTGCTTCGCAGCGTTACTTCCACCCTCCGTAACAGGGTTACTGCGGAGGACAGGTCGTAGAGTAGCAACTACGGAGAATGGAGCTGCGTAGCCAAACGTTTAATACCCGCCGCGACGGTGCGCCCCCACGACGGGTGGGAAACGTCAGGTTATTGTGCATTGTTTTCATTAATACCGTTAGTTATAATGTAAATATACTACCCAACTATGGACTATTCGCATTGGGCGTACGAAGCATAAAAACTAAATAGGAGAAAGAAATGCTAAAAGATGACAATTACGTTGGCCGTCGTTCGTTCCTTAAAGGTGCGATGGCGTTAGCTGCGAGCGCTTCCGTCAGTAAAGCCTTTGCGGCAGAGAAGCAGCCGGAGGAGAAAAAACCAAATGCAGGTTCAGTTAACCTGCGTGAAAAGTTTTTTGGTTGTATTGCAGGCTGCCATATTGGGTCGGCCATGGGTGCGCCTGTTGAAGGATGGCCGTGGGAAAAAATTGAAAAAGAATACGGCATATTAGATAAATTGCTTCCGTATCACCACTATGGAAAGAGTAATACCTGGGAACGCGAACCAGGAACCACAGAAGACGGCGTGGAGCGCCAGAAGCTTATGATAACCGCAATAATAGAAAAGCAGGATAGAATCAATGCCGAAGACCTTCGCCGGGCATGGGTAAATCATATGAATCCTAAAGCGCCGGGACTAATCTCGGAGCCTTTCGAGGAAGCACTATTAGCGATGGCTAAGACACCTATACCCGCTGCGGACATCGGCAAATACTGCGATTATTCCGGCCTTGTTTCTCTATCACGCTCCTGCCATCCTATCGGCCTGATTAATGCGGGCGATATCCAGGGAGCCATTGATGATGTTCGAGAGATTGGTCAGCTTTATAACACAGCTAATAGCCGTGGAATATTCTGGGGTGAAGTTACTGTCATTGCCATTGCCGCGGCCACAAAGCCCAATGCTACTGTCGATAGTGTTATCGGGGCCATCTTCGATAATTGTGATAAGGTTGACAAGCGATTCGCCAAGCAAGTTGAAATTCGTTCGGAAATCGACAAAGCATTGAAACTTACGGCTGACTGCAGCGATTTGCGCGATATGCGAAAAAAATTCGATACAATATACAGCGGCGAAGGTGTTCCTTATGCCCAGAGCTACGCTAATGAAATTGTCACAAAAGCTGTCTGTGTGTTCAGAATGACCAAGGCTAATACATGGGAGGCTATGAAGGCCGGCGTCAATATGGGCCGGGACACGGATTGCCTTACTGCTGTTGCTGCTGGTATATCCGGAGCCCTCTCGGGAGCTGATTCTATACCAAAGGATTTGATAAAGCAGGTTGATTATGCAACCTCAGTTAATCCACACACAAACTCCCAGCGTACACTAAGAGAAACTTCAGACGGTTTGTATAACGCTTTTAAGTCCAGACTCTCGCGTATAAGAGCCTATATTAAGGAAATGGATGCGGTTTGAAAAAAGGGGCTAAGCATTGGTTGTAAGGCGGTTAAATAAGTCAAATAATGAAAGGACAAACAGATGAAACGCTCAATTATCATTTCATTAGTATTGCTGTTTGTGATAGGGGCTGGCTGCTCGACGGCGCCTGAGAAACAAGAAGGCAAGGATGTCCTCGCGGCCCAGTCGCAGGAGGCGATTTCAATCTTCAAGGCTAAAGACCCCAGCATCGAAAAATTCTTCAAGCAATCTTATGGCTATGCGGTGGTGCCAAAGGTTTTCAAGGGCGGGTTCTTTGTCGGCGGGGCTTACGGCAAGGGAGAGGTCTATGAACAGAACAAGATGGTCGGTTTTTGCAGTATGTCCCAGGCGAGCTTAGGGTTTTCGTTCGGCGGCGAGTTCTTCCGTGAAATCGTATTCTTCAGAGATAGAACAGACCTGGATTCATTCAAGGCCGAAGAGTACACTTTCGCTGCACAGGCGACGGCAGTGGCGATTACGGCAGGAGCGGCAGCCAAAGCCGACTATAAGGCGGGAATGGCAGTTTTCATAATGGCTGACAGCGGCTTAATGGTTGATGCATCCATCGGCGGCCAGAAATTCAATTATATTGCGAAAAAAGAGTAATTAGTGGTCAGTGATTAGTGGTTGAGAAATAGTGGGGTCGGTTTTGAGGTAATCAGCCAAGACATCGGCGACGATTTGATGGCCGATGGGCGCATTGCTGGCTGGTTTTGGATTCAATTGTTTCAGCTTGAAGTATCGTGTGACCGTTTCACGGTCAATTCCCAACTCGCGGGCGATACGACGCTTCGGCCAGCCGAGCTTCTTTAATGCCGTTATTGCGTTTACCATAGCCGCTTTGACATGATTTGCCATTCCTTGACTCCTTAAATCTGGAAATTATCGGACTTAAGAAGCCTTTATAGCAAATCAAATTCTTCTCAAAGTGGCTGGTTTTAAGCGCCCCTTGACAGCGTGAGTGGAAATTTGTCTGAACGTGTTTTTCTTTTTAGAGTTTTCATAATCCTGCCTCCTTAAAAAAATTGTTTGCATTTTTCAGATAATCTTGAATTAGTTGTAGTTATGGTTGTTATTTTCAATAAGGCACCGACAGTCGGTAATCATAACAAGCTTCAAAATATCAACTTATGATTATTATACGAAATGAAAGTCAATAGGTTATATAATACAGTGTACTTGCCAGCTGCAATAGTCTGTTCAATCCGATGACCGCCTTTTCTGGCAATAGGCTAAAAATACTTTATTTGGGATTTTGAGTGGTTGCAGCATTTGTATATCCCTTCAATGCAAACGAAATATCACTTCAGTAATATGCTACAAGTCAAAACAGCTTTCAAGTAGAATTTTTTCTTGACTATATGTTCAAATAACCATATACTAATCAGTATGGAACAATTGACAGAAAAACAACAGAAGGTTCTTGCTAGATAGTTCACCCGCGCGAGAGTAAAATCGCGTAATATCCGGCGGTACTGCAAGCACCTTGTGCTTTTTGCCGAGTTTCTCAAGTGCTGAAAACAGCCCCTCTTTGAGGTCTTGCGAACTTAAATTTTCACTTCCACGGCCAAAATACAGCATATCGATTCCCTA
>Ga0315288_10007093_pt1 | contig 14192 bp, 20 predicted proteins | sample YL17G11_20_MG_FD_203454 | JGI IMG/M metagenome (GOLD analysis project Ga0315288, IMG submission 203454) | Sediment microbial communities from Yellowstone Lake, YNP, Wyoming, USA - YL17G11_20 | ecosystem: Environmental > Aquatic > Freshwater > Lake > Sediment | place: USA: Wyoming | collected... | reverse complement strand
CCCGGAAGGCCGGACCCGCCTGCCCGTCAGCCAGACCGGCGGCGGCCGCCAGAGCTTCCTCCAGGCCCTCCCCGGTGAGGGCCACCGTCTGGACCACCGGCACCCCCCCGAGGCCGCGCGACAGGGCCTCCGAGTCCGGAGAAAGGCCGAGAGCCCGGACCTGGTCGATCTGGTTCAGGGCCACGACCAGGGGGAGACCGGCCTCCAGCAGGCGGATGGTCAGGTAGAGGTTACGTTCCAGGTTCATGGCGTCGACGACGTTGAGCACAGCGTCGGCCCGCCCGGAGAGAAGGTAATCGCGGGCGAGCGCCTCGTCCTCGGAGTAGCCGTCGAAATCGTAGGCCGCCGGAAGATCGACCACGATGATCTCGTCGCGTGGTTCGCGGCCAAGACCGCGCGCAGGGAGCGCGCTCGCGGTGGTCACCCGCGGCGCCGGCGCCCGCCGCGCCAGGGCCCTCCCCTCCACGCACTCCACCGTGACCCCGGGCCGGTTCCCCGTATCGCGCCGCTCGCCCGTGAGGGCGTTGAAGATGGTCGTCTTCCCGCTGTTAGGATTACCCACCAAGGCGATGATCCTGACTGTCGGGTTAGGCGAGACTAACTTTGTAGGCGAAGAAAAAGACCCCACTAGTCGGCCTCCTCTCTGAGCCGGATCTTCAAGGCCAGGCCCCGCCCGACGGCCAGGCGCGTGGAGCCCGAGTCCGTGACCAGAATCACCGGCCCGAAGCGGTCGTTCTTGACGACGCGCACGCACCGGCCCGGAGCCAGACCCAGAGCCAGCAGCCGCGCTGTCGCGCCGCGGCCGCCCGTCACGGACACGACGACGGCCTGTCGCCCCGCTGCCAGGTCGGATAGACACAGGATGTCTTGACGCCCCACGGCTTCCCTCACCCCGATCATTGGCGGTGATAGCTCTCGAGAAAGGCCACCAGGCGCTCCAGAGTGTCCACGGTTATGGAGTGCTCCAGCCGGCAGGCCTCGGTGTCGGCTGCCCCCGGCGCGACGCGGAGAACGTCGACCAGGAAGGCCCGTAGGACCCGGTGGCTACGGTCAACCCGCAGAGCGTGCTCGCGTCCCGCGGCGGTAAGGAAGACCCGGCCGTAGGGCTCCTGGCGGACCAGCCCGCTCGCCCGCAGACCGGCCAGGGCTTGGGCCACGCTGGCTTTCGCGATGCCCATCCGGGAGGCGATGTCCGTCACCCGGGCGGGGTCCCCCTCGTCACCCAGGTCGAGAATGGCTTCCAGGTAGTTCTCCATGGCCGGCGATACCTCGGGCTGATGCGACAAGGTTTTCGGCCCTCCTGGAGTTAGTGTAACCTAACAGGCCTTCGATTTCAAGCCCGTCCATCATGGCCTGGGCCAGTTCGGGCGTCGCCGGCGATCTGACAGGCGTGAGAGTTTCCAAGTGGCACCAGCAGCCGCAGGCCCGCCCGGGCCTGACGGGTAGAACGCCCTGGGAGGCGCCCCGAGGGGACACCAGACCCGAAGGGCGACGGCGCGGGCTGACTGGACACTCCCGCAGTGTGGTTAGAAACACGGCTAGTACGTCCTACGTCGCTGAACCGGACGCGCCGCCGGCGTTCACGCCCGCACAGTGGGTGCCGAAGACCAGCTTCAGGCACTCCTTCTCCCCGCGGAAACGGGGGATGACCTTGGCCCGGCGGCGTTCTTCCTCGAAGGCGCGCTCGATGAGGTTGGTGGTCCGGACATGCCTTCGATGAACGGGAGGCAGCTTGAGGTGGGCCAGGCTGGCCGGAAGGTCGTCGGCCAAGCTCCTCATGGCCGAAGGATAGCTGCCGGCGAACTCGGCCAGGACCCATTGGGCATGGCGCTGCCCCGTGGGGTAATCCGGCGCGTCGCGAATGGCCTCCAGGTAGGGCTTGAGCCCGGACCGGGATTCGTCGGGCACCTTGTCCAGGACGTTGCGCATCTTGTGAGCCCGGCAGCGGATGCGCTCGGCTTCCGGCCAGATGGCCTCCACGGCCTTGATGAGTCCGGGGGCGCCGTCGGTCGTGACCGTGAGGGGTATCCCCAGACCTCGCCGGAGCAGATCCCTGAGGTGCTCCAGCCAGTCCTCGTAGCTCTCCTTGTTGCCCAGGCTGAGGTGGATCAAGGCCTTGCCCCCGTCCGCGAGGATGGCCCAGGTGGCCAGGATGCCTTCCTTGAACCCGGCCTGCTCCCGCAGCGACTCGTAGATGGCGTCGGCGAAGAGGTAGATGACATCGTAGCCGCCGAGGTCCCACTGGGCGAAGGCCTCGTATTCCTCCCAGAGAGTCTCGCTGAGCCGGCTTACGCTGGACCGGCTGAGGAGCGGCTGATCGCCCCCGACCTCCCTAAGGGCGTCCTCGATGTCCCGGGTGGACAGCCCCCGGACGTACATCTCCAAGACGAGCTTCTCCAGGACGTCGGTGCGCTTGCGCATCCCCTGCCAGAGCTCGGAACGGAAGGGTTCCTCCGTGTCCCGCACCTGGGGCAGCCTCACCGGGAGGACCCCCTCCGCGGTGAGACCCTAATCTTCTGGGCCATGAGCTTCCGGCGCTCCCCTAAGAAGTCCTCGTATGTGGGAACCTCGCCATCGAGTAGCGACTCGGGCACGCAGTTCATCCGCAGGTTGGCGCGAAACTCGGCCGCGTCGGTGATGCCGCCTTACTTCTTCCTGCCGCCGTCGCACTGCGCGGCCAGCTCCGTGAAGTACGGCTCGGGCGGCTTGTCGCCGATGGCGATGTTGATCTCGCTCTGGGCCAGCACGAAGTTGGCGATCTGGTTGTAGCGCCCGCGCGAGAGCCCCTGCGCCTTCAGGTGCGTCTTCGGATAGACATGGTGGACGTCGCTGTGGTTCATGAGCAGGTCGAGCACAGTGATGTCGCGAGAGAGAAAGCCCTTGTCGCCGAGCTTCACCTGCGCCGCCTGATAGCAGTGAAAGTACGGGCTTTGGCCGGAGGAGGTATCCATGAGCTGAGGCAGCATGCCGGTCCAGAAGCTCTCCGGCAGCTCATTCTCGATCACCGACGCGGCATGGCTCGGGAGCCCGTGTACCTCCATTTGGCGTACGTCGAGGTCGAAGGCGGTCTCTGGGCTGCCCGTGCAGCGCCCGCGGAGCACGGACATGGCGTACCCGCGCCGCACCAGCCGCTCGAGGTCGGCCGCGGCCATCCCCTCCGCCCGCCCACGCAGGTAAACAATGTAGGCGAAGTTGACGGCGTTGCGTCCGCCGATCAGCTCGCTCATCGCGAATCCCGCCGAGCGCAAAGGATTATCGTGATCCGCCCGAAGTGCGTCTCGTTGATGAAGGCGAGGATACCTTTCTTGAGCCGAGCGAAGGACTCCTCGGCGATGGCCTCCGCAAACTGCTTGGTCTCGAAGTTGCGGCCCGAGAGCAGCGCCACCAGATCCCGCAACTTGCCACGCCGGAACTCGGAGGTGAACGCCACGCGCAGCATGTCGTTGTAGGTTGGGTCGTCGATGTCCTCGTTTGTGTCCTTGAGCCAGCGAATCTGTGGCAGGAACTCCGAGGCGGCAAAGGCCTTGTCGTTCTTTTCGATGGTGGGCAGGAACTCAAGCGATACCGCAAGGTGACAGAAGTAGTCGATCGCTTTGCGCAGGAGGTTCCCGCCGTTTGACCGCGATCTTCGACATGGCGAAATCAGCCTGCGAAAGCTCGGTTCCGGCCGAGTTCACACGGATGAAGATCTCGGTAACGGTCTCGATGTCGAGGTCGTCGGCCAGCTCGATCACACCGACGTGGTTGTTGACGACCCCGCGTAGCTTCTCGATGCTTGCGGATACGGCGTCCTGCGACACTCCCGGGTTCCTTGAACAGTAGAATTTGACAAGCTGAAAGATAGTCGTCGTGGGTGCGAAGACCTCAGCCACGTCTTCGATCCAGGCCGCGTCCTTGCGGATGGCCGGATTGGCGACCTCAAAGCGCTCAGCGAGTCCAGCAGGTTGCGGACCTTGGTCGCCTCCCAGACGAAAGGGCGCTGGATCTCCGGGATAGCGATCTCCCCCGACTGGACCCAGGTAAGGAGGGTCTGGATGAGGTGCGGGGTGACGGAAGAGCGTTGTGCAATCATGCTCGGGGTCCCCCTATCGAAAACTCCCATGGCTATTCCTGGAGTCCTAACGGCTGGGATCTCAGCGGTCCTGGAAAGTCTTGCCTACCCGGATTTGACGAGGGAGCGCGGGCCCCTGCTGATCGTCCCCACCCCTGACCCCTCGCCGGAGGGAAGTGCCACCTGGTGAACGAGGTGGACTGAGTGACGCCCGAGCGCGGCGTCCCTCTCACTCCGGTTTGAGCGTCTTCATCCTTATCAGATGAAAGGTAACGCCGCCGGCAACACCAAGCAAGATGAGTTTTACCCACCATAGCGACAAGACAAACCAGACCGTGTAGCCAATCGTTAGCCACAGCAGCGAAATTGTCAGTGCCTTCTGCCTGAGTGTTATGCCCCTCCCTTCTCGGTAGTTCCGGATGTATGCTCCACACCAGCGATTGGCCATTAACCAGTCATAAAACCGCTTTGAGCTGCGAGCGTAGCAGACAGCGGCCAAAAGCAGAAAGGGAGTCGTGGGCAGCCCACCCAGGGTCGGCAATGGACGAGTTGAAGCAGGGGAGGACGTCCCCGCGCGGCCGACAGCCTTCCGAGGAGGAGTGTCTAGTGTCCAGAACGCATCGGATCGGCAAGATGGGCAAGGCCCATCGCAGCCCACGCGCGTTTCTCGCCGCTTCTCGTCCGGTGCCAGGTGTCCCACAGGCGGCGGCCGGTGATGCCCTGAAGGGTCAGGCCCTTGAAGACCAACCCGGCTACGTCGAGGGGCACGGGGGCCCCGGGGAGGCCGAGGACGGTGACGCGACCGCCGTTGCGGGTGACCCGGAGGGCCTGGTCCAGCGCTTGCCGCGCCCCGGACATCTCTAGGACGGCGTCGACGCCCTCCCCGCCGGTGCGGCCCAGGACCTCGGCCACCACGTCGACCCGGCCATCGTCGAGGGCGAGGTCGGCCCCGACCTGGGTGGCCAGGCCGAGGCGGTAGGCCGAGAGGTCGCTGGCGGCGATGAAGGACGCGCCCGAGGCCCGGAGGACAGCGACGGCCATGAGACCGATGGGCCCGCAGCCGATAACGAGGAAGGACCGGCCGGGGACGTCGCCGGCGAAGACGGTGTCGACGGCGTTGCCGAAAGGCTCCTGGACCGAAGCCACGGCCGGCGGGAGGTCGCGCGGGTTGGACCAGAGGTTCGACTCCGGGACTACGGCGTAGCCGGCGAAACAGCCGGGCCAATCGACCCCGAGGATGGAGGGCCGAGGGCTGCCCCAGATTCCCTTCCCTGCTCCTCCCTGGTCCGGGCGCATGCGGTGGCAACACCAGCAATAGGCAGGGCTGGCTCGACTTGACATATCCTCGGTGGCCGGATACGCTAGCGGACAAGGAGGGATATGTATGAGGTCCGCCAGTTGGGCGTTCGTGGTTCTCGCAGTGCTTCTGGCGTCACATCCGGGAATCGCGGCCACTGGGATTGAGCCTCACGAGTCGGTACAGGGCGTCCCCGAGGGCCCCGCAGAGGGAGAGGGCGGCTGCCAAGGGGTGGATGCCGAAGGGGTCAGGAAGGCGGTCGACACCTACTTCCGGATGAAGGCACACGGCTGTGTCACGCTGTGCATGCCGGATCTATCACTTGTGATGGAACCCGGCGACTCCCGTTCCTACGAGGAAGGGCGCCTGTCCTACAGCATCGAGTGTTGGCGGGAGACGGGCGTCAGGCACGAGTCGTTCTGCTACCGGCCGCAGTATGAGTCGATCGTCTTTGCCGAGGCAGGGTGCGCAGTACTGGTTCGTCCGGTGATCTGGCTCCGCGTTGCTCATGGAGTCGGGGAGTACGCGATCGGAACGGAACTGCACCGGGTTTCTCTCTTCCATACGGGTGACGGCTGGAAGGTACGCGAGGACCAGTACGTGGACGATTTCACGCAGACGTACCCGCGTGGCACGGACTTCCAGCACTTGCTCGTTGACCTACGCTCCGACTTGGCCAGCGTTCGAGAGCGCGACAGGGAGATCGAGCTGCGACTAGCGTCGGACCCACGGAGTGACCCCGATTGGGCACCCGGCAACGTGGGAGTCATGGCCACGTACGTTGCCTATGACAGGATCAGGGCGGCTCAGTATGGAATGACGTACACCAACAACGATGGTAGCCTTACAAGCACGACCAACTACAACACGCTCTTCAGGGCATACAACCCAAGTGATTGCCAGAACTTCGTCTGCCAGTGCATCTGGTACGGCTTTGGAGGGGTGAACGACTATGCGCACATCTCTGGGCACCTCTTCCCGATGATAGGGGACGGACCACCCCTGGGAACGTCATCCTGGTGGTCAGACGGATCCTCAACCGTGTACGCACCTGGGCAGACTTATGACTGGCCGTGGGTGAACGTGGGGGATTTCTTCGGCATCGCGTACGATCAGTACCTCAACAACAAGATTGGGGTCCAAGCGGTTCAGGCCACCTCCGGCACCGTCTACAAAGGTGATTACGTCGCTACGGCGACATGGTCGCACGTGCTAATCATTGTCAACTGCATCGACGCTAACAGCAACCGGGTGTACGAGTACTCCGAGATATGGGTGTCGGCACATACCGCGAACCGCCAGAACGTGCTGCTCGCAAGTCTGTACCCATCACCGTCATCCGTGGTCTTCGTTAGGGTAGTGCGCTACAGAGACTCCTAGGAGCGGCCTGCACGGGAGGGGGAACTGCACCGATGAGCGAGACCGGGAGTCGTCAGGGTCGGCTGTTCCACGGTCTGGTCGTCGTCGTCGCGGCCATGGCGCTCCTGGTCTCCGGCTGTCGAGCGCCCGTCGCGCAGCCGCCCCCGGCCGATCCGCCTCCCCTGCCCCTCAGCGACGCGAGCAAGACCTGGATCCTCCGGGAGCGCCTGACGCCCGTCACAGCGTGGACCGAGCCGGCGGCCGGCGTCCTCGGCTTCGTGGCCGCCAGTCCTTGGCCCGTGACCGGGCACACGACGCTTCGCCTGGGTTGGTGGAACCTTGAGACGGGCGACGTGACCTTCGACCCGGAGCCCCTCCTGGTGCTGGAGGATCCCTCTCCGGTTCCCTATCTGTGGCTCTCGTGGGACCCTCGGCACGGGGTCCTCTATCTCGTGGTCGCTCGCGAGGCGGAAGTGAGTTCGGTCCGGTCCGACCTCTCGTTGGTCGTCGTCTCCCCGCCGGTGGCCGCGCCACCCGCCGGAGCCATAGCCACCGGTGGCGACGTGGGGACCCTGGTCCTGACTCACACGACCCTCGAAGTCCTCCGGGAGCCGGGGCGTGGGCCAGCCGCGTCGTACCCGCTGGAGCGCCCCGGACGGCCGCTCTCCCTTCGCCCGCGCGACGCCTCCGTCGAGGCCCTCCTGTGCCTGGCGAGCCAGCCCGGAAGCGACAGCCTGTCGGCCGCGCTCCTTACCCTAGTGAACGAAGGCCTGGCCCTGCAGGCTCTGAGCCCTCCGTTACCGATAAGCGAGGCCGGGGCCGGCACACGCTGGGCCCGGGTCGGGAACCACGTGTACGCGGCCACGCCCGCCGGCGAGGTATGGACCTGGGAACCAGGGACCGACCCGGCTCGGAACGAGGCCATCACGGGGCTTGTGGCTGCCTACCGGCGCGAGCACGCTCTCGTCGTGGAGTCGCTCCAACCGCCAGTCCTCTTCGGCTGGGACGACCTCCTGGTTATCCTGGACCGCCCGGAGGCGATGGAGGAGTCCCGCAACGCCTCGGGCCAGGTGGTGGGCAGGACGGCCGTCAGCACCTGGTACGCCGTCGTCGTCCGGGGGGAAGTGATCCTTGGCGAACTCGTGGGCCGGAACGGGCAGCTCGCCATCTGCCGTAACGGAGTGAACCTCGCGACAGTGACCCTGCCGGAAGGCTACGACTGTCTGTGGTGGTTCCCGGGGCAGTCGAGCCCGCCCTAGACGCGGCCCGGCCTCGGTCGGCGTTGAGGGCTCGGGCGCGGCCTCACCCTCCCGCGAGCCTATCCCCTACTCGACCTCAAACACTACCTTCCCGCACTGCCCCGACAGGACCAGAGCGAAGGCCTCCTCGAAGCGCTGGAGGGGGAAGCGGTGGGTGATCAGCGGTTCGAGGCGGACGCGGCCGGAGCCGAGGAAACTTCTCGTCCGGTGCCAGGTGTCCCACAGGCGCCGGCCGGTGATGCCCTGAAGGGTGAGGCCCTTGAAGACCAACCCGGCTACGTCGAGGGGCACCGGGCCCCCGGGGAGGCCGAGGACGGTGACGCGACCGCCGTTGCGGGTGACCCGGAGGGCCTGGTCGAGCGCCTGTCGCGCCCGGGACATCTCCTGCCGGACGTTGACGACTACGTCCGCCGGCTGTGGGCTGACAAGGACGGGTCGGACGGCACAAAGCCCGGAGAACTGGTGGCCGACCGGGGCTACGGCACGACTAGAGTGTACGCGATGAGGCACAAGGAGTTCGTCTACGTCCCGGAACTGGACCGCTACCGGTGCCCCAGAGGGAAGTGGCTCACCGTCAGGAGGTCACGCCTCGGGGCCTTGTCCGCTACCGCACGCATGAACCACTCTGGCTGGCAAGACCATGGAGTACTACGTCAAGGTCTTCCGGGCCAATGTGCCCGGGCGCTACGTCACTCGCCCGGCCAAGTTCGATTCGGCTGACCCCGGAATCTATGCAGAGGTCTTGGTACAGGGCACCTGACGTGAGTGATGCCGTGGATACACGCGGGAGGCTGGGGAGGGTTTGACCGAGTGCTCAGACCTAAGACCAGGTGGCTGGCCGCCAGAATGGCCGTGGGACTGGGCGTGACCATTCTGGCGATGCTGGTAGCCGCCAGTGGGTGCTCCGCACCGAGTGGAGGTCCCGGAGGGACGTGGGTTACCGAGCCCTTTTCCTTAAGCCGTGGGGACAATCAGCCGGGCACGGCCTGCGCGGACGGTAGCCCTCTCTCCATTTACGGCAGGCGTTCCCCATCGGGTGACTGGCAGTTGCACCCGGCGTTCGACGGACATGGAGGTCTCTGCATCAGCAGCCAACCCTAGGAGTGCATCGTCTGGTTTTCAGCTTCGAGTCGGCGACACCCCAGGCCGAGCTTGAGCGGGTCCAAGATGAAGAGGGCATCCCGACGTGTCCCGACGTCTACTTCTGGAGTGGGGACGGATCAGGAGTCTACTTGTGGTACGCCACCGGCCAGTTCTTCTTCGTGACCGTCCCTGGCGGTGACGCCACTCGATTGACAGCTCCGTGCTTCTTCAACTCGAAGGACCTAACACGGCAGGTCTACGTCCTTGGCAGTCCCTCGCCTACCCGCGACATCGTCGTGGTAACCATGCTGGTAGACAAGCCGGATGGCCCCGCGCCCTTCCACTACCGCCTGTCAGTGTTGGACCCCAGCGGTTCGGAGAGGAAGCTCCTCGACGAGTTCGACGGGGTCGCGGTGGACGAAGCCACAAATGGGGCGGTGCTGGTTGCGCTGAACCCGGGGTCCGAACCTGGTGGTTGGCAGCCTGGCTACGCGGAGGCAAGGGTCTACGCACCGGGTCAGGATGGCGCCTGGGTCAGGAAGACCGTGCCGCAAGCCGACGACCCGCACCTGCGGGGGAGCGCTCTCACAGGAGTGGCCAGGAAGCGGGGCGTCCCATGGGTAAGGGAGGAACCCCCGGCTGGACCCGCCGTGTGGCTCTTCCCGGTCCCCGCTGAGGTCGTCGGCTGCAACGGAGATCGATTGAGCCGGTGGGACAGCGGCGGCGAATGCCTGTACTTTCTGGAGCAAGGACTGCGGGTTCGCCTCGAAACGTCGGAGGCAAGCAACTAATCCCAGGCCGCCCCAGGAGCAGGGGGCTGGTACGGCGTCTTGACACAGGGCGGGCGTCTGGAGTACGCCTAGCCGGTGGTCACGTCCTGCCGGCCGCAGCGGTGACTCTCCGCCGCCAACCGAACCTGGACTTGCTCGGCCCTGGAGCAGGCCTCCTCGCATCAGTGGTCGTCATCGTCTTCTCCGGACTCGGGGGAGTCGGTCTGGCACTCGGATTGCTGCGGGTCGTCGAATGGTTCAGGCATATGCCATCCCGCCCGTAGGCTGGCGGCGGGGGACATGAAGCGCCTCGGCCCGAGCGTAAGCGGACCGTCCTTCGGCGTAGACTGTTGGCGAAAGGATGTGCTGGACATGCGGTCGTCCGGGTCCTATGAGTCTGGCAGAAAGAACCATGGAGGTGCTGGTCGTGGCTCTGCCCAGGGCCAAGGCCGCTGCAGGCACATCGAAGAGCACGAGTGTGCGACGACCAAAGGCGTGCCCGGTAGCGCCTGGCGACTCCCAATCGCGCAGGAGTCCGTTTGATGTTCACCCCAAAAGCTTCACGAACTACCGCTTACTCTGGGAGATCTACAAGTCCAATCGGGAATGAACTACATGTCATTCCCCGCCGAACCTCTTGCCCTTCATCCGAGTGACTCGTTCTACCTCGACTCCTCGTTCGTAGTAGCCGGCTTGGCGGGCGAAGTCAACCGTCCACGCCTTGGTCCGGACCTACCTTGCGGATGACCTGCAGAAGGCGTCGGGGCCGCGGTAAGCTATGCATTGACCCTTCTCCTGGTGTTGTTGCGGAGCGGCGACCGGGTCAGAGCGGGGAAGAACCGGGACGGCTCTCACATTCCTTGGCCGGCTGAAGCAGTCGATCCAATTGCAGGTAACGGGTGGTCTTGTGAAGGGCTGCCTGGCCGGGCGGGGAATTTGGCAGGTGCGGCGCGACTGCGAGCAGTCTTGGAGGGAGAACGTTGGCCCCAGTGGTTGGGGTCGATGACCAGACCTTCCGCAAGTCGGTCCTCGAGGCGCCTGTCCCCGTTCTCGTCGACTTCCGGGCCGACTGGTGCGCCCCTTGCCGGGCCCTGGAGCCGACCCTCGCGGACATTGCTGGCGAGCGCGTCGGCTCGCTCAGCGTCTGCCGACTGGACGCGGACATGAACCCCCTAACGGTAGCCCGGTACGGCGTAATGGGGCTGCCCACCCTCATCCTGTTTCACGGCGGTCAGATCGCCGGGAGGACCAGCCAGGCCCGCACCCGGCGCGACGTGGAGGATTTCCTGGCCTCCACGCTGGCCGGGTAGGCGGCGACCAGGATTGTGCTAGCGAGGAGGTCGGCCGGCCTCGTCAACCAGCCGACGATGGAGCCGAGGAAGAGCGCGTCTTGGTTCTCTGGAATCGGCACGTGGAAAGGGTAGTGGCGGCTCGTGGCCGGACCGAGGATCGAGCGTTAGGGCGACAAAGTCCCCTTCCGGGGGACATATTGCGCCACCTACCAGACCTCCCTGCCCACCGGGTGCCCCCACTCTAGTTCCTCACAACAAGGGTGCCGTCGCGCACCGCCACGTTAACGGCATCCCCTACGCCGATCTCGACATCCGACAGCAGCTTCTTGCTCAGCCGAAGCCCTTGGCTATTGCCCCATTTCTGGACTCTTGTGATCATCGCCTCCGCCTCCCTCGGCTATCCTAAGTATAGCCCAGCTACATCCGATGGCTCAAGGGGACTGTGGCGCTGGCGGCTTGGAGCACAGGTCAACTCGCTGCGATCTCGCTGTCGGCGATCAGCATCAGAGGGCTTGGGGTCCCTTGCTCTGCGGCCAACATGGACTCCAAGCTGAAGCATCTTCGGCCCACCGCAGTCGCTCCAGGGCGGAGATCGCGACTACGGGCGGAGGCCTTTAGCGTGAGCACGCTCAAGCGCGGGTCGCTCACGGAGACCATCGCCGTCGGTTTCGTGGTCTTCGACGCCGGGGACGCGGACGGGGGCAGCGCCATCTGCGACCTAACCGGGTGGGTGATATCGGGGTCCCCACCTTACGGTGACATCTAGACGGGCTTCCCCCATCGATCAGCGGCGCACGGGACCGGAGCGATGCGGCCGGGTGACCCTCGGCGGGAGCGAGCGAGCGGTGTGAATGCCATTGTCCTGCGGTGGAACCACTGCCGGCGTGGATCGGGCGAAATCGTCAGGAGGTCGGAAAACCACTGCGACCCTGGTGTCAGGTCTGCGTTAGGAGAACTCGCCGTGGCAGAAGGCATGTTTTGGGCTATCTGACCGCTCCTCCGCTCTAGGAGACTGACAACCTGACATGGACTACCTTTCTTTTAAATGTCAGATTGACAAAGTCATGCTCGGCGCCTATGATGGAGCGCGATGTGAGAGGAGCGACTCCTCCGAGGACGTCCAAGGGCGATTGGTTGCCCTTTACCGATGCCACGCCGCGGAGTGGAGACCCTTCTCCGAAGCCGTACAGCGCAGCGCCGGAAAGAGGTGCGCCTAGTGGACGAATCGGAAACTCGGGGCGACGATCCGAGAGCCCTGGGGCAACGTCTTCAGGAGGCTCGTAAGGCGACGCGCCTTACCCAGCAGGCCGTGGCCGACGCGCTCGGCGTGGCTCGAACGACCCTGGTGGCCATGGAGCAGGGAGTCCGCCGAGTCCAGAGCGATGAACTGATCGCCCTGGCCGGTCTGTACGGACGCTCCGTGTCTGAGCTTCTACGCCCCGGACCAGTCGTTCCGGGCTTTGGAATCCAGTTTCGGGCCGCCATGCGGCCCGAGTGGAAGGCTGATTTCGCCGATGAGATCCAGGCCGCCGTCGAGGGTTTCAGGCGCTGGTGCGCCAATTACGTCTACCTTGAGACCCTCGCCGACACTACCCTCGCGCCTGTGGAGCCTCACCCCTATGCCGTCTCCGGTCTCCCACCGGACCAGGCGGGCGAGCTCGCCGCGCGTTCCGAGCGAAATCGACTGGGCTTGGGCGACGGCCCAATCGGGAACCTCCGCGCCGTGCTGGAAGGAGACCGTGGCCTGCGGGTTTTCCTCCTCGATCTTCCGGCCAAGGTGGCAGGCATGTTTTCCTATACCAAGGAGTACGGACCGTGCGTGGCCGTCAACCGCAAGCACCCGCGCGAGCGCCGAGACTGGACCCTGGCCCATGAGCACGGGCACTTCGTTACCAGTCCATACAGAGCCAATGTCTTGACTGTGGCCGGCCCGGAGAACTCGCAATCCGAGCGCACGGCCGACACCTTCGCCAGACACTTCCTGCTTCCAACCGAAGCGGTCACCCGAAGGTACTACACTCTCCTCCAGGAAGGGGGAGGACAGACCACGTCGGCTAGCATCATAGCCCTGGCAGACTACTTCGGCGTTTCTTTCCAGGCCATGATGCTAAGGCTGGAAGAGCTCAGGCATGTGTCGGCGGGAACGTGGCGGATGCTGGATCACGAGGGGTTTCGGGTCCGCGAGGCTCAGACGCTCCTCGGCTACGCCAGGGCTGCGTCCCATGAGGACGTCTTTCCTCGCCGCTACCTGCTCCTTGCCGTCTGGGCCTTTGCCGCCGAGCGGATTGGCGAAGGGCAGCTGGCTGAGCTCCTCGCCACCGACCGGCTCAGTGTCCGGGATAGAGTCCAGGAGTTGGTGGGTGAGACCGGCGCGGAGGACGCCCAGGAACTCGCCAGCATCCTGTCGCGGAACCTCTCGTGACGACCGGACCACCGCGGTCTTCGCGGCTACCGCCGTCCCTCAGGCGGCCGATCGTCGTGGACGCCTGTTCGCTTCTCAACCTCTATGCGGCAGGGCCACCCCTGGACGACCTGGCCGGACTTGGGGTACGCTTCCACGTTGTCCTGCAGGTGCGTAGGGAGACTCTCTTCCTCCGAGGGGATGGTCCGGGCGCACCCGGCCGCGTGCCGGTCGACATCGAGTCCTCGGTCCAGAGGGGCACCCTGACCCAAGTCGACCTTAGTTCGCAGGCCGAAGCCGATCTCTTCCTCTCTCTCGCTAGGGACGGACTCCGCGACGGGGAAGCGGCGTCGGCTGCGGTGGCGGTAGCCAAAGGTTTCACACTTCTCACTGATGAGGCCCTCGCCCGTAGGGTCATGGCCGCACGCAAGTACGAACACCTGCTCCTCACGACGCCGGACGTGTTGAAGGTCTGGGTGGCCGCCGCGGGCGTCGACGCCGATACCCTCCGGGAGATGATCCGGCGAATCGAGCAGCGGGCATCCTTCACTATTCAGACTCGGGTTTGACAGTAAAAGCCGGTTTTCGGTGCCACGGCGCCCGGAAACCCTTATGAGACGGGCCCTCGGGTCGGAGCGAGGACAGAGGTGTAGTGCCACGCCTTAGGGGTTAGTTACTTG
>Ga0315288_10007091_pt1 | contig 14197 bp, 9 predicted proteins | sample YL17G11_20_MG_FD_203454 | JGI IMG/M metagenome (GOLD analysis project Ga0315288, IMG submission 203454) | Sediment microbial communities from Yellowstone Lake, YNP, Wyoming, USA - YL17G11_20 | ecosystem: Environmental > Aquatic > Freshwater > Lake > Sediment | place: USA: Wyoming | collected... | reverse complement strand
CGCTCCGGACCGGGACAGTCCGCCCGCTCCGCTCGGGACAGTCCCTGGTCCTCCGCTGCCTACCGTGTCCCAGATGAACCGCGTCGTTGTGCCCGCGGCTTGCTTCTCGCGGCGGAGGCCGGATGGGTTGTACGCCATCGTCCACGTCCCGCCGCCGGAGGGGAGGACGATGCCCGTCATGCGGTTCTCGTCGTCCCAGGTGTAGGTCGTCACTGCGCCGGCCGCGTTCTGGGTCGAGGTGTTGCCCGCGGAGTCGTACGCGTACGTCGTCAGCGTGCCCGCGGCGTTCTCGAGGGTCAGCGCATCGCCGGCGTTGTAGGTGTAGGTTGTGGTCGCCCCGGAGGCCAGCTTCGTCAACCGGTTCGCACTTCCGTCCCACGTGTAGGTGAGGTCATACGCGTTCGTCCCGCTTCGCTGCTCGCGTGTCAAGCGGTAGGCGCAGTCATAGCTCCACGTGACGCGATCCCCATTACCTTCGACAACCCCAGTCGGAATCCCCGCGTTGCTGTAGCTGTACTCATACCCCGCCAGCAGCGTCCCGGCCGACTTACTGTGCCGAATGCCCGTCGTCCGCGCGGTCGAGTCGTACGTATACGTCGCCCGCGCCGTGCTCCCGTAGGTCAGTGTCTTCACTTGCCCGGCTCCCACGCCGGCGACGCATCATGTACACCCTCTGGCGTGAGCACGGTCAGCCCCGTACCGTCTGCATTCACCCGGCAGATAAGGAACCTGACGCCCGGCTGCCCAACGTACTCAACGGGGGGATCGTACATCCCGAAAGCGAGGCAATCGCCATCTGGCGACCAGGAGACGCTGTGGACATCACCCGGTGTGGAAACCGCCTCCCCCGTCTCCGTGTCGACCACCTCGAGCCCTCCCCCTCCGGATCTACTGAGGACAACAGCGATGTGGCGGCTGTCGGGCGCCCACGACAGCTCCCGCGGCGCGCTGCGCGGCCATTGGCGCACCGGTCTGGGGTCTGCTCCGCTCGCTGTCATCACGTACAGCCCGTTGGCAGCGAAAGCTACCCGCCTGCCGTCCGGGGACCACGCGGGCAGATCCTCGTCACCCGGGCCGCCAGTGAGCCGTTGGGGGCGGCCCCCTGCCACAGCGAAGGTCCATAGCTCGCGTGGCACTCCCCAAGCCTGCTGAACGAAGGCCAGCCTCGTGCCATCTGCCGACCAGGCGGGGTCCAAGCAGTCCACCAGGTTCGCGGGGCATCGCGCGGTCCCAGGCAGCGGCACCTCCTTCTCCTCCGTGGTCACCGTGTCGACAATGACGACCCGGCTCGGCAACCCCTCGACTCCATCGCCATACACCCGCTCGAACACGACCTGACGTCCGTCGGGCGAGAACCTGGGATCGAACTCCCTGGGCCGTCGAGGCCCGAACTCGTGGTGGAGCGAGCAGTCGGTGAGTCGGGTCTCGGTCCCTTCATGGACGTTGAGCATCCAGAGCCCAGGCTCGCCGTCCCCGCCGCCCGCGGAGCGACTGCCCGCTCGGCCAAACACGAGTCTCCCGCCCCCCGGCGCCCAGGCCGGGCCGCCCGCCAGGTCCACAAGTCCCTCTGCGACTCGATGCGCGTTGCCGCCGTCTGCATCCATGAGGTACAGATCGTAGCTGTCCACGCCGCGAGGATCCGGGAACGATCTCGCGAAGGCTATGCGGCCCCGCATCGAGTCGGGAGACGGCAGCGACGACGCTTGGGGTGGGGACCTGCTGTCAAGGGCCCCCTCGCCCCCAGCCGGGGCACCCAGCTCACGCAGGGGCGGCAAGTCCGTCATGGCTCGCGAGTGAGAGGTGAAGACCAGAACGGCAATTGCCAGAAGGCCAACACATAACCCTAGCGTAACCGCCGCCAGCTTCCGGTCCACAGTCCTCGCCCCTTCCTGGCCGCGCACACGCCCTAGATCAGGGGACAGCCACTATGCGGCGCTTCGCATCTAGCCCGGAGCGCGCTCGGCGGTAGGCTACCCACCTCCTCTATACAGATCCCGAGGGTCGATCACTGCCCAAGCGGGCAGCGTGTATCCGTCCTCAGGGGGCTTCATCGGCGGCACAACGATGTCTATCCACTGGTCTCCCGTTGCCCTTATCTGCTCCATCATTTCCTGGAAGAACTCGAACTGCTCGTGACCGATGATGCCCGCGCACCCAAGTGTCCCAGGCTCCTTGCAGTCCTCATGGATCCAGATCCCGGACCTCCTCCAGTAATCGCCCGGCCAGAACTCGTACCATTCCCACGGCCGCTGCTTCTCTGGCGCCGGCCACGGCATACCCTTGGTCCAGATAGGGTAGAAGGACGTCCCGGCGCCTTCCTCTCCGGCATGCGGTTCGCCCGGGGTGGTCCTGACGCGATGCTCGCCGGGCGGCGTGGGACCTCCGAAGTCGCCCGTTCCGCGCCCGGGGTACTTCGTCCCGTGGATCTCCCAGCAGTACTTCCACTCCCTGAGGTACTCGCCCCACCTGCCGGCATAGATCCAGCAGTCAGCACACAGCCAACCGTCCTTCGGGTCATCGGCGGTCACGCCGATCTCCCATGGCCACACGACAGCTAGCCCACACCACGGGTACTCCCCGGGGTCCAGAGGGATCGCCTCAAGGCCGCTGGCATCGGCCATACGGAGCAGCGCGACGTCCGCGTACCGGTATGGCGCCCGCCCGCGCACCGGGTCCACACTCAACCAGCTCCCCGTGCTCGGCCGCAGCCAGCGCGCGCGGACGTACTGCAGGGACAGTGTCGGCTCCGTGTAGTAACCCAGCGCGCCGACGTAGCGGTGGGGGTTCGTGGTACTGCCGGTCGAGGCGAGCTGGCGGCCCCAGGCGTCGAAGACGTAGGAGTCCGAAGTCGACTGGTCGCTGCCGGTGACCGCCCAGATCGTGCCCAGGTGGTCGGGATGGAGGTAGCTACTGGTTGCTCCGCGGCGCTGGGACACCACGTTCCCGTAGGCGCCGAGGCTGGAGGTGTAGACCGCCTGGGCCGCGTCGTTGCCATCGGTCTCCAGAAGCAGGCGCTGGGCGTCCCAGAGGTACTTGGTGGTGCTGCCGTCCTCGCGCTTCTTGCGGAGGCCGTCGAACCCGTAGGTGTTCGTCACCACGCTGGCGGCGGGAAGCTGGATTGTGCTGAGGCGGTTCTCGCCGTCCCAGGTCATCGTCGTCGTTCCGCCCGCGGCCTGCACGAGCGTGTTGTTGCCGCAGTCGTCCCAGGCGTAGGTCGTCAGCGTGCCGCCGGCGTTCTCGGTGAGGAGGGCATCCGCGTTGTCGTACGAGTACGTCGTCGTCGTGCCCGAGGCGAGCTTCGTGAGGCGGTTCGAGGTCGCGTCGTACGTGTAGGTGATGTCATACGCGTTCGCGCCGTCGCGCTGCTCGCGGGTGAGCCTGTCCAGGCTGTCGTAGGTCCACGTCACGCGATCACCGTTACTGAGCACCATGCCCGTCGGGTTGCCCACTCCATCGAGCGTGTAGACGAACCCCGCAATCGCGGTGCCATCCGACTTCGCGTTCCTCACACCCGTCGTCCGCGCGGCGGCGTCGTACGAATACGTCACCGTCGCCGTGCTGGCGTAGGTCAGCGTGGACACGCGGCCGGCGAGATCGTACGCCCACGTCGTCCGCTCGCCCTGCGGGTTCTGCACACCTGTCAGCCGGCTCGCGCTGTCGAACGAGTATGTGAACACGCCACCCCCCGGCTCCGTCAGCGTCGACCTTCGCCCACCGGAATCATACGCCACCGACACCCGCCGTCCTCCCGGATGGTTCACCACCGTCGGCACGCCTAGCCATGCCGGTTGGCCTGGGCCGCTCGGTCGCCATCCTTCCGCTCCGGCGTCGCGCCAAGCCGTGCTGCTTCCCTACGGCCGCGCGCTGCCTCTGAGTGCATTCCGAGGCGCTCGTGTACCTCGGCGCGGCGTGCCCAGGTATAGGCGTCGGAGGGATCGAGCTCGATAGCGCGCGAGTAGTCAGCAACCGCCTCCCTGAATCTCCCGTTAGTGGCGTGCACGTCGCCCCGGCCGATGTACGCGTTCGCGTACCCAGGGCGAAGCCTGATGGCCTCGTCGAAGTCCGCCAGCGCGGCTTCCCATTCCTGACGCAGACCCTCAGTCCGCGCTCGATAGCAGTACGCCCGCGCCATGTTGGGATCGAGCACGAGTGCCATGTCACAGTCCGAGCGCGCCTGCTCAAGGTCGTCCTGCAGCATCGCCACCCTCGCCCTCTCGACGTAGGCCTCGACGCACCCTGGGTCTGCCGCGATGGCGAGGTCGTGGTCGCGCCGAGCCTCGGCATACCGGTGGAGGGACATCTGCGCCTTCCCTCGTCCAACGTACGCGCCGGCATCGCCTGGTGCGAGAACCAGCGCCTGGCTGTAGTCGACCACGGCACCGGAAGCGTCCCCGATCCTGTGACGCGCGAGCGCGCGCCCGACCAGGATCCTCGGCTCATCGTAGACCAGCGCCAGGCTGGCATCGTAGTCGGAGATGGCCTCGGGCAACAGCCCCGCTGCCGCACGGGCGTTGCCCCGGTTGTAGTAGGCCTTGCCCCGCAGACGCCCCGAGCCAGACTCTATGGCCGCGCTGTAGTCAGCGATCGCCTCCGCCACACGACCCACCTTCCGCAGAACGACTCCCCTGCCGAGGTACAGCTCCGCATTCGAGGGATCAACCGCCAGCGCTCGCGTGTACTCGTCAGCCGCTTCCAGGAAACGCCCCTCGTCCTGGAGGTCTGCCGCCTGCCGCAGATGACACCGCATCTGCCAGTCCCGGTACCCCCGTGGCACGCATATGGTGAGCCCAGCGATGATCGCCAGGGCGAGGATCGCCCTCCGCAGGAGACGAAGCCGACCTCTCACTGTGCGCACCCCCACTCCGGCCATTGATCCTTACCGACTCACGACCCGGGCAGAACGGCGTTCCACGCCGCCATCGCGATGTGGCACCCGGCCGACCGCGTGCGGATGGAGTTGCCTCCGTCACAGAGCCCTGCCTCCGCCGTTCCGACCATTCCCGCCAAGCGCCGGCCTCGCCCCGGGCAATGCGGTCATCGCGGGCATCTCTGCCCGGCGGCCAGTTCCTCAGGCGAGCAGCACATGCGGTCAGCGAACGTCGGAGCCACCACCACGGCTACGGTGAGAACGGCTGTTTCACAGGTGACGTGCACGAGCACGTGCCCCGTCAGCTCGGTGCCGAGCCGATTGAGGAGCCTCTGCACGTGCACCACGAGCTCCGAGCCTTTGGCGACCGCTCGCCCCGCGCCGTACATGCACACGGGCATACCCGCAACCACGACGACCGCGGCCGCGCCGAGTCCATACCCGTTGCAGCAGCTTGGCGCGCACGTCGGGGTGCTCAGGTCCCCGATGCCGATGTCGAGGTCCCCGGGGCCAGTGGGAGTAGTCGCACCGTAGTCAGGGTCATCCGGTTTGGCGTCGTCGATCACGCCGTGCCGCATGTCGATGGGGACGATACGGAAGTCCGACGGCTGGGCGCCACTAGGGTCGGCAGAGGCCGCCGGGTAGGCCTTGCCGTATGCGTACCGCTGACCGCGCCGCACCGGGTCCACACTCAACCAACTGCCCGTCGCGGGCCGGAGCCAGCGCGCCCTCACGTAGTTCAGCGAGAGCGAGGGCCCGGTGTAGTAGCCTAAGTGTCCGATGTAGCGATGGGGGTTCACGGTCGAGCCGGAGGATGCCACTTCCCGGCCCCAGGCGTCGAGGATGTACGTGTCGCTCACCGACTGGTCTGCCGCGGTCAGCGTCTCGATCGTGCCGAGGAGGCTGCCGTGGAGGAAGCTGGATGTGCTGCTGCGGCGCTGGCTCACGGTCGGGCCGTACATCCCGAGGCCGGCGGTGTAGTGCGCCGTCGTCGCGTTGTCGGCGTCGGTTTCCTGGAGGAGACGGCTGGCGGAGGAGGGCGCAGCAAGCAGCGCCCCTACGGTATCCCAGACGAACCGCGTTGTCGTGCCGGCGGCTTGCTTCTCGCGGCGGAGGCCGGAGGGGTTGTAGGCCATCGTCCACGTCCCGCCGCCGGAGGGTAACAGAATGCCGGTCATGCGGTTCTCGTCGTCCCAGGTGTACGTCGTCACGCTGCCGGCGGCGTTCTCGGTGGATGTGTTGCCCGCCGAATCGTACGAGTACGTCGTCAGCGTGCCCGCGGCGTTCTCGACGGTCAACGCATCGCCGGCGTTGTAGGTGTAGGTTGTCGTTGCCCCGGAGGCCAGCTTCGTCAACCGGTTCCCCGCTCCGTCCCACGTGTAGGTCAGGTCGTAGGCGTTCGTGCCTGAACGTTGCTCGCGCGCCAGGCGGTAGACCGAGTCGTACGACCAGGTCACCCTATCCCCATTGCCTTCGACAACCCCCGTCGGGATTCCCGCATTGTTGTAGCTGTACTCGTACCCCGCCAGCAGCGTCCCGTCCGCCTTCGTGTGCCGAACCCCCGTCGTCCGCGCCGTCGAGTCATACGTATACGTCGCCCGCGCAGTGTTGCCATAGGTCAGAGTCTTCACTTGCCCGACCGCGTCGTACGCCCACGTCGTCCGCTCGCCGAAGGGGTTCACGAGCGAGGTCAGGCGGCTCGTTCCATCGTACGCGTACGTCGTCCTGCCACCGTCCGGATCGACCAGCGCCTCGCGTCGCTTCGCCGTATCGTACGAGTACGTCAGCGTCTTCCCATTCGGTCCCGCGACCACGGTCAGCCTAGCTCGTGCCTGGACCCAACTGACTCGACCAGATACCGCGTGCGGCAGGCGAATTGGTCAACCCAACTACGCGGCAAGGCCCGGAGACGCACCCACTCGCCAACTGCATCAAGCAGCGCAGCCGCCTCGATGCCTCTCCCAAGCCGCACCCAGCGCCCACCCAGCCTCTGTATGCAGACCGAGGTGATCCAGCCCTGCGTCACACTGATCGCGCGCATGTCGGCCCACTCCACGGTTCCGACCACTCGTCTCCCCCAGACCTGGAGGAGGCCGTGCGGTCCCACGAGCACTTTGGCGTGCCTGCAGCGCATTGCGCCGCTCCAGAGCTCCATGGCCCAAAGCCCTGCCACTCCCACGTACGCCAAGCACAGGACCCAGAGCCGGAACCAGCCCGAGGGTGTTCGGACAACGCGCCCGGTATACCCTGCATACCCAGCATACAGACCACCGGCCAGGAAACACGCCATGCTCCCCATAGCGCACAGTCCCAAGCCAAGCAACAGCCATTGCCACCACGGGTAGTGGAAGCTGATGGACGTAGGCCTTCGTAGCACCGCGTCGGAGCCGTGGGTGGGTTCAGGAGGCATGGGACAGACACCACTCAAAGGCATCCTTACACATCCTAGCCTCCAGGGTGAGCCGATCCGTGCAGGCATCGAAGCACCAGACGAAGGCGATAGCGTCCCCGATGCCAAGCCCCAGACAGAGCGCGAGCGTAACGGGGTTCGGGGCGACCCGAGTCACGCCGCAAGCGATCACTGCCACCCAGGTGCTAGCCGACTTGAGGCCCAACTCCCATGCACACTCTCCGAGACAGGCTAGGCCCGGGGTCCAAAGCCCCTCCATGCATTCCGCCCACCAGTCGAAGCAGTCGTCGTCGCTATAGCCGCCGCCTCCCGTACCCCCCCCGGCTCCGCCGCCTCCCATGCCCCCACCGCCCATGCCACCGCCTCCCATCCCTCCGCCGCCCATCCCGCCACCACCGCCCATGCCACCGCCACCCCCCCCAGGCACGCACGGCCAGGGCAACTCCCCGGGAAGGAGGCGTCCGCCCCTGCAGGGCGGTACAGAAGGTGGAGGAGGCACAGGCCCCGTTCCTCCGCCCGTGGGTGGCGGGGGCACAATCCCGCCGCCACCCCCACCCGTGCTGGGAGGAGGCCCCGGAGGGGTCACGACTGGGCCCATGCCACCCGAGTAGCAGTCGGCGAAACCCCCGCCGAGGGCGAGACAGCACTCCGGCGAGCCCGGATCGACGAGGCAGGGCAGCAGCAAACCGATCAAGCCGGTGCCGATGCCGACCCCGATGCCGATACCAGGGACAAACGTGCCACGCGGATCTGCCCCTCGCACAGGCAGGCCGAGCATGTACGTCAGCGCACGAGCCTGCTTCACAGGATCGCTGCTCACCCAACTCCCCGTGCTCGGCCGGAGCCAGCGGGCTCGCACGTAGCTCAGGCTCAGTGACGGCTCCGCGTAGTAGCCCAGCGCGCCGACGTAGCGATGGGGGTTCGTGGTGCTGCCGGTCGCGGCAAGCTGACGGCCCCAGGCGTCGAAGAGGTACGTGTCGGAGGTCACTTGGTCGCTCCCCGTCACGGACCAGATGGAGCCCAGGTGGTCGGGATGGAGGTAGCTGGTTGTCGAGCTCCGGCGCTGGCTCACCACATTCCCGTAGGCGCCGAGGCTGGAGGTGTAGACGGCTTGGGTGGTGTCGGAACCGTCGGTCTCGAGGAGGAGGCGCTGGGAGTCCCAGAGGTACTTGGTCGTGCTGCCGTCCTCGCGCTTGCGGCGGAGGCCGTCGAAGCCGTAGGTGTTCGTCACCACCGACGCGCCGGGGAGCTGGATCGTCCTCAGCCGGTTCTCGCCGTCCCAGGTCATCGTGGTCGACCCGCCTGCGGCCTGGACGAGAGTGTTGTTTCCGCTGTCGTCCCAGGTGTAGGTCGTCAGCGTGCCGCCGGCGTTCTCGGTGAGGAGCGCGTCGGCGTTGTCGTAGCCATAGGTGGTCATCGTGCCGGAGGCGAGCTTCGTCAGGCGGTTCGAGGTCGAGTCGTACGTGTAGGTGATGTCGTACGCGTTCGAGCCGTCTCGCTGCTCGCGGGTGAGTCGGTTCAGGCTGTCGTAGCTCCACGTCACGCGATCACCGCTGCTCAGCACCATGCCCGTGGGGTTGCCCGCATCATCGAGCGTGTAGACGAAGCCCGCAATCGCCGTGCCATCCGACTTCGCATTCCTCACACCCGTCGTCCGCGAGGCGGCGTCGTACGAGTACGTCACCGTCGCCGTGTTCGCGTACGTCAGCGTGGACACACGGCTCAGCGAATCGTACGCCCACGTCGTCCGCTCGCCCTGCGGGTTCACGACGCCCGTCAGCCGACTCGCGCTGTCGAACGCGTACGTGAACACGCCACCACCCGGCTCCGTCAGCGTCGACCTCCTACTAGCAGCGTCATACGCCACCGACACCCGCCGTCCTCCCGGATGGTTCACGACCGTCGGCCTTGCGACCGCGTCGTACGTCCAGGTCGTGCCCCCCGCCGCATCCGTCGCGCCCGTCCTCCGGCTCGCCGAGTCGTACGCGAACGTCACCGTCGAGCCGTCCTGATAGCTCACCGTCGTCGCACGGCCGAGCGTGTCGAACGCGTACGTCGTCCGCCAGCCGCGAGCGTCGATCTGGCTCGTCCTGCGACCCGCCGCATCGTAGGACGAAGTCGTCACCTTCCCGAGCGGATTCGTCTCGGCCGTCCGTCGCCCGAGTGCATCGTAGCCGTATGTCACCACGTGCCCGCGCGCATCCGTCACCGTCGAGACGCGGCCGACCGTGTCGTAAGCCGTCGTCGTCACCGAGCCTGCGGCATCGGTCACCGTCTTCGGCCGGCTCACATCGTCATAGCTCGTTGTCGTCCGGCGACCAAGCTTGGCCTATGGCTCAGCCTGCAGCACCAGCAGCTTGCTACCGTCAGGACTCCAACCCGCTATGCCCTCTCGCTCTGGGTTACAGGTCACCTGGACCTGACCCGTGCCGTCCGAGTTCATGAGCCACAGATCCCACTGCCCTTGCCGCTCCGCGACGTAGGCGACCAGGCCTCCGCCTGGGGACCACGCCACATTCCTCACTTGGTGAGAGCCGTCGGTCAGCTGCCGGAGGTCCGAGCAGTCCGTCTTGACCGAGAACACGCTCGGCGCGCCGGAGCTGCCTATGGCACCAAACGCCAGTCTTGACCCATCCGGACTCCAGGACGGCCAGATCAGCAGACACCCACGGGGGATCCGCGTGATCTGTCTCTCCCGACCGCCCTCTCCCTCGACTACCCAGAGCTGCAAGACGTCCCCCTTACCACGCAGAAGTGCCACCGCGTCGCCCGCCGGCGACACCGTGGCCATGGACTCATCGTGCTCACCCTCGGTTAGCCGCCGGGGGACTTCGTCTCCTACTCGCCAGCTGTAGAGACGGAGAGCGAGGCCGAGGAGTAGCCGGTCCGAGCCGGGGTACCAGAACACGTATGATGGCCTCCACTCCAGCGCGACGGATGGGCCGGGCAGACCGGACGGGGTCACGAGCACGATGCGCCCTCGATCGTCTCCGGGGACGCTACCACGGCACGCCAGCCATCGGCCGTCGGGGGACCACTCCACTTGCCCCATCTCAACGTCGGGCACGCTGAGCCGCTCGGACGGCTGTGCTCCACTCGGATCGGCAAGCACCAGCTCCCGACTGCGGTGGTCCGCGTCCGCAGGGACGTAGGCGATCCTCGCACCGTCAGGCGACCACGACGGTCGTCCCACGGGACATCCCGGCTCGACGAGCTCTGTTGCCTTGCCAGAGCTGGTGTCCAGCACGTAAAGCGCCCCAGTTGGCTGAAGGGCACTGGACCCTCGCGTGCCGGTCTCGTGCGTACGGCCGGATGCGCCGCTGTGCCCCTGAGCCCAACGGCTGCACCCGCAGACCGCTACGGCCAACACCACAGCGCCCACGACGACCGCAGGCCGAATGCCCTGGCATGCGCTGCTCGCGTGTACCCGCTGCTGACCGTCCATCCGCCCGCGCTCCGTCAGTTGAACCGGCACCTTCGCAGCTTCCCCGTCTGGGGGTCCGTGGCCCACGTCTTCCCGTCGCCGGACCCACAGTGAAGTGAGCCGACCATCCAGACCCCATTCTGAGGCTCCCAGTCGGGGTCCACATTGAGACGGTCCTGGTAGGCGCCGGCGCACTTGCGGCAGTTGGCTTCGAAGCTCTCGTTGAGCCCCTTGGCCACGTGATGCACGAAGATCCCGCCCTCTGCGATCTCGCCGATGAAGATAACCAGGCCTGCGGCAACCACGCCAGCCGCAGCGCCCACCCCTATCATTGTCTCGATGGCCCATTCGCCTGATGACACCCCTGTCACGAAGTCGCCCACCGCGATGAGCCATGCCGGCAGCCCGCCAGAGGGATCGCGGAGAACCCCTGGTGCCGCATACGCGTACGCGTACCGCAGGCTACCCCACACCGGGTCCACGCTCATCCAGCCTCCCGTACCCGGCCGCAGCCAGCGAGCTCTCACGTAGTCGAGGCTGAGCGAGGACTCCGCGTAGTAGCCGAGGGCGCCGACGTAGCGATGGGGATTCGTGGTGCTGCCCGACGACGCTATCTGGCGGCCCCAGGCGTCGAGAAGGTAGGTGTCGCTTACGGACTGGTCCGCTGCGGTCAGGGCCTCGATGGTGCCGAGGAGGCTGCCGTGGAGGTAGCTGGAGGTACCGCTGCGACGCTGGCTCACGGTCGGTCCGTACGTCCCCAGGCCGGAAGTGTAGTGCGCCACCGTTGCGTTGTCGGCGTCCGTCTCCTGGAGCAGGCGGCTGGCGGAGGAGGGCGCAGCAAGCAGCGCCCCTACGCCGCGCGCCGTACCGCCGACGGTGTCCCACAGGAACCGCGTGGTCGTGCCCGCGGCCTGCTTCTCGCGGCGGAGGCCGGACGGGTTGTAGGCCATCGTCCAAGTCCCAGCGCCGGAGGGAAGGACAAGGCCCGTCATGCGGTTCTCGTCATCCCAGGTGTAGGTCGTCACCGAGCCGGCGGCGTTCTGGGTCGAGGTGTTCCCCGCTGAGTCGTACGCGTACGTCGTCAGCGTGCCCGCGGCGTTCTCAAGCGTCAGCGCATCGCCGGCGTTGTAGGTGTAGGTTGTGGTCGTGCCGGAGGCCAGCTTCGTCAACCGGTTCCCCGCTCCGTCCCACGTGTAGGTCAGGTCGTAGGCGTTCGTCCCGCTCCGCTGCTCGCGCGTCAGGCGGTAGGCGGAGTCGTACGACCACGTGACCCTATCGCCATTACCTTCGACAACCCCCGTCGGGATTCCCGCATTGCTGTACGAATACTCATACCCCGCGAGCAGCGTGCCGTCCGACTTCGTGTGTCGGATCCCCGTCGTCCGCGCGGTCCAGTCGTACGTATACGTCGCCCGCGCCGTGTTCCCGTAGGTCAGCGTCTTCACCTAATGTGGTACACCATCAACACCCGCCCCGCAGCCAGACCAAGGCGACGGTCGCGCCCGGCCTGGTGCGCTCGCTGGGGAGCCCCAAGGTACAAGTGTAGGCTCTAGTGCCGTCTGCCATCCACAGGCACCTTCGGGGCGGGGCAGTAGCGCAGAAGCGCCAGGATCAGTGCCGTCCCCAGTGCGTCGGCGATCAGAGCGGCGTATCTGCCCTCCGTAGCTGCAAGCGTGACGCCGCGAACCCAGCACCGCGCCACCTCGTAGATCAGTCCACAGGCGAACATGAAGGACGCTATCTCCAGACCTTCCGGCCATCGGGCGGGCACGGAGGAAACGCCCCATCGCCACCAGGTCACAAGGTTGCCAAGTGCTATCAGGAGCCACTGGCGTCTGATCAGCGGAGGCGGCGCCACCGCGAGGGGAGGAGGCGGCGCTCCATGACCCGTTAGCGGTGGCTCCACCCGAGGCGAGTCGGCCTCGGTGCGGAGCGCCCCTCTCGCTGGCGCGAGGGGCTGGTCAGCGCCGGCGGACGACCCTGGTGAGCAGTGGACAGTCGGCGAACCGCGGCGCCGTCCGCGGGACAGGCACACGATGCCGCCACAGACCAACAGAACTCCGGGGACGATGAGGATCATCCACGTCGTCCCCGATAGCAGGAAGCCCCGCGTCCCCGGCTCAGTAAGCTGCGCCCACGCCACTGCGTCGGCGAGGCCCACAAGTCCGAGCCCGGCACACAGCCCGCCGGCCAGCAGCAGCACCCACCCTCTGCCACGCTCATCCCACACGGGTGATCGCCCCAGACCGCAGGCCAGCTTGCCCCACTAGCCCTACAGGGCTCCGACGTAAGGAAGGGTGCGTGCCCGTCAGCCAGTCCAACAGCCGCGCGCCTCCGCCCCAGAGCCTCAGACAGCAGTTCGGTTACCCCCGTTGCCTCGGAGCCTAGACGCGGCGCTGCAAACAGAACACGTAGGCGCGGTCGCACGAGCTAAGCTCCTCGAGCATCGCGTCTATCACGCCCTTTACGCAGATCTCGAACTCGGCTACCTTCGCCCAGAGATCCAGTGCGAGGATCGCCCCGCCAATCGGCTCCGTCACCATGACGGCTAGTGCTCCCGTGGTGAGCCAGGTGAACAGCCCGCTCTCGCTGACTGGCAGAAGGGAGAGAAGGGCCTCATCGGCGCAGCCGTACAGCTTGTCGGTGGCGCTGTCGATGCTACTCAGGTAGCACTTGGCGTTCTCCCGTTTGCAGGTGGCCGGAGACTCGTAATGGATGCCACCCCCGATCCCGATGGCGATCCCGATGGCGATACCCGGGTCGATGCCACCACCCATACCACCGCCATCGGCCATGCCACCACCACCCCCCCAAGGCACGCACGGCCAGGGCAACTCGCCGGGAAGGAGGCGTCCGCCCCTGCAGGGCGGTAGGGAAGGTGGAGGAAGCACAGGCCCCGTTCCTCCGCCCGTCGGCGGTGGGAGCACGATCCCGCCGCCACCCCCACCGGTGCCGGGAGGAGGCCCCGGAGGGGTCACGACTGGGCCCATGCCACCCGAGTAGCAGTCGGCGAGACCCCCGCCGAGGGCGAGACAGCACTCCGGCGAGCCAGGATCGACGAGGCAGGGCAGCAGCAAACCGATCAAGCCGGTGCCGATGCCGACCCCGATGCCGATACGAGGGGCAAACGTGCCACGCGGATCTGCCCCTCGCAGAGGCAGGCCGAGCATGTACGTCAGCGCACGAGCCTGCTTCGCTGGGTCGCTGCTCACCCAGCTCCCTGTTGCCGGGCGCAGCCAGCGGGCGCGGACGTAGCTCAAGCTCAGCGACGGCTCGGTGTAGTAGCCCAGCGCGCCGACGTAGCGATGGGGGTTCGTGGTGCTGCCGGTCGATGCGAGCTGGCGGCCAAAGGCGTCGAACAGGTACGTGTCCGAGGTCGATTGGTCGGCGGCGGTCACCGACCAGATCGTGCCCAGGTGGTCGGGATGGAGGTAGTTGCTGGTCGAACTCCGGCGCTGGGAGACAACGTTGCCGTAGGCGCCGAGGCTGGAGGTGT
>Ga0315288_10007090_pt1 | contig 14198 bp, 5 predicted proteins | sample YL17G11_20_MG_FD_203454 | JGI IMG/M metagenome (GOLD analysis project Ga0315288, IMG submission 203454) | Sediment microbial communities from Yellowstone Lake, YNP, Wyoming, USA - YL17G11_20 | ecosystem: Environmental > Aquatic > Freshwater > Lake > Sediment | place: USA: Wyoming | collected... | reverse complement strand
GCGCGGGTCCCGAAACGGCGCGCCTCTTCGCCGGCGCGGGCGAGCGCGCCCCAGCCGTAGATGATGACCCCGGGCAGACGGTACTCGAAGATCGCATCAGGCAAGGTGGTCACCTCCATTTCGGGTACGGGCGATCCGCCTTCCGGTTGTGGAACAGGCGCCCTCGCCTGTTCGTCTGCGGGCACAGCCGAGGGCGGCTGTGCTACACCAGGCTGTCGCCTTGACTTTTCAACCTCGGCTCCCTAACATTCTGCCGGGGAGGCTGCCACTCCCTGCCGCGGAGGCGGAAGCGTTGATCATCGGCACCGCCGGCCACGTGGACCACGGCAAGACCGCGCTCGTCAAGGCCCTCACGGGCATTGACACCGACCGCCTGCCCCAGGAGAAGGAGCGCGGGCTCTCCATCGAGTTGGGGTTCGCCCACCTGGACCTGCCCTCGGGCCGGCGCGCCGGGATCGTGGACGTGCCGGGCCACGAGAAGTTCGTGCGCCAGATGGTGGCCGGCGCGACGGGCATGGACCTGGCGCTCCTGGTGGTGGCCGCCGACGAAGGGGTGATGCCGCAGACCGCCGAGCACCTGGAGATCCTGCAATTGCTGGGCGTCCAGCGCGGGCTCATCGCGCTCACCAAGGCGGACCTGGTCGAGCCGGAGATGCTCGAACTGGTGCGCCGCGATGTGGCGCAGGCGGTGCGCGGCACCTTCCTCGAGGGCTCGCCCATGCTGGCCGTGTCGGCGGTGACCGGGCAGGGCTTGCAGGAACTGGTCAAGGCCATGGACGGCGTGGCCGCGGAGACCCGGGAGCGCGACCTGGCCGCGCCGTTTCGCCTGCCCATTGACCGCGTGTTCACCATCAGCGGCTTCGGCACGGTGGTCACGGGAACGCTGGCGGCGGGCAGGCTGCGGGTGAACGAGGCCGTCGAGATCCTGCCCCCGGGTATCGAATCCAGGGTGCGCGGCCTGCGGGTGCACGGCCAGGCCATGGAGGTCGTTGAGGCGGGGGAGCGCGTGGCCGCCAACCTCACCGGGGTGGAGACGCGCGAGATCGCCCGCGGCGACGTGGTCACGCAGCCCGGAGTGTTCCGCCCCACGCGGATGCTGGACGCGCGGCTCACCTATCTCGCCGGCGCGCCGCGCCCGCTCGCGCACGGCACCAGGGTGCGGGTGCACCTGGGGACGGCGGAGATCCTCGCCCGCGCCGCGCCGATGGAGAGCGACACCCTCGCCCCGGGCGCGACCGGCCTGGTGCAGTTGAGGCTGGAGGCGCCCACGGTGGCGGCGAAGGGGCAGCCGCTGATCGCGCGTTCCTATTCGCCGGCGCGCACCATCGGCGGCGGGATCGTGCTCGATCCCTATGCGCGGCGGCACCGCGGGCGCGAAACGCAGCGGGCGGGAGACCTCGAATTTCTCGCCGCCGCGACCCCCGAGCAGATCATCGAGCGCGAGGCCGCTGGGGCGCCGGGCGTGGCGCTGGACGCGGCCGCGGTCGCCGCCAAGCACGGCCTGAGTCGCGAGCGCGTGGCGGAGATCGTGGGAGCGCTCGTGCAGCGGGGCGCGTTGCGGCGGTTCGAGCCCGGGGCCGTGGTGGTCCACGGCGAGCGCTTTGAGGCGTTCCTCGGCGAGGTGGTCGCCGCGCTGGAGGCATTCCACGCGCGCGAGCCGCTGCGGGGCGGGATGGCGTCGGAGGCGCTGCGCGAGGCGCTGGCCACGCGCGTCGAGTCCCGCGTGCTCCACCACGCCGTCGCCGAATTGGAGGCGCGGGGACGCGTGCAGCGCCGCGACGGCCGCCTGGCGATCGCCGGGCGCCAGATCGCCTTCACGCCCGCGCAGAAGGCCATCGCCGAGCGCATCGAGCGCGCGTACCTCGAGCACCTCTTCGCCACCCCGCTGCTCGAGGAAGTGATCGCGCGTCAGCCGGATCCGCTCGCCGCGCGCGAGGTGGCGCGGGCGCTCCACGAGCAGGGCGCGCTCCACACGCTCGAGGACGTGACCTTCCACCGCGCCGCCCTGGAGCGCGCCTACGAACTCATCGTCGAGTACTTGCAGAAGCGGGCGGAGATGACGGTGGCGGCGTTTCGCGACCTGATCGGCTCGACGCGCAAGTACGCGATGCCCCTGCTGCGCCACTTCGACGCCATCGGCGTCACCCGCCGCCGCGGCGATGACCGGGTGCTGGGCCCGCGCTGGGGCAGAGCGCCGGCGCGGTAGCGGGCGGCCACCCTTCGACTCCGCTCAGGGCAGGCTCGGGGCCGCCCCTACTTGGCTGCCGGCTCCGTGTGGGCCTCGGCCGGCGCCTCCGGCTGGGCGGCCGGCGTCGTGGCGGGCACCGGCTTGGCGGCCGGCGGTGTGGGCGGCGCCGGTGCGGGCGGCTTCTCGGGAGGGGCCGGCGCCTTCACCTCGACGGTCACCTTGTCGGTGCCGATGTTCGAGGCCTGGTCGAAGGCGCGCACCTCGATGGCGTGGTCGCCGGGCGCCAAGGCATCGGTGGTCAGCACAAACGAGGTGTTGTGGTCGTCGAACAGCCCGGCCTCGGGCGTCGCGGCCATCCAGTCCTTGCCGTCCACCCGGTAGTCCACGCCGCGCACCGAGGAGGTCTGGTCCCAGGCGTCGCCCCGCAGCGCGACCCGCCGGTCCGGCCCCACGGTGATGGTGTGGCGCAGGACGAAGGCCGTGGGTGGCGTGTTGTCCACGCCCACGAGCGCGGTGTCCTCATCGGTTTCCGGGTCGGCCGGCGAGGTGAGGCGGTCGGTCGCGGTGACCTTGGTGGTATAGACCCCGTCCTCGATCTTGGCGGTATCCCACTGGTAGGACGTGTCTTTGATGCCCTGTTTGAGCGGCTCCCAGTGGTCGCTCTCATCCACCGAGTAGTACACGTCGTAGAGCAGCGTGTCCTTGTCGGGGTCCTCGCCCTTCCATTCGATTTTCTGCTGCTTGGACCACCAGTCGCCCGGCTTCGGGGCCGAGACCATGACCGAGGGCTTGCGGTTCTTGGGCAGGTAGTTGATCTCGATGTTGCTGACCCGCGGGTTGGCGGCCGGGTCATCGCTGCTGAGGCTGACGCGATACTGGAAGTACCGCGCGGGCGGGCTGGTGATGGGGCCGCCGGAGGCGCTGATCGCGGCAGACCAGGCGGACCAGCGGTCCTTGGGATCGGCGGTGTTTCCGGAGCGGGTTTGCAGGGTGACGCCGGCGCCCTTGGGGGTGCGGGCATACCAGGCCAGCGTCCCCCAGCGCGCCGTGGCCCGCGCATCGAGGACGTCGGACTCGAAGGACCCCTGCCCCTGGTGCTGCGCGCCCAGCCGGTGGACTTTGGAGGGGTTCGCCTCCCCCACGTAGAGATCGCCCGCCGGGTCAAAAGCCAGGGCGAGCGCCTGGCTGCCGGTCTCCGGCTTGAGGAGCAGGTCGGCCCTCTCCTCGCCGCGCACGCGAAAGACCAGGCCCTTGGTTCCGGTGGCGGTGTAGAGCAGGCCGTCGCGGCGCAGCAGCGAGAAGATCACGTTGTCTCCCGTATCGAAGACCGGCTCCGCGGCCCCGCCGGGGGTGATGCGGTAGAGGTCACCCTGAGGGGACACCGCGGCGTAGAGTTCGCCCTGGTCGCCCAGGACCAGCGCGTGGACCTGGCCCCCGGGCACGTCGAACAGCGTCACCGTGGCGCCATCTGCGCCCAGCCGGTAGATCACGCCGTTGTTTCCGGTGCCGGCATAGATTTCGCCCTTCGGCCCCGGCGCCAGGCTGAGCACGTGCGGCGCCTGGAAGGCGGCGATCACCTCGCCCTTGCCATCGGGCCCGATACGGAACAGTTTGCCGTCGGGGCCGGTCCCCGCCAGGAGGTGGCCCTGCGCGTCGAAGGCGAGGGACCAGACGTAGACCTGCTTGGTGTCGTAGAACACGGCGCCCTTGCCGTCGGGGGGGATCTTGTAGATCAAGCCGCGCGGCGACGTGCCGGCGTAGAGATTCCCGGCGGCGTCGAGGAGCAGGCTGTGCACGATGGCCTGGCCGGTCTCATAGAGTACTGACTGCTTGCCGTCTGGCGTGAGTTTGTAGATCGCGCCCCGGTTGCCGGTGCCGGCGTAGGCCACCTGGTCGCCCGCCGCGAGCGACCAGACGCCCTGCTCCGGCAGGTCCCACGCGGGCCCATCGCCGGGGGCCAGGCTGAGGCCGCCGTCGCTGTCGAGCGCGACGCCGTGGAGTTTGCCCTTCCCCAGGTCGTCTTGGGACGCCTGGACCCACCGCGCCGGCGGGCGGATGACCGGCTTGGGCGCCTCGGGCTTCTTCTCCGCGGGTTTCTCGGCCTGGGGTGGAGACGGCCGCGGGCCGGGCCTGCGGGCGCCCGCCGGCGGACCGCCATTCTGGGCCGGCGCCGGATCGGGGAAGGTGACCGGGTCCAGGTCATAAGCGCGCGGCGCCTCTGCGGCCGGCGCGCTGAGCGGACTGGCCGGAGCCGGCGCGGGATCGGCCGCAAAGTCGCCGCCGTCACCGGGTTCCTCAGGGCCGGGAGGGCCTTCCTCGCCCGGCGGAGGACCCGTCTCCTCCGGTGGCTGCTGGGGCGGCGGCCCAGGCGCGGCCTTGGGCGCGCCCGGCCGGCCCTCGACCGGCACCATGATCACCTGGCGGCCCTGCACATCCCACTGCGTGTCCTCGGCCACCTTCAGGCTGTCCAGAATTCGGGTGATCGCCGAGGAGCGCGTGGCGGAGAGCACGTCGGCCACCGAGGAGGGAAGCGAGGGGAGCGAGTCGTTGGGCAGGCGAACGCCGCGCGTGGGCAGCGCCACCTGGACTACCAGTTGGTTGGCCGCCTCGCGGGTCTGGTACACCTGCACCAACTGGTCCAGGTTGGTGGGGATAATGCGGGCCAGGTTGAGGGTGCCGCGCATGCGCTCCGCCTCGCGGCCGCCCGAGACGCCCACGCGCAGCATGCCCGTCGGCATCTCCTCGGGGATGTGGAGCATCACCTGGCGGGTGATCTTCTCCTTGGCGTAGGGGCGCAGCACGATGTTGAGTTCCAGGTCCTGGCCGGCCTTGGCCTTGGTCTGGGTGGTGTAGATGCGCTCGATAATCGCGCTATCGTGGGTGGGGCGAATGCTGGCCTTCAGGTCCACGCGCTCCCACTCGACGGTGCCGAAGGGCGTGTCGGTGAAGGCGCCGAGGGGCTCCGCCGGCTGCGCGGCGAGCGCGGCGGAGATGTCGCGCGAGTAGATGAGTTCCTCGCGGTGGATGGGCGGGCGGCCGCGGGGCACCGCCGTGAGGGTCACCTTGGCCGTGCCCTCGCCGACGTAGCCCAGCGCCTGGTCCAGCAGGGACATCACCGCGCTGGCGGTGAGCCCCGCGCTGAGCAGGCGGTGGCGAACCACCCCCACGCGGAAGGAGCGCGACCGGCCGCCGGCCTCGGTCTGCAGGGTGACGGGGATCATGTCGGCGGGTTTGCCGACTTCGCCGCCGATGCCCCAGGCGCGGTCGCGGTTGATCCGCCCCACGGTGCGGCCGGCGCTGCTGAGCTTCGCCGAGGCCATGTAGGAGGGCAGGACGCTGATCACGCTCGCCGGGGCGAGGGGGACGTCCACGGTGGGGTCGGTGAGATCCATGAAGGGGTGGCCGAAGGCCAGGACGCGGTCGCCCTTGCGATAGGTCAGCGTGCCGACGCCGGCGGCTTCGATGTCGCCGCTGATCAACTTGATGGCCATGGCGGCGCCGGGCTGGAGCATCTGGGCGTTGCCGAAGTCGGTGCTCGCGCCGCCCCCCTGCATGATGGTGAGCCCCACCGGCTCCAGCACCGAGCGCAGTCGCTCCAGGGCGCGGCCCTCGAATCCAACGGCCATGGCGAAGCCGCCCAGCGGGCGCAGCGTGAGCGTATGGGGCGCCTCAATGGGCGCGGTCGGGGCGAAGCCCCGCTCGACGGTGATGCGCTCGATGGTCGCCCCGCCCACCTTGATCGGCGCCGGCAGCGTCACGCTCTTGGGCCCGGCGGGGACTTCCGGCTGCGGCCCTTCGGGGCCATCCTGAGGCGGCCCCTCAGGGCCGCCGAAGGGCGGCGCGGGCTCCAGCGCGCGCAGCATGTACTCGATGGGCGTGATGCCGCCGATAGGCAGCCGGGTGAACGACCAGCCGTAAGCGATGGCGCCCAGGAGCCTGCCCTTGACGTAAACGGGGCTGCCGCTCATGCCGGCGATGACGCCGGTGCGCCCCGTCACCACGGGGCCGTCGAGGATCTGGAACAGCACCATGTCCGTGCCGACGCGCGCCCTGGGCAGCACCCCCAGGAGCCGCACGTGGAACTCCTCGATGCGCGTGCCCTTGAACACCGACTTGCCGATCCCCACCATGCCGGGGCGGACCTCGGAAGAGCGCATCATGGTGGCGGGGTCGAAGCCGTCCGCGCGGGGAGCCGCCTGCGCCGGCGGCGCGATCCCGAGCGCCAGCCCCGCCAGAAGGGCCGGGGCGAGTCGGATGTTCATGGCGAAGCCTCCTGCAAATCGGGCGTGGGGAGTGGCCACTGCGCCGCGCCAAATCCGCTCGGCGCGGCGGGAAGGATAGCACGCGGCTCGGCGAAGCGTCAAGAAAAGTGGCGCGACAGGGGAGGAACCTGGGGACACACAACTCGGCGGCACGCGCGTGGAGCAGAGGCTTTCGCCTCTGCTTTCCCGCGTCGGACAGAGGCTTCGCCTTTGAGGCAGGAGTAAAAGCGCCTGCCCCACGCGCGGCTTTTCGAGCAAAGGGCCTGCGCCACCGAGAGGTCACGGGACGACGCGGAGATAGTCCACCTCGATGCGCACGCCGGGCAGGATGGTGGGGTCCAGGCGCAGGGAGCGCACGGTGCCGGTCCAGGTCGGGTTGGCGGCGACGTCGAGGGTGTAGGTGTGGAACTCGCCGGCGATGGTGGTGTGGAAGGTCGCGCTGGTGGCCTCGCTCGTGGCGAAGAAGTCGGTGGACCAGAAGAGTTGCGCCATCGCCGCCCGGCTCACGCGCAGGCGCACCTCCACCCGCCGGTAGCGCGCGGCGTCAAGGCGCAGCGGCGGGCCGGAGAGGGCGGGATCATCGCCGATGGAGGCCGCGCGCAGCGAGCCGCCCTTCACGACGATGTCGGCGAGTTGCATGAACCCGGTCCAGCCCTCGAGGTCGCCGTCGCGGTCGAACTCCCAGGCGGTCTGCGGCTCCGGCCACGTCACGTCATAGGGGCCGAGGCCGACATCGCGCGGGCCCAGGTCGAGATGCGCTTGGGGGGCGTTGGTGAACACGTCGCGCAGGGCATCCAGGTAGCCGAACTGCCATCTCCCCGCGGGTTCGGCGTAGGCGCCCTCGCCCCATTCGTTCCAGGCTTCGACAAGCAGCATTCGCGACTCGATGCCCTTCGAGCGGTCGAGCAGGCGCTTGGCATTCTCGCACATGGTGCGGAACTTGGCCGGGGTGGAGCCATAGCGAACCAGCGCGCGGTCACCCGCCCAGGGGCGGTTGTCCCAGCCCGGCGCGACCGTCGCGATGTAGGGCGGTTTCTGCGCGGCGCGGAACTCGCGCCACAGCGCCTCGAAGCCGGTGACCATATCAGCATAGGGCGCCCAGAGCCCGCCGTGCGCGCCCGCCTCGGGATAAGTGTAAGCGGAGACGGCATCATAGCCCTCTTCCGCCAGGCGCGCCATCTCGCCCGGGCTCCAGGCGCAGGCCACCAGGTACAGGCCGGGCAGCCCGGCCTCGCGGCACAGGGCGCGCATCTTGTCGAAGGCGGCGCGCACCGCCGCGCTGCCCATGTCCTCGCGCAGCCGGCCCGGCGCGAAGATCACCATCAGCGGCTTGCCGTCCACGGTCTTATACTCGGGCCGCTTGAAGTAGTTCTCGATCCAGAAGCGCGTGACCGCCAGCAGGTCGGCCTCCGACGAAGTGCCCGGCGCGTTGTGGTTGGCCCAGAGCAGGCAGAACTTCAGCAGGCGGTGATAGCGCGACTTGAAGTAGCCGTCGAGGCCGTGCGTGAGTTGCATGGCGCCCTGGCTCCAGTACCAGTCGTAGATGAAGAAATCCAGGCCGTGCTCGACGGCCCACTTGATGTGCCAGTCGGCGACCTCGGGTTCGCCCTCGCGATAGTAACCCAGGACCGGCCGCGGGAAGCAGGCCGACCGAATGGGATCCCAGCGCGACGCGTCGTTCCAGCCGGGGAAATAGTACATGCCGATCTCATAAGGGCCGCGCACGGGCTCCGGCTCGGGCACATAGTCCCTTTTCGCTGCCTGCGGCGCGGCCGTGATGAGCAGCCCCGCCGCGCACCGGCAGCCATCGGCGCCGGCGGCGCTCACGGTGATCTCGGCGGTTCCGTCCACGCGCTTGCGGGCCACCACGCGCCAGCGAAACGTGTGGCGCTGGCCGAAGGCGAGGGAGGCCGGCCCGGCCTGCTGGGCGGGGGCGAGCAACTCAAGGCCATCGGGGACGCCCGCCCTGGCCGACAGATGCGAGGCCAGCTCTGCGCCCGTGTTGGTGACGACGCAGACGAGATCGGTGGCCCGACCCACGCGGGGGAGCGGATCGTCCAGGTAGGTGTACACCTCGCGCAGGCTCGCACGGCCGGCGGGGTTGCTCCCCAGGGCGACGGACTCGATGAGGAGGGGCTGGCCGGCGCGATCGGCGGGCCGCAGCGCCAGCCCGATCAGGTGCCCGCCAAACGACAGCGGGATGTTGTAGGTGCGCCAGGCCGCCGGGCTGTCGGCGATCAGGCCAAAAGTGAACGGCTGCTTCACCACCCCCGGCGGCTGGTCGGTGATGGCCCACACCTCGCCGTACAGGCCCGGGGCGCGCATCTGGATGGTGGCCCAGCGGGCCTCCTCGGCCGGCAGGTTGACGCGCGGCGACAAGAGGAGCGGCGAGTCGGTATTGGATCGTGTTTCGAGCCCGGAGGCGTGAAGAGCGAGCGGCTCCAGGCCCTGCGCGGCGGTCCAGCCGCCGAGTGATTTGTCGCGCCGGAAGTCCCAGCGGGTCGTCTTCGTTTCTCCGGCGGAGGATTCCGTTACACGCAGAAAGTGCAGCGCGATCTTGCCGCCGTCGGGCGGGTCGAAGCGCAAGCGCACGATCTCCTTGTCCGCGTGCCAGAACGGGTAAAGAACGTAGTCGCGCGCCGCCCCGGCGGCAACATAGAAGCGCAGGCTGCGGCCCTGACCGAAGCCGCCGTACGGGCCCTGGTCGGTTGGGGCCCAGAACAATTCGGCGGTTCCCGGGCGGCTGCTCGCCAGGCGGAGTTCGACGTGCTGGTAGGGGCCGGTGGCGAAGTGAACCCGCGGGGAGTAGATCTGCGGGTCGCGCACGCCCGCGGCGAAACGCAGCGCGCCCTTCGAGACAGTGGGCGGCGCGGTCAGGTCGCCGTATTCCCACCCCTTCGCATCGGCCGCCTGCCGAAAGGACCACGAGGCAAGCGGCGCGGCCAACGAAGCGCTGCCGGCGAGCAGGGACAGACCCAAGATCGTGGCGAGTCTCATGAGGCCTCCTTGCAGGTAGGCGGGGACTGGCGAGGACGTTGTCTCACAGTGCATTCGACCGCCCGCAAGCCCATCCTCCCCCCGTTGTGGGGGAGGGCAGGGTGGGGGGCTTTGGACATCGTTCGTCGCCTCACCCCCACCTTATTCCTCCCCCATCAAGGGGGAGGAGATCATCGCTCGCGAACGGGCAGCTTGGTCACGACCAGCGAGACGGTCCGGGCGGGGCCGGGGCCCGGGTGCAGCACGAAAACCAGGCGCTTCGAGCCGTCGGGATCATGATACTCCCGCACAGGATCGGCCAGGCGGTCCCAGCCCGAGTTGCCGCGGCCGCTCACTACCCAGTAGGTGACGGGCACGGTGACGGTAACAGTCACCGAGGCCGGCGCGGGCGAGTGAGCGCTTACGGTGAGGTCGGACAGGTTGCCGCGCAGCGTGCTTCCCACCAGGGCGAAGGGCGAGTTGAAGCCTTCGGGTCGTGCCTGCATCTCCGCGAGGGTGCAGCCGGTGTCCAGCGACGTGGCCGCCTGGACCGCCTGCGCGCCGCACGCCATCGCCATCGGCTTCGAGGCCGAGATCTGCACGCGCAGCCGCTCGGTGGGGCGCACGCCAAGGCGCCGGCCCAAATCAAACAGGGCATCGGGGAAGGGCAGGGGCCGCGGGCCCTGGGGCACGGAGAAACGCAGCAGGTCCTCGACCAGGGGGTCGGTGTCGCGCCAGGCGTCGCCGGTATTCCTCACCCAGACGCGTATGAGCCGCCCCTCATGGACCACCGCGTAAGCGCGGCCCCCGGTGGGCGGAATGGTCTTGGCGATGAGGATGGCATTGCCGTAGCCGCCGCGCGCCAGCAGGTTGCGGTCGAGCGGCGCGATGGGCGGGACAAACTGCTTCTGCTTGAGCATCTCGACGGCGATGCGCCGCGCGTGGTTGGGGGCGTGCTCATGGAGGATGATAAACTCGGGCGTGCGGTGCCCCAGGAAACTGTTGATCTCGGTCGGCCAGCCCGTGGTGAGCGAAGTCGAACCGCCTGTGGTGAGCGAAGTCGAACCGCCGCTTTTCGCCGGCGCACCGGCGGACTGCGGCGCGGCGCGAGGGAAAGTTTGCACGACCTTTCCGCCGCGAATGACGGCGCCGAGCGGCTGCTTCGCGTCGAGGATCGTCTGGCCGTCCCAGGTGAGCCGGAGCGCGGCCGCCGCGGCCCAGATGCCGAGCCGGTGGCCGCCCAGGGGGAACTGCTTGCACTCGACCCACCCGCCGGCTGGCGGATTGGGGTCCACCACCACGCCGTCGGCGAGAGGCGTGATCCCGAAGAGATCGTGCACGAGGCCGCTGAGCACCACCGCGGAATCCCACAGCCGGCGCTTCTCGAGGCCCCACTCCGGGTCTTCCGAGTCGTGAAGTTCCCAGAAGTTGCCCATGGGCGCCGAGAGGTTCTCGATCCCACGCACCAGATCCCCGGCGAAGGGGAGTTGGAGATGGGAGGCGGCATAGAGCACGTAGCCCGGGGTGCCGCCGTCGAACACGGTGCTGCGCGGGCTGGAGCGGATGCCCTCGTCGAAGCGCAGGTCGCGCCAGGCGCCTTCCAGCCAGGGGCCTACTGCTCGCCTGCGGCTCTCTTCGGGCGTGACCTCCTCGCCGCTGCCCTCATACGCGCCCGACTCCGGTTCCAGCATTGCGCCGCGCGCGATCACTCCTGAGATGGGCAACCGGTCCCAGTAGTTGCCGCCTTTCTGGCAGGCACGCTGGGCCATGAAACCAAACGCGGCACTGGCGGCTTGGGAGGAGATCCGCTGGTAACGCTGGGCCGAGGCCGCATCCCCCATGCGCCGCGCGAGGCCGGCGCCGTAGCGCGCGGAGGCCTCCAGCAGCCAGGTGTTGTCCAGTTGGTAGGCGAGTTCATCGGCCGGCACGGCCAGGAGCCAGGTCTCGTCGCCGTTCATCACCTGGTAGCCCTCGTCGGGGGCTGACTGCTCCAGGCAAGCCTTGACCATGGGCCAGTAAGGCTTCGGGTCCAGGCCGGCCCAGCGCTCGGCATCGCGCACCATGAGCACCAGGTAATGGGGGAGTTCCACGCGCTGGTAGCCGTAGCCGGCGCCGGTGCGCTCGGGCAGGCTGTAGTAGGAGGCCAGCCCGTTCTTCTGCCACATGCGCCAGAGGAAGTTGAGATTCCGCTGGGCCTCGCGGGGCCGGCCGGCCTCCAGGAAGGCGCGCTGAACCCAGTAACTGTCGCGCAGATAGATGCGGTTGTGGGGATACCGAAGCGAGCCTGTGTGAATGGCCTCGGTCCCGACGTGGGAGCGCATGAGTTCGAGCAGGCCGTCCAGGAGTTCCGAGAGGCGCTGATCGGAGCAGTGCAGGACGACGCTGCCATACCAGGTTTGCCAGGCCTCCCCGGTGAGCCGCAGGCAGGCCATGGGGTCGGCGAGGCGATCGCCGACCGCGCGGCTGGTAGCGGCCTGCTGGTCGGCCGAAGCCAGGGGCGCGAGGACGAAAATCGCCAGGCGCCGCTGGTCCACGCCCAGGCTGCCGATGGCCTGGCTGATCGAAACGCGCTGGCTGCGCATGCTGCTGCCGGGCTCGGCGCCCTGGGTCTCCACGGAGAGGGGAAGTCGCCCATAGACCAGGAGCCGGCCCCGGTCCACGGTGGCCAGGGTGCTTCTCACCGTCTCGGCTTCGGAGCGGCCCTGAAGGTCCAGGCGCACCGCGGCGTTGCGCAGCGAGCCGCCGCTCCCGTTGGTCACCAGCACCAGGCGCACCAGGGCGTCGAGGTCGGGGGCGGAGGGCGCGAAGTCCACCACGCTCACCTTGACGCCGGCCTCCTCGGCCTCGGTGACCAGGATCCCCGTGTCGTCCACCCGGCGGGCGCGCTGGGTGGCGAAGTCACGCAGGGGGCGATCGCGCCCGTCCGCAACCAGGGCCAAGGTGGCGGGGGTGTCGCGATTGAGGCGGGAGACGGTGTGGCCCTGGCCCCAGAGCAGGGCGAGGCCGCTCAGGTCGCGCGGGTCGGTGCCGATGGCGGCGAAGACCTCGCTGTTGCCCAGGGTGAAGCCGTCCGGGTGGCGGGGCATGGCAGGCCCGGCCCGGTCGTAGAAGTTGACCCAGGACGAGAAGCGCTGCTCGTCAACCCAGGCGCTGACGGCGTCGGCCAGCGGGTCGCGGGGAGCAAGCGACAGGCAGCCCGCCAGCGCCAGGAGGGCGGCGAGCAGGGCTACCCGGAGGCGGGCTTGCGGAAGATGAGGCAATAATGATGATGATAATTGGGGACGAAGATCTTGGGGTAGCCCCAGATGCCGAGCGGTTTTGTGTTTTGGCACCAGATGCGCTCCCCCTGAAAAGAGAACCGGCGCGCCACCCGCCGGGCGAGGTCCCAGGCCAGGGGCCTCACCTCGCCGTCAGGGGTGCGCAGGTTCTGGGCTACGACGACCAGGTACTTACCCGGCTTCAGACAGCGGCAAACCGCCTCGAAGACCTTCCCCACGCGCTCGAGGAACTCCTGGTAGTCGGCGATATTGCCCAGGTCGGCCGGCGAGTCGCTGTAATGCGAGTCCAGCCCGTGGTCGGCGCGCTGCCGGTGTTTCGAGTACACGCCCCCCCGGCTGGTGCGCAGCATCCGCCAGTAGGGCGGCGAGGTGATGGCGAGGTCGAACTGCGGCAGGCCGCGCGCGAAGCCCAGGCCGGCGGCTTCCAGGCCCGGGCGGGCGTCGCGCCAGAAAGCGGCCTGCCCCAGGCCCGATGCGTCGGCGCGGAGCACCTCCAGGCAGGGGCGATCGAGGGTCAACTGCCTCAGGCGCGAGCGGGCGGTTTGGGCGTAGCGGCTCGACAACTCGATGCCGACGCCCTGGCGGCCCTCCTCCGCGCAGGCGACCAGCGTGGCGCCGGACCCCAGGAAGGGGTCGAGCACGAACTCGCCGCACTTGGTGAAGAAACGCAGGAACTCGGCCACCATCTCCTCGGGGTAGCGGGCGGGGTGGAGTTCGGTGTCCTTGTTGCGATGGTAGCGCGGCGAATCGCAGACAAACCACGTGCGCGTGAACTTGATCCACTCCGTGCCGGAGAGGTCGTTCAGTTCGTTGCGGGGCGCGCGCCGCAACTGCGTTCTCAAGCCGCCGTCAGGCATCTGCGTCAACCCCCGCACCGGTGCTCCGTCCGCCGTACATCCGGAGGATTCGCAGGTCCCTTCGCGCGAGGTCAGACATCAGGGACCCCCTGAGTTGTTCTATGATGGTAACCCAGCGAGTGCCGTCATCGCTGCGTCGCACCTGGGTCGGCGAAAAGGCATCCTTCGATCGCAGCGCAATCCGAATCGGATCGGGATGATCGATAAGCACACGCCGCAGGCTGATGTCGGCTTCTTCTCCGTATTCGCGCAATGTCCGCGCGTGACCCACGTGCGCATCAGGAAACCGATCCAGACCACACCTCTTTAGGACCGCATGGGCGTCTCCCACGCACCTGACGGAGTCGCACGCTTCCGAGAACCCCTGCTTGAGCCGCCTCACCTCGGTCCGATTGGCCTTCTTCACGCTCGCCTGCCACTCCAACAGGAGTCCTGGCAGCTCTCTATAGCGCAACATCCGGATGAGGGCCTTGGTGTCCTCGTGCACCTTCCTCGAGGCTTCCGCGACCCGCATTACTGCAGTGATGTAGTCGTCGTCGAACATCATGAACTTGTGGGGCTTCTTCGCCCATGTCTTCAGCGTCTGGTAGTCAGGAAGTCTCGGAAAGCGCGCTTCCAATAGTCGACGGCATATGCA